>Ga0307515_10025995_pt1 | contig 10100 bp, 3 predicted proteins | sample 17_EM_MG_FD_194513 | JGI IMG/M metagenome (GOLD analysis project Ga0307515, IMG submission 194513) | Populus trichocarpa ectomycorrhiza microbial communities from riparian zone in the Pacific Northwest, United States - 17_EM | ecosystem: Host-associated > Plants > Roots > Unclassified | place...
AACATGTTACTTGTGTCTGGTGCCGTCCTAGATGGGTCTCTGTTGCACTTGTGTGGCTTTAATGCATTATTATTAAAGTATATTTCTGTTTCGCGTGATGGAATCTTTCCTTTGCCAGAAAATTGTACTTGTGGATGTAGAAAACATCTAGAGTATGGCGAATGTCACTCCTTTCAATATTCTTTGTAGGCAGATTTTTGGATGGGCTCCACAAGAAGCTAAAATGCAGATGGTTACCGAGTACTTCAGTCAGTCAGAGGTGCTCGGGCCAAACCCTCGACATCTGTTTCAACTTTACGCGCTCGAACAAAGCAGCTATTACCAGAAGTAAGAGCCTCATTTATTTTTTATTTTCTGACAATTTCTTTCCTCTATAAATAGTGGTTGATGCTTCAATCAATTATAGAAACTTTTTTTAACATTATTATGCTGTGCAAGATTCTAACTCTCACATATACTGATGTAATTCGAACATTGACAGCGTCAATGCCGACTATGCTATCATTGAAAATGGAAGTGTCGTTGATTGGATGAAAAAACCCATGATTACTCAACCCTAGTGCCTGTTAAGCACTTAGTTGTTTCTGCATTTTCATCTGCAGGGTCCTCGAAGAAAAGGATAGCACATTCGAGGATATTGTCGATGCATATTTGGCATTTTTGAAGGTAAGATTTGTGATGACATCCGTTCAAGTGCTCATCTTGTTTTCTCATGTTATCTTGGTTAGTAAAGGACTGAAGCTAATAATTAGTTAACTTGGCTAACTATAGGTCTAGCTTGCCTATTCATGACTATTATCTGATGTTCTTCCTTGAAATCTCTGAACACTGGACTGTTTTTCTCCTGTACCTCTGTGTTCTACATTTCTCATTTTGTTACTATTGGCTAATTTGCTTTTTATATGCAAGAAACTATGTTATTTTGAGCAACCAATGACTTAATTTTAATGAGTAAAATGAATTACCTATCTCCTTTTTCTTGCCTGTTCTGCCTCAGCCTCTCATTCCATTAGTTCATTCTTTAGTCGTCAAGAAGAAATGTGAGAGGTTGCCCAGATGACTTTGAATTCCCTGTAAATCTTAGTGCACCAAATTATTCTGTCATTTTGAACTGTAATTTTCCTTTTCTTTTATCAGTGATGAAATACATTATTTGAGTAGCCGACAGCATGTGTTTATCCACAAGTAATACCGGTTGGTTTTATTTTGTGCTATGCTCTGCCTCACCATCTCCTTTGTTACTCATTGTAGGTTACTGTGGTGAATCCTGCCATGGATAAAGCACTGGAATTCCTGCAAAAGCTTGCCAGTGATGCAAGAAATGGAAAAATCCCAAAAAAACAGATTATGTTTTGGTTCTCCTTGGAGGCATCCTACAAAAAGAGACGACCCTACTCTGTGCCAGCAAAGGGCAAAGCTTCAACTGCTGGATTTTGTTCAGTCTCTAGTAAATACCGAATTTGGGGTAACACATTCTCCGTTTAATTTAATTTTTTTCTCTTACTTGATGCAGGTAAATTACCTAGGTGATTGTAGCTTTTAGATATTTGATGATCCATGCACTGTTGCATTATTAGAGGTGGTATTATTATTATTAATTATGCATCCATTATTAATTGTTTAATTTTGAATTTAAATTTTTTCTCTTACTTGATGCGTGTAAATTACCTAGGTGATTGTAGCTTTGAGATATTTGATGATCCATGCACTATTGCATTATTAAAGGTGGTATTATTATTATTATTATTAATTATGCATCCATGATTCTGCTCTTCATTCCTAGCTCTTTTGTTTTTTTTAATTGCTGGATGCTGACCACATTTTAAAATCTTCTTTGGAATGTTTTGTAGTGGTTTGTTTTTGTATTGAAATCGTGTTTTATAATTTTTTTTAAAAAAATTATTTGAAATTATTTGTTTATGTTTTTTTTTATTGTTTTGATATGCTGATGTCAAAAATAATTTTTTAAAAATAAAAAAATAATATTTTTTGCATTTCCGAGCAAAAAACACTTTGAAAAACAACCGTTACCATACTTCCAAACACCTTTCATAAAACCATAACTTGATCTACCACTCCGATGAAAACTTTTGTGGAATGCTTAGTGGCCCAGAAAAAATAATGAATTTTGGTAATTTCCGTAATTTTGTCACTCAATTTTTGCTAATTTTCTTCATGGATAACAGCTAAAATACATGGATTGGTTAGCCTTTAGTTTACTTTTAGCACCCATATTGGACTTATGTTTTTCTTAGATAAGCTCACTTAACATAATTCCTTGGATTGGTTTGCTCTATGCTCAACGCGACCCATCATTCATTCGTCCCATATCTGAAGGTATTCAGAGACGTCTTGTGAGATGGTAAGTAATCTTCTCCCTTTATATCTTATCACCCAAATTGAACATGAAAATGTTGTTTGTTTGCATATGTTGATGTCGGCTCACAGGCATGTCCAGGAACACATGAAAATGAGTTTACAGAACCTGCTCCAGTTTCTGTGGCAGCGAATTATACGTGGCCGTAGTTACCGTCATTTGATGTTTTCAAGTGGGCTACAAATAACAAAAACGGTCATCAGTATGTGTTGTCCTTAAAATCAACATATCTCCTATGTTTGTTTAAATTTTGTGCAACAACAGATATTCAAAAACCTGAGTGCTCAAGGGGATTGGCACAGTTTTAAATACTGCATGGGATCTTGAACCAGAGACAGATTTTGAATTTTTGGTGCTTAGGAAATACTTGTTTGCGACAGTTGCTGCAAGTTTGAGTTTTCTAGAGGCTGTTACCTTAATTACACTACCTACGTAGGTGGTGGACATTCGCTGCACCACAGATATATCTCAAGCTCAAATGTGAGCAAAACAATATATGATTTTCATTTGTTTTTGCTGTTTATATCTTGATTCTTGCCTTAGTTATGGGGGATTTTGGTTGCAATCATGGCCTTCTGGATTCCAAGAGAGACATAGCATAAACAAATAAAACTGTAAGATCCTCCTCCATTGGACAATTTATCAGTACTTCTAGTCATGTATTTACGATGACCACTCATTTCATTCCTTGATTTGGGAGTGTATGTTTCTTGGATAGCACGATAATTGTGTTCCAAGTTCACTAGATAAACACAGCTCAATTTTGAGCATCACGCCCCTCATAAAATGATTTTATTTTTTATCAGTGAAGTTCTTGCTGCTAGGTTGCTCTGGAACAACCCTTTTGGCTTTGACTGGTGTTGAAGAATCCATTATCCAGATACATCTGGCGAATGAAGAATTGTCTGTCTTTTTTATATGAAGAGGCGAGTGTGACCATCTCGTCTGTCATGGCGTACCCTAGTTATTTGGTTGAACAATTTATAACTTCTCAGTATCTCTCAACATATGACTATATGAGTATGTAATAGCAAAGAGGACAGATGGTGGAATAGATGGCACGGTTCTGTCACCTGAAATGTTTGTTTATAGGTTTACTCATCGCAGGAGCATAAATAAATTAATTACTAGTGTTTGATGCTCTCATGTTTATATGAACTAGCTATCAACTTACCAGCAAACTCTTCGAGTCTGCATAGAAGATGCAGTGTTCGTTCAAATGCATGTTATAACGCAGTTAGTGTAGCTTTTTCACAGACATGTACGAATACTAGCTATCGTCTTCAGTATGGTTTGGAATTTTATCTCATGAAACTGAGGTTATATTTAGTATGATTTTTGTAAATTGAGTCAAGTTGTTTTCTTGACACTCAAGGAAAAATTTGCTTTAATCAAAATTTGAACTTTTAACTCTTGATTTGTGGATTATAACTTATATTGCATTAATTCTTTTTTAAAAAAGAAAAAAATATATATTTTTTGAATCATTTTTATCAAATATATTCTTAATTGAAAATCATTTTACCTCATATTTGTTACAAGTTATTCATGAAAAACAGCTTTTGAAATATAATTTAAAATAAAAAGTCATGAGTTAAAAGTCAAGCCAAACAGACTTAAAACTTTCATTAAAAAAAAAAATCCTTGTTCTTGAATGTGGTGGGGGGAGAGCATGCTTCTCTAGAATCTCTTAATCAGCACTTTGGAGGACTGTCATGGTTTATATTACGGCTATTACCTGATAAGTCCCAGGAATATGTGATTTTGGTTTCTATTGTTCCCGCGGCTAACCTGTTTTTTTTTTAAATTATTTTTTATATATTTTTAAATTATCTTAATATACTGATTTTAAAAAATAAAAATATATTATTTTAATATATTTTTAAATAAAAAAATATTTAAAAAAGCAATTAATACAATCACTATTTTTATAATTAACCTGGCGTGGGCTCGTGGAGATCCAAAGTCCACGTACCCATGTTAATGATCATCATTACATGGAGTGGCTAATCATGTTTGCCGGCTACTACTTCTAACCAAAAGCTAAATTTTGTATCAGCAATATTTTCAGTTAAGTGGGTTCAATGATTTTTACTCGAATCAAATAAAAGATCATGATATAAGCTTCATGTTACTTAGTCAGACCCATCTCAGCTGATAAATTTTAAAGTGTGGTAGTAGTAATTATCAATGCTTTTTCTACAAGAAGGAGATGAATACACGGAGAAAAAACAAGAAAATATTTTTAGAAATATTCTTTCATGGGTTTGGATGTGTTTTTCTTTTTATCATTTATATCTCCTCAAAGCAGATTCATTCATGAAGTATTGATATACAAGATTTGAAAAAGGAAAAAAGAAAGCCCAATTAAAAGAAACTAGCTCATAATTTCAGTTGTTGTAAAATCCCGTAAGATCCTGGTTTTATTATGATCTTATGCAAAGACGATTTGTCATCGGATTTGAGGTATTCAAGGCTGTTCAGATGGTATCATCTTACAGGCGTACTGGGAATTATTTTTATCTAAAAGCCTAGCGGCTAGTCGCCCCCCAACTCCACCCCACCGGGTTCCGATCCGAGGACATGTCTGGTGTGAGCATGGCGGTAGATCCACTGTGTCAAAGGGGAGGATCTTAGTAACCATGATCGCATTCAGCCTTCTTTATTTTAGCAATGTAGTCAAGTGTTCTTCTTTATGGATTAAGCCCTGTAACATTGAGCTCAGCTTTAACATTTCATCGGGGATTCTTTAGATTTGAATTGGGAAAAGAAAATGATGCTCTTCTGCTTTATGAACAGGATTCGAATTTCAGGCAGGTGACCGCAACTACTGGTACCCTATAGTTCTGGTTTTGTTATGTATATTTGACAAGCGGGGAATCCAACAAAAAAGAAGGAACAGAATCATAAGGAGTTCCTCTTCTTTTTTTTCTTCTCTGTGGTCAATTGTTAAGATGTAAAATCAGAGAGATGAGTTATCAAATTCAAATTTGACATTGAGGGAAGAAAGCTCGAGATTTGTAGATTTTAACAAAAGGGAGAGCTAGGTGCATACCTAACTCGAGATTGCCGGAAGTCATGGCTTTTGACTCAATTAATATCACCCACCGGACACAATTCCATAATCGCTGGTGGGCCTCTTCATCATGGAGAGAAAAGTATTAACTCGTGATTTTGGTCCTTTAACATATCAAAGGTTCTCTCTTTCCTTTTATAGAGGTAGCAGAACTGTAAAGTTAACAAAGATTTTGATGACAAATTGCCAATTAACCCAACAGGTATGAGTGTTGTTCTCAAGATATTTCAAATCGAATTGGAGGGAGCATACGAGTTTTTGTTTTCTAACACTTACCATTGGCCCTGGCTACATTTTGGGAAACAAAAACAAAGGGAGAGCAGTCTTTAGTTGGCCATTGCAGCTTTGTCTTCCCTTAGAAGGCTAAGGTTAAAGGGTTTTGATAACATGCCACTAAAGTGAGGGACTTGCATTGTGAATTCGTAAAGTTTAGAATATCTTCTTCTTCTTCTTCTTCTTCTTTTTTTTAATTTGAGTATAGTCTAATATATGTTGGAGTGCATGAAAAACTATCTTTTATAAAATATATGTTTATAATAGAGTTGTGTCTTTTGACTTTAGAAGTAAGCTGGCATTAATAAACAATTGCTAGCACTAAAGAGAGATTTAGCAAGTTTTTTTAAAAATTATTGTAATGACATTAATAGCACTAAAAAGCAGGCAATCAATTGTTTTAGGATCTGTTTTGAAGTGTGGTTGCGGTTGTTTTTCAAAGTGTTTTTCATGCGGTTGTTTTTCAAAGTGTTTTTCATGCTGAAATACATCAAAATGATGTTTTTTCATTTTAAAAAAAAATCATTTTAAAAATTAGCACATCAAAACGATCAAAAACATAAAAAAAATTTTTAAATTTTTTAAAAACACTGATTGACTTATGTTTCGAAACGCTCATAATATCAAAAAATTGGTCCTCCTAATCTATATTTTAAGTTTATTTCTTGCAAACAAATTTTTTTTATATGTTGATTTATATATACATGTTTTATGCTTTATAAAAACTAAATCATTGAATGAATAACAATATTAAAACAGTTCAAAATGTGTTCCAACAATAATATCGATAGCCATTCAAGTCACTAAATTTAAATAAAATGTCAAATTTAATAATCTTGATGATCATTGACATTGATAAAGCGTTAGTATTGTAGAAATCCCTAATTAATTATGAGAGAGAGAGAGAGTTCATGCCATCACTATCTGCTTGCCATGATGTTAAAACTTCTAGAATGAGATTTTAGCTTGAAATCGGGGAGTATGTGCTTAACATTATAGTAAAATAGCATTTACAACTATTTATGTTCATCGCCTTTAAGCTATAAGTAATTAAAAAAAAAAAGAAAAAAATATATAAGAAAAAAAAAAGATGAGGTATTCATGTCCCACGCGATTTATTGTAAACAAAAAATGGCATTTTTAAAATATTTTTTATTTAAAAATAAATTAAAATAAAATTTTATTTTTAATATTAATATATTTAAAATATCTTAAAGTATCTTTAAAAAAACTAAAAAAAAACACAGCCATAAATTGTATGATTGTAATAATATTATTCAGCTTTTAATAATATCTCTGCTGTTGCTCTGTTATAGTATTTGTTAACACTCCATTAATTCAGGCTGGGAGTGTCTATTTAGGACAGAGACCAGACGAGAAAACCTCGAAGAGTTCTGTAATCAAGAGAGCCCCCAATCTATCAGTGGTTTCCAAGTAAGTGAAGCTGCACTTCACCATAGAATCTCCATGATTTTGGTTGGTTTGTCCCTTGTTTTTCTTGAATATCTTATAATGCTTTCGACCACTCGTGCAGTCTTAGTCAAACAATATACACTATCTTCATTCTATCTTTGCTTATTTTTGGGAAATGATAGAATTTGAGCTTGCATTTGCAGGGGTTTTTCAGTTCTTGGCTGGCAGGAATTAAATTACACAAGGTACGGATGCAACCAGGCTTGGATGAGATCACAATGACGGCGTGGAAGAATCTAAAGCAACGGCTCTCATTCAAGGGCCTGGGTAGTTGCTGCGGGAGCACAAGCTGGAGTTCCAGAAGTGCCACCCCAACCATGCCCTTTATCGATATAGAGCAAGAAGAAGAGGAAGAGCCCATCATGCAAAACCAAGCTCAAAGAGGAGGAGGAGCTGCAGCAGCAGCAGCAGCGCCAGGTGCTGGGATGAATCTGGCAATGGCATTAGCTGCTGAGCGCAATTTAGGGGATTCAAATGTCAAGACATTGATGAGTTTGATCGAAGAAACGGACGGTGTTGATTGGAGGAAGAAGAATAACAGTAATGATAAAAGTAGGAGGGACAAGGAACAGGAACAGAAGCAGGAAGAAGAGAAGGATTGGGTATGCTGCGTTTGCATGGAGAGAAATAAAGGCGCAGCTTTTATTCCATGTGGACACACCTTTTGTAGGGTTTGTTCAAGAGAAATGTGGGTTAATCGAGGGTGCTGTCCTATCTGCAACCGTTCCATTCTCGACATCCTTGATATCTTCTAGTAATCAGCAGAGGCAGAGAAGATTCTTTCAATGTCTTGTCTTCGGGTTCAAACCCAGGTTTGATCTCCATCATTTACTGCATTTATTTAAGGAAGTGTTCTCAGCTTTAAGTTCGATACATGATTCTGGATAACGTACGAAAAACATGTTTCTTGCCTGGTACAGGTTCAGAATATATATTTAGTAGATTGTGTCTTTCCAATCTTCCAAATCTCTTTTCTTTTCCCTTATATCGAAATCAAGAACGAAGAAGATTCATGAAAGCAAGCACAAGCATGTTTAATCTTTTTCTCTTAATGAAAACAAAATGTTGGAGTGTTAGTCGAAACTTGTATTAATTAATGTAGCTGCTACAAGCAGGCATGCCGAATTATTTAAGAGCTGAGCCGGCAGAGTTTGATATTTGCTGGCCTTTGGTGCGCAATCGAGTCAATTGCCGAGTGTCAAGTGCCTAACACATGAAGCATGCAGCAGTACATTAATTTAATTTAGCGGCTGCGCGCGGTTGTATTTGTAGCATGCTCTCTTACAGGCCATCCTACTTGTTAAAGTGCTCTGCTTTTTATCGTTTCTCGTTAAGAAGGGAGACAGAGGCGTTCGTTTGTTTCTTAAAATTTGTTGTTTTCCTTTTGGTTTAGACAATTGGCTGTTTTTTCATGATTTAAAACTAGGGAGACTCCAATCTGAGCCCTCAAATTTTCAAACTTTAAAAACTCAAGATTGGTTGGATTGAATTTAATAAAGCTCCTTTAAACGAGAGATTGGGACTCAAACTTATTTAATAAACATTATGTATTTGAGATTTAGGGTCCGTTTTGATGTGGAACAAAAGAAACATCTAAGATAAATAATAAAGAAAGAAAGAAAAAAAACAAGAACGAGAAAAAAAGAAGGTGAAAAAAGGAAAATCATTGGTTAGAAAAGTTTGCAAACTTTGTAGATTTTATTCAAATCATCATCGTCATGGAACTCTCTAACATTCATAAAATATATCATATAAATATTAAAATCCTAACTATAATAAACAATTAAGCTTATAGTTTGATAAATAAAATATCCAACGATAATTAAATCAAACCCAACAAATAAACATAAATATAATCTAATATAGCCCACTAAATGGAATGTTTACCAATAATTAAATTAAACCCAACAAATAATCCCAAATAAAATCAAATAATACAGGGGTTAGACTATCCTCTATCATAGTATATCATATGAATGTGTGAACGATATCTCGGGTCTAATATCCCCATCAATTCTCTCAGGGTTGGAAGAACTTAACCTTATCTAGTATAGTTCAAGGCAGCTCTAGTAACGCTTTTAAAGATAAGGACCAAGTTGTTGATTGTCACTCTAGTAATTCAAGTACAGTCTAAATTTGGTGGCCTAGCTTATACGCTAGGATTCGTTGAACTTCATCATCTCTGATAAAAACAACTTGTGTATCGAAAGTAGCATTAACATGTTTTTCTGTGCCAATGATTTGGATAATAGGGTGGGGGCATCAAAAGGAGCATCCAATGTTTTTTGTTTTCAAAACCCCACAAGAAAAAGGGATTAAATTTTCTCTCTTTTATTTCACAAATGGGAACATTACCCACTATTCTTTCATCTATATAGACATTAATTCATCACAATTCCATGAAGTAACACACACCGAAACCATAACTCACATCACAATCACTACTAACACAAGCAATAAATCACCATACACCAAAAATACATTAATTTAATTAGGAGAAGAGGATTTATCACTTTCTATCTCAAAAAAATAAAGGATTGAAAGCTTTGAAATCACCCTAAAAATTCTATTCTTCCTCCCCCCATTTCCCTTTATCAATGTCATGCGTCTTGATGAAGAAATTCCTTGATTTCTTTGCAATTCCTTTGCTCATATCCCCTCCTAACACGCTGTAATCACTTTATCCACCTTTTTTTTTAATGAACTTTAAGGTGTGTTTTGAAGGATTTTTCATTCAATCTTCTCCCCCTCTCAAACCCTAGAATGGCCAGCCAAATTTTCAACACTATTCATGCTTAAATATTGACAATTTTCTCTTTATTTCACTTAAAAACCTCTTTTTCTTGTTTGAACAATTAAGCCCATTAATTCTCTTTCATTTTCATATAATGTTTTCCCAAT
>Ga0307515_10025996_pt1 | contig 10100 bp, 4 predicted proteins | sample 17_EM_MG_FD_194513 | JGI IMG/M metagenome (GOLD analysis project Ga0307515, IMG submission 194513) | Populus trichocarpa ectomycorrhiza microbial communities from riparian zone in the Pacific Northwest, United States - 17_EM | ecosystem: Host-associated > Plants > Roots > Unclassified | place...
TACGGCAGAATTCACGTGACGAACATCAAAATATTATGAACATCAAAATATCTTAGCACGTTCCTTTTTATTGACCTCTATTAATACCACTATATATACAGTAAACATGGCAGATCTTACTGTAATTAAGTGCAGCAAGTGCCATATCCATAAGCCCCGCCTTAACTTTGTTAAAGACGGCCCTTCAAAGAAGCTTTTAAAGCTATGTCAGTTATATCGGTTAAAGGCGCGTCTTCCCTATATACTACTTCTACTTTTGCTTACTTTTCTAGATCTCCAAATATAATTTAAATAAGCGGAGAGCTCTTATAGAGCTAGGTTTTACTACTAAGAATTGTCCTATAAGGCGCCAGCGAACTGCTCCACCTAAAAACGATACTAAGAAAGCCTTCCTGCTTCGCGGCCAGAATAGCCAAGATACCCCTAAAATGGCTTAACAGCGGAAGACAATTAGGGTAATATAATGGGAATACCGTATTCTTAATCGGCGGGGTAAAGCTCACTCGCCTACTCCTCCGCTATATACCATAGATAAAGCTCTATACAGTAGAAGAGGCACTCCAGATAGCCTAAATGCGTCCTTGCCGGAACTAGCTCCTATACTTACTCTACCGCCAATACCTACTCTACCGCCAATACCTACTCTACCGCCAATACCTACTCTACCGCCAATACCTACTCTACCGCCAATACCTACTCTACCGCCAATACCTACTCTACCGCCAATACCTACTCTACCATTAATATTACCTTCCTTGCGGTAAGCTCCCTTGCAGTAAGCTCCGGCTACGGCCACACCACTACCCGTTTTAGCTGTTGATTAGAAGCGAATTAAGAAGTTTAGGAGTATATTATAGGCTAAACGTATAGAGACGTGTAGTTGTTATAAGGAGCGGTGGTTCTAAATAGGCCTAGCTATAGAGGGTGACAATATAGGTATATGTAAAGCCTACATTAAGGACGCCGATAGTCTTAAGGATCTAACCCTTTTTCCCCTATTTAGTAATAGCAACGGGCTTAATCTAGGGCCTGTTCCTAGCTTCCTACCTATACTTACCGCGGTAAAGGAGCTTCTAATTACGCGCGTATACGTTTATCTATAAGTCATACGTGTACGCGGCTAGTAATATCGCTATACTAGCCACGTGTCACGGGACTCACACGCTCTCACGTCTCTGCGCGTTTTGACGTTCTTGACCCGTGCTCACGTTCGTCCCGAGACACCTACGCACGTTCCCCTATAACCCCTATTTATACCCGTACCTGACCTGTTCTATTTCTGCATCCAAATGTCTTCGTATCAACTACGTATAGTTACGCGTACGTAGCCTTCTTTAATTACTACCCTGTTTAGTATATTGTATTCCAGCTCGTGCCCACTTCCGTGACACCACGTCTGCTACTTTAGCTAGAACACACTAAAGACCTAAAGGCAGCTGTTATGGCTACCTACTAAACTTAATATACTAGTTATAAGGCCTATAGTAGTAGAGGGTAGCAAATACCTAAGTTAGTGGTTTACTAAGCGGTATACTATAAGGCGCTCTGCTATAGTATAGTAGCTTTACTTTCTAAAGGTTAATTATTCTAATTATTGCGACGTTAAAATATATAGCACCTAGCTTACTAGCTTACCCAAAAATAGCTCTATATTAGATTAACTACCTTATATTAATAAGTTAGAGTCTAATTTTAGTGGCCTAATAGCTTACCTTACTACTCCTATATAACGTCCTGCTGTTAATCCTCTACCTACTAAGCTTAGCAGTAATATACTAGACAGCGAATTTAATAATAATATACTAGATACTTTGGTTCCTAATCTAGTACCTAACCTTAATAAATTAGAGCTTTTAGGTTGTAAGGTTTAATACTAATAAGACCTATAAGCGGGCCTAGAGGTTCCTACTATGCGATAAATACCTCTCTCTAAGCGATTAGCTAGTTTTATTATACGTAGCGCCTTTCCTACTCTATTTCCTTATGGTAAAGCCAATTTTAACATACTATAAAGCCGTATAGTTACCCTAGCTGCGTACGCTAAGCATATACTTAAGTATTAGGACGGTCGGTTTGGCCGCTACCCCTTATTTCGCTACTATGTATTTAATTAAATTATAAGAAAGCAAGCCCTTAACGCCACCCGCTTCCTCTATAGCCAATTAAATAAGAATAGTCTATCTTTAAATAAGTTTAGTAATCTTATAAATGGTAATAGGGGTAGCTAGTTGCTAAATAAGATTATACGGCATATATGGAACCTTAAGGGCACTAGATCTTACTAGAGGTAGAAGAGAAATAAGCTTACGGCTTATACTAAGAATATTAAAAGCGGGTCTCTATTCTTTACACTTAGCGCTACTAATCTATATTAGTATAATCTACACTCTTATATACCTCTATTTAACGAATATAAGGCTATTAATAAGGCTTAGCACTACCAGATTACTTCTTAAAATCTTAACAATAATCCATATATTGCTACTTACTAGTTATATCGCTGCTTCGATCTGTTTAGAAAGCACATGCTTATAGGCCTATTTAATAGCACTAACTTTTAGTCCTAATATAAGTGGTAGGTATAAGGTAGCGGCTATATATATAGCTTCTTATAGAGTTTAACAGCCCTAAAGCTAGATCCGTCAGCTATTAAATTAAGGGCGGCTTTTACTAAGTGTTCGTACTAACTTAATAGCACGAGTAAGTTAGATCTAGGGGCACGAAATACGTGTAGTATCGTATGCTCTTTTGGATGATGATGACTGTCGATTGTATAAAGCAGACTATGTAGTCTATATACTAATGCGCCTCCCCCTAATTAGTTAGTGCTTTATAAGTGCACTAGACGTGTAAGCGAGTGGTTGGTGTATTAAACGCGTAAGCGCGTACCTGGTGTACCAAACGTATAAGCACGCGGTTGGTACAGGTGCTGTAATTATATACTGGCGGTACTTAAAAAATAAAACTACCTGTGTATAGCCTCCGTAATTGCTTTAATAGAACCATAAAATATAGAAGAAATATATAAGAAATAGAACTATAAGATGCGAAGGAAGTATATAGGAAATCTCCCCCTAAGGTGCCATCTAGACTGCCTTTCAGACGGTGCTCCGAACTGGTTATAAGTTAGATCTTAAGGGCCGCTAAGGCGCTAGTGCTAAGCGAGCCAATGGCGATTTTCTATCCCGGGGATGGAAAATCGTGATTGGTTAATTTAACCACCCTATAAAATTCGGTAGGTCACGTAAGTCCACCAAGTTCTACTATAGCTTTCCACCGTTTTCTACCTGTACCGTATAACGAGCCGTACGGCCTTCTAACGGGCCGTAGACGTACCATAGGTGCTCCGTTAGTCCCGTTCTACCCATTCTATAACTTCTAGGTTAAGCCTATTCGTGTTAATTAGGGTTTTAAGGGCTTAATACGGCTTTGCCTTAGTCATAGCGTCTGCTAAGTTATTTCTACCACTAATCTATTTGACCTCCGTAATCTCGCGTTGTTTATAGGCTTAACGTAAGCATATTAGGTCGACTATAAGCCTCTTCTCTTATATCGTACCTAGCTTGACTAAGCAGTCGTAGAGGGATTTTAAATCGGTATATAAGACTAAGGGTAACTGCTCCAGTTATAGGATCTTCTAGACTATTAATTTAATTGCGGCTGCTATATTAAAGCTATAGGCTAGTATATATAGTTTAAAAGCTAGTACACTTTGGGTTACTCGTTTATACTTAATTAAAGACTAATATAGTATATTTACGTCCTAATTATGGTCCGTAAGTACAATTATAAAGCCGATTTGTAATAATAGGTCTTTATTATTAGTAAAGGAGGCGTCTATAAATGCCAGTAAGCTAAGGGAACTTAGGTCTAGTAGTACGAAAGTAAGTCCCCTTGCTGCATTATTAATTTGCCACTAAATGCGCTTATTAAGCTGCTTGATATTTTCTTCTTATAAATCTACTACCTGGGCCGTAAAAGATAAATTGTAGGTAGATTTGGGTTGGTAGACTGTGGCAATATAGGCGCCTCTTACACGCTATATAACGTATTAGTCCTTTATATTTACGGTCTTATAGGTCTCTCCGCGGGAGCTGGTAAGGTCTATAGGCTTTACTATAACGGGCTTTAGGTTTTAAGCTTGGCGTTCCTAAGTTAGCTTAATTAGGTTGCCCTTTTATATAATTAGGTCTCTATTAAACTTAATTGGATTCTGCTTAGTTAACTGCTCTTACAGCTTTACTAAGAACTTAGCCTTTTATAATTTAGTTTCTTTAGCGTCTATAAAAGTCTAGTCTGCTAGAAATAGGGTATTATTTATTTAAAGTCCAACAATACCAAGGCCGTTTAATAGGCTATATAGGAGGCAGGGGTCATAGGTCAACTATTCCATTTTAAGTTTACTAATGTGGTACTAGTAGTATATCTTAAACTAATAGTTTCTGGCTTCTGGTACTCCGTAAAGAGGTTTTATAACCTATAAAATTGTTTCTAGTTGTAGATTAAGCTCGCGGGGTGGCCGTATAAAGATATCCCTACTTAGGTAGGTATTAGACTATATATAGGCTTGTAAGATATCCCGTAGGTAAAGGGCTATGGGTTTACTTTACTATAGTCCGGGCGTAAGTATAAGTATAATCTATTAACTAACTCGTTAAATTATAGGCGATTATATAAGGACTAAGTCCTTTCCTTGGTCATTATAGGCTTATACAATAAGTCTTAATTTTTTAAAGGCTTTATTAGTACTAGGGTGCTTAATCTCGTCAACAAAGTGTAAGTTAAATATACGAACGCCTTGCGGAACATCTCTCTCCGTTATAGCCGTAAAAACACCCTTTTTAAGTAGTCCATTAATCTCCTTACGTCATAAGTCCGTAAAAGGGGTTTTTTATAGTAGAACTAATATATCCACAGGCGGAGATTGCCTTACGGATATTCCTGCGGAGGTTAGGTGATTTTCTATTACGGAGTTCTTAGTTACGGGGTGCTTTCGGGGGCGTCCTTGACTACGCTTTATAGTAGGTTTAGTAGGTTTAATAGGTTCCTAGGGGACTTCTATAGTAGACAGAGGTGCTTCTATTTTATCTAGTTTAGCAGGTGCTCTCAGTTCGTCTAGTTTGTTGGGTGCTTCTAGTTCATCTAGTTTAACGTTATAGGTATTTTCGGGCCGAAAGTAGGGTTTTACGGACGTACTTCTAAAGCTTATCGGTCCGCTAGGGAGCTATATATAATAGGTCTCGTCTTCTACGGCTAGTAGACGGTAAGGTCCAGTCTAATTACCGCTTTTACGCCATATAAGGACTTTAGAATTAAGCGGGAGGTTATATACTAAGGTTATATTAGGTCCGTTACAGTAGTACAGGGCGTTATTAACAGTTTATTTAGCCTGTAATTTAGCTATTTCGGCTATTACCCTTTGTATTACAGCTGCTTGATCTATAATAGACGGGGTAGGAGGGTCCAGTTTACTTATCCTTAGGTAGGCTTTATAGACTAAGAGGGTAAGTACTAGTCCGTTAGGGCTAGCGGTATTATTAACGGCTTTTACGGCTATCTATAAAGCTAGTTCTTTTTAGATATTCTTATACTCGTCCGTAATAATCTAGTAAGCTCTCTATAGAGCTAGATAAGCTTACTTAATAAGCCTAATAAACCAGTATACCTTAACTAGAACGGCTTTTATTAAAATAGTCATGGCTATAGCGTATTATTAGAATTCCTTACTAATAAAGTTCCTACTGGTATTGTGGGTAATATACTTAGGAGGTCTAAGGTATATATTAATCTAGCAGGTCTATAAAATATCCCGGGTATATTTTATGGATATATTTTACAACTAACAGGCGGCTTAATAGTGGGTTGCCTCGTTAATTATATATAATACTAAACTACCGTTAATATACATAATGTCCACGTATACTAAGTGGTTAAAGTTAAGGTCCTTATAAAGGGTGAACTTAAATTAGCCTAGGGAACGTCTATATTTTTAGCAAAAAGAGCAGTATTTAGTTAGGTGGTTAATTACCTTCCTATTAACGTCGTTATGTCTAGAGCGTTTAAGGACTCTATATAGCTTTTCGGCTAACAGGTAGCCGAAACAGCGGTACAGACGGTGGATCTCCGTACTAGTAAGGTAGCATAGGTAATAGTTAAAGGATTCCTAAATATACATCTATAGAGTCTCTCCCCATATAAGGAACGGGTATCTAAATCGTCGTATAATTAGCAGGGTAATATACTTGCTTTTTAGGGCAGTTACCGGGCCAATTAGGGTATCCGTAACATTATTGTAGTATACCTATAACCTATCTATATCCATAAGGCAGAGTAGGAAAGGGGTGTCTACTTTTACTATATGGAAGTTAACTAGGCCAATTGGAGTCTTAACTACAACTAATCTAATTAATAAGGTTAAGCCAATACCAAACTAGACGTTTACGGCCCTAGTCTACATAGTATTAATATCCGCATTATTATTTATGGTGGCCTTATATACAAGGTATTACCTATAGCCTACGGTAGACTTCTTAGAGGCACCTATATTAATTATAACGCCGTAGAATTCCTTAAGGGTATAGCGTTCTGTAGTAATATATGCAAATAGATTCTGCTTATAATCTATAACGTCCGTAATAGGGGTACTTACAAAATATTTTTTAGGCGCAACTAAGTGTATAAAGGAACGGTCGGCTAATACGGTCGTAATATTAAAGGCTTAGCTGTCCGTAAAAGGTCTAAAAGTAGTTAGGAATGTCTCTAAGGTCTCTTATTCCTAAGCGTCTAAATTAAAGTTAATTATAAGGGCTTTTATTAACTCATTAGGGGGCTCTTCTACTTCCTCTCCTTCGTATTCCAAAATAAACTGGTTAATATAGCTATTAAGTCTCTTTTTAGACTTATTACGTTCTTCCCGGGTATACCTTATAAACTAATATCCTTCCTTACTATACATAAAGCACTTCTAGCTGGTTTATCTATGGGGGTATATTTTCGTACGGGGGTTACTACGGGGGTTACGGGGACTTAGTCGGTACGGGTGCTGCTAGCGGTAACGGCGGTCCGTAAAGTAGACGTCTAAGTCTGTTTATAGATATTAAATATCTATAGTAAAGGCTTAAGTGCTACCTAGTGGGTTTAAGACTTTATATATTATAATAGAGGACCGTAAATCGTTAATAAGGCCAGCTAAGGTGTCTATAGGCTTATAATAGGCGTACTTATAGGGCTCTACTTCCTGGCAGGCTGTAATAAGTTTATTATATAGGAAGTCGTCTATTTAAAGCTTAGCGTCAAGGCTATGCTATAGGTGCTAGAGGTCTTTAATAAGAATTTACAGGCACTCTATAGTCGATTTTTTAGTATTCTTGTTAATTACAGTCCGTAGCTTAGTCGCATTCCATTAGGTAAGGATATTACGCTTATATTTTAATCCTTTAAAGTAGTTACGGGTAGCTTTATATAGCTTATTAAAGGAAATACCAAGGGGGTTGCTCTTAAGGTTAGTGTAGTAGTAGTTAAGTGCTAGGCCGCGCAGTATAGTAGAGTAGGCTTAGCTGAACTCTTATTTAGGAATATTAGCCTTTTAGTAAAGGTCCGTAAAGATAGTCAGTTTAAAGTTAAAATTATTATTTTCACCGCTATACTTAGATTCGTTGGTATAGAGCTTAGCTAGGTTAGCTAGTTCCTTACTATAGGTCTTCACTTAGGTGCGTTACAGATCTATAACTTATAGATTTATAGCTTGCGGATATATAGCTTACGGATATATAGTTTACGGATATATGGCTTATAGATTTATAACTTAGGTAAGTTACGGATCTATAGCTTTATTAATAAAAGGGTTTTGGTCCATATTTTAGTTTACGGGGGTATTATAGTTCGTAACTTGGGTACTAGGTATACTTTAGCCTATAAGATTAATTCCAAAATCGCTTAAGTTTATAGGACGAATTTAGTTAAGTAGGTTAGGTATAAGGCTAGCAATACCATTAAGTTTAGGAGAAGTAGAGAAATTATTCGTGGCTTTAACCTAGTCTAGGATTTTCTCTTTAGTCTATTCTGTTTAGTCCTCCTCCTATATTATATTATATAAGGACCGTATAACAGTAACTTATTTATCTTTTTTAACCTATATACCTTAGTAACGTAAAAGGGTTTATAGGTTATAGATAGTAGTAGGGTTACAAGTCTTAAGAATAGCTTCCGTAAAGTCCGCAAAGTCTTTCTTATATTACTCCTATAGGTCGTCGTTTAGAAGCTTATAATATCCGTATTTAAAGATTTTAAAATTAATATAGTTGTTAACGTCGTCCGTAGACATAAGGTCGACTCCTTAGCTCCACTTCTTTTAACCTTTACTAATTTGCTTACTTGTATCTGCCATATTATATAGCGTTATATATCTATATAAGCTATAGCGGGTCGTAGTAGCTTATAGCGGGTGGAGGAGGTCTTGTAACGGTCCGTAAAATCAATTAGCGGGTCCGTAACAGTTCAAGGGGTCTTATAATAGTCCGTAAAGGCAATTAACGGGTCCGTAACGGTTTGTAGAAGGGTAGGGGTCTTTATAAGGGGTCCGAAAAGAGGTCGGGGGTATTAAGGGAGGGTGTAGTGGGAATAGGGGTTTAAGGTTCGAAGAGGGTTAAGGATAGGGGGTTCCGTAAAGGTCTGTATTCGCGTCTATAACTTCCAGTAAACCGTACTAAGACTTAAATAAGTATACAGAGTTGGTGATAGTCCGTAATCCCCGACTTCCGACCTTCCAGTAGGTCGTACTAGAAGTCTAAATAGGTGGTCGCTGTCGAGTATCGCTCGGGGGAGGTATCGAGTGATTGCTGATCTGTACGCGCTCACTGATCAGTGTTCGTACTAACTTAATAGCACGAGTGAGTCAGATCCAGGGGCACGAAATACGTATAGTATCGTATGCTCTTTTGGATAATGGTGATTGTTGATTATATAAAGCAGACTACGTGGTCTATATACTGATGCGCCTCCCCCTAATTAGTTAGTGCTTTATAAGTGCACTAGACGTGTAAGCGAGTGGTTGGTGCATCGAACGCGTAAACGCGTACCTGGTGTACCGAACGCGTGAGCACGCGGTCGGTACAGGTGCTGTAATTATACACTAAGTATTAGGCTACTTTTATATCTATAATTAATCCTAATTAATCTAGGCCTCCTAATCTCTAATATCCTTCTGCTCTTAGCTATAAAGAATAGCTTAATACTAGTAAGCTTCTTATTACCTACCTTAATTAATTTTAACGGCACCGTAATTACACCAAATTTTACTGCTTAAGATTAAAGAAAGGCTCCACTAGAGTAAAGGAGTGCCGCTTCTATTTTCTACGGTCTCTCCGTAATAAGGCCGCTGTATTAAATAATTAAAATCTATATTACTAGATGTTTTGTCTACAGCGTAATAATAAGCTTCTTAATAGTTATAATGCAGCTATAATATTAGCGTGGATGGCGAATATTAATACATTACCCGCTATAAGCGTATTAGTAATAGTTAACTATATAGGCAAGTATTGTAGTAAGGAAGAGAAGAAGTTAACTTTCTATTAGGAGTTACTCTAATTAGTATAGCCGCACGCTAATAGCCTTTATGCCTTTAGTTTGGTTGTAGCTAGGTTTATAAATAAGCTTATTACTAAACGCGATTAGTTAGCGTAGGAGGTATACTATCTACTTCTTAACATTTCCCTTTATAAAGGCTCTAGGAATATAGTAACTTTAAACTACTATTAGAAGGATAATTAAAGCGCTATATATAAGCTTAATAATGGGCAACTAAAAGGGTGCAGATTATCCGACTATAAGAAATATAAGCGCCGCCTAAATAGGGTAGAGGATATTACTTTCCTTAATTTTCTACTCTATTTTAATTACTCTATTTATAAGTATTAGTTAAGAGTAAGGCCTTAAGTTATATCATACTTTCCGTAATATAACGGCGATTGTTCTTATCTATAGTATCCTAAGTTCTACCGTATAAAGCTTATTCTTTATTACCTATAGAGGGAGTATAAGGAAGTAGCTACTTATACTAATAGATTTAGGGCCCCTAATTATATAGCTTCCTATTAGGC
>Ga0307515_10025997_pt1 | contig 10100 bp, 12 predicted proteins | sample 17_EM_MG_FD_194513 | JGI IMG/M metagenome (GOLD analysis project Ga0307515, IMG submission 194513) | Populus trichocarpa ectomycorrhiza microbial communities from riparian zone in the Pacific Northwest, United States - 17_EM | ecosystem: Host-associated > Plants > Roots > Unclassified | place...
ATGTAAAGATGGTCTAAACTCATTCACCTATCAATTCCAGTTGAGAAGTGTGCTTTGAAGGCATACATACTGATACAATAGATGTCCCTAGCTTATAAGCATATAAGATTGAAAGTATTGGTTTGGATAGCTTCCTTCCGAGCCACGGGCCTGTAATTTTGCTGTTACTGGTTTATATTTCTATATTTGTGATAAGAACAGCAACAGTAAAGGAAAAGTAATTACATCCTTTTTAACATTCAAAACCATTTGATCACAGAATTTTTTTCAAAAACATGTAGGGGTTGCGATTTGATCAGTGAGAGTAAGGTTTTAGAAATTTCTCATGAATATACCAGTGCACATTGCGGATAGCATGTCGAAGATTTGACTTTAGTTTCCAAAATGACAGCAAACCACATCATATCCAGTTTGTTCCACACCCCACAATCTAATAACCAAAGAAAAACTAGTTAGTGGTAATGAAATGAGGATTAACGGTAATGAATTGAAAAATGGAGTGCTTGAAGGAAATCAAGCACATTTGAGGACAGTGAAAACAACAAACGATTTGTTAAAAAACAAAAGGTCAACCATTAAAAGATATTCTCAATCCAAGAATTTTTTAAAAAATGATGAATTTATTCACAACTCGTTTCGACGAGTTTCTTGATCTACAGAAGCAGCAGCAAACTTCGAAGAGAAACCAGGAATCAAACAGCATCTTCTTCCCTATCAAAGTTGAGAGCATAGCTTTCAGCATCATACTGAGCCTGATTATTCCTCTGTTTCCTCTTCTTGATATATGCACCAATCTTTCTAATGAATGTCTTCCACTTCGGCCCTGCCACTATCTCTGAAGCCTCTTTTACTTTCTTCAGTTTCCTCACCAACCATGGATCTCTATGGTCACCATTCTCGTTCAAAATATCATATTCCCGTTCATTGTTCCGCCTCAAGTTGAACGTGAATAGTCGAAAACAACAGCAACCGTTAGCTGAATATGCCTCTTCTTCATAATCATCAAGGTGATCATATCCTTCTTGTTCATGGGACATTCTTGGCGAGTCGATGGGGCTCATGAAGGTTACTTGAGGTTTAGCCATGCGTGAGTGGGAGAAAGATACAGAAAAAAGGGATGAATTGGGAGCGAGAAGAAGAGGGTCTTAATACGGAGAAGGAAATTGAAGTGAAGGAGGCGAGGAAGGGTCTAAGAGAATGGAGAACATCAACTCTTCGGCTTAATAGTTTTTGGATGCTTACAGGGCTCTCTATGATGGGGCTATTTGTGAAGGCGGTATCTTTAACGAGTTAACACGCTGGCAAAAGGATTGCAACAAAGAGCTTCCACGGCGACACGGTCAAGAAACCACGCCTCAAACTTTTCTTCTTTTTCACTTGACTCGCGTTTCAAGCGATTGAATCTCATACTTTTTGAGAGAATATGCTTTCGGCGATGCATATATACACGTTAAAAACTAGCAAAATACTCTGCCCATTGAGTAAGTTTATAAAATTTGTTCACATATTTTAATCAATTTAGAAAATTGAAGTGAACAAAATCAAAATAAATCAATATTAATTGTGAAATTATTTCTATTTAATATGTATTTTCTAGTATTTAACACCATGTGTGCATCTCATCTTTTCTATGAAAATATTTGATTTTGATTAATAAAACTAATTGAAGGATATGGGAACCTTTTTCCTTTCAATTGGCAGATCATATATATATATATAGATAGATAGATAGATAGATAGATTCAGGAAGATGCTATTGAAAGCTTTTTGTACAAACTCAACCTATCAGCATCCAACTATAGCACACAGCTAACACTTCGAACTCTCCCCATACACTTGGTTTCTTGCTCCTAGTTAAACTCCTCATGCCAATCAAAAAAAAACTTATGCTTAGGCCACGGTAATAACAATAGTTATTATCGACTTTCGGAAAAATGATACTGTTGCATGCATTCAGCATCAGTGTTGAGGTGGTGAAGACTTGCGCAGACAATTCAGCCCATGTTCTTGTGATGCTGGGTGGGAAAATAATGTAACAATGTCATTATAAAAGAACAAACAAATTCGACCTCTCTAAGATTACAAATGCTATGAAACGTAATAGTAAACAAATTCTAAATAAAACGTAAAACCCAACAACTTGACAAATTCTAAAACTGTAATTCAAAAAAGAAAGACCGACCTAGCCTGTGCTACATTCAAGTCAATGCATACATGTCTTTCAACAACCAAGAAAGCAACGCATTCCCAATGTACAAAGGGGAGACACAAAACACAAAAACTTGCCTGAAACCATTGTTTAAACCTGGGAATGTATTGAGGGGGCTACTGCTATGGGGCTTGCCCTTTGGAAGGAATCTTTGCTGCCATTGCACGCAACTCATTTGCAATTTCAGTGAAGTTTGGTCTGTCTGATGGCTCAGCAGACCAGCATCTCTCCATCAATGATCTCCAGTCTGGGTCACAAGTCTCCGGCACTGGTGGCCGCAAGGTATTGCTCACAATACCACCTGATTTTTGGTAGGGAAATGATCAGCGAGACACATACTTGAGCCCATTCAAGTCAATGCAACTCGATTATTTGTGATAAAACAAAAACCTTACCTATAATAGCCCCATAGTGCAAGTCTGCGTATGGCTCTTCACCAGTTAGAAGTTCCCACAACACCATACCAAATGAGAACACATCGACCTATGTTAGAGAGAATTGAAGCACAAGCTCATCAAGTGGGAAGGAGAAAATATTTATATGCAAGATGGTATTAAACGACAAATGGAGCACAAACCTTCTCAGAGACAAGACTACTGCTTCCATTCAGAAGCTCCGGTGCCATCCATGGAAGTGTTCCCCGCACACCACCTGAGATAAGTGTTTGGCATTTCACCTTCGACAGGCCCAAATCACCAACCTGGAGCAAAAGCAGAAGTGAAAAACCAATCCAATAGATTTTCTATTGAAATCAAATACAGAATCCTTAAGTTAAACAGCACATGTAAAGACCTGCGGATTATATGCATCATTTTAACCATAGACCTTAAATTTGAACTCGATAGTTTTGACTGATTGTCATACAAGGATTACATGTGAGCATTTTGGAAATGGAGTTCTATTCCCAATAGCATATGCAAATTGCCACTTATGATAAGGTTTCATAAGCACTTGAGCCTCTGATAACTTCTATCAATGACAAAAGCAAAGGCTTCTTGAATTCAGGACTAAAAATAGAAACAATAATCTTAACTATCATCACTAATAATAAAAAGAATAACTTGGAAACCTCAACTAATGAAAAGAAAACAGATAAGGATGAAAAGAAAAGGGGGAGACTATTGCCATTACAAGGAGGGGTAAAAACACTTCACACGTGATACAGACTGGGAGATAAAATCCACCAAGTCACTCGAGTAAAAGTAACAGTTGGACAAAAGAGAGTTCAAATCAACTAACTTAGACATTCCATTCATCTCTTGCTTAAAAAAAATATCAGCCTGAAACTCTGTTGACAAGATATCAGCATTCAGCATGCACTTGAAGATATCAGCATCAAGTACAGTTGAGAAGATAAGATTACCTCTCTTTTCCTATGCTATTAAGTACAGTAATAATACCATTTGTGATTTGTAAGTCAAATTTAAAGTGATTCCATTTGAAAAAATTCCCATAACCTCAGTGCCATTTGTACCCCTAAACCATTCTGCTAAATATCCCATCATTCAAAAGGACCCTTGCAACAGCTCTAAAGTGTTCCATCAAAAAGATTCAATTAATTTGCCGCAAAAGGATAACTTATTTTAGTCAGACGCCCACATTTTGCCTTTGCAGAGTGAGATAACCACTAAATGCAACAAGACAATTTTCTAGATCAATTAGGCACAAAAAGAATTTCTCCAAATACTAAAATTGTCAAAAGGAGAATATCAACAGAAATGAATCCACAATGGATATGCACGTCAGAGAGTTCATTACTCGATATAAGAATGAATGGGAGAATAAAATATCCTCTTCCTCCAGATCGGGTCACTAACCTTGCATATTGGCCGGTGAGGATCTCGAAGATTAACAAGTAAATTGTCACTCTTCAAATCAAAGTGCACAATATTCTTCCCATGCAAGTATTCCATTCCAAAGGCCACATCCATGGCAATCATGAGACGCTTACGCTTGTCAAGGCTCCTGACAACAAGCAATTATAAAATCAAATTTCACTTTCAAAGTGGTGCATGAATTAAAATGGAGAGAGATACAGGTTCATGAAAAGAAACTAGAAAATAACACGGCACCTCTCATTCTTCTGCAAAGCATTTCTTAAAGAACCATTAACCATGTACTCTGTCACTGTCGCCACAGAACCTCCAGGGCCATCAAGAACAACACCATAAAAGGCAACCACATTTGGATGGTGCAAATCAGCAAGCTTAATTGCCTCATTCCAGAAGTCATCTCTCTGATTTTGAGCACATGGCACAATGAAGACAGTTAGCAAGTCATAACACATGAATAACATCAATAAAAGCAAAGCTTAACAGGTGAGATGGGACAAAAAAAAAACAGAGAGAAGAATGAAAACAAACCATGCGTTCTTGTTCGGAAGGTTTTCCAGCGAAACACCTATCATTAATTCGTTTGATTGCGACATCAGTACCCCTCCACTTCCCATGATAAACGGTGCCAAAGGTGCCAGAACCCAATTCCTGCAGCTCTTCGAGGTCACTGTTCTTTATAATCTGCCAGTCAACAGCCAGAAACATGCTTAAAATTGACAATCACGATTATAAATTACAGAAAGCAAAAATAGTGAACTCTTTCAACCTGCAAGCAACCAAGGCCTTCTGATACAGGAAAACCAAAATTCACCTTTTCAGGCAGTTTTTTCTTCATGTCCTGAGTTAACAAAGCAACAAATTATAGGGATAAGGGAATAGTCAGATAAAGCCACCATTAATGGCAACAGGAAAAGGAAAGCCAATTGATAAACATGAACATGTTCCCAACTAGTGCAATGAAAACAGAAAGGATTAAGCACCTCAAATTTAGCTTTTTGCTTTATTTCTAAACCTTCATTTGAAACTTCTTTTTCTTGATTTGGTTCATAAGCTGATTCACTGCTTTCTGACACTGTTGGTTCTGGATTAGAATTAGCTGACTGGAAAACAGAAGCAGCTACACCCTCAGCGACAGCCTTGAGTTCTTTCCTGATGAGTTCCTCAGCTGAACCTTCAACCATGAAATAAAAAATGCTAAGAAACTACTTTTGCAACATAAGAGAAGATTTGATATTATCCAGATGAACACAAACATAACAAATAATTATGGGAGTTATCCAGTTATAAGCACACATGAGCACACCGAATAAGAAGCTTCTGACCTTTGGATGATTGAACACACTCTAAATCCTTGTTTGAATTACTCAGGGGCTTGGGAACTCCATCCTCCACCATCACACCTGTGATTAAGTCCACCTCACCAGAGTGGTTCTCAATGAAAGGATCCCTAGTACCAAAGACTTCTTTTTTTGTTGCAATCTTGCTAGGTCTAGGTGGAGGAAAATGATTATCATGCCTTGAGTTCCAAGGATCCTGGCTGCTGAAGAGTGAGTTCGAGGAGTCCTGAGCATTGCCAACTCCACTAGATGGTGATAGGGAAGATAGTGTATTACCAGTTGAGGATAAAGCTTCCACGTCACTAGGGACAACCTTTGAATGCAATTGTGAATCATTCTTCCATTCAACAACAGGTGGGATTCTGTCATTCACATAGACCGACTCCACACCAGAGAATGCAGGGATCCCATAACTAACTTCAGCAGAATCCAAGGCAGGAATCTCAATCTTAAATTGAGGATGTGATGCTTTATTAACCACAATAGGTGGTTGTGCAACCTCATGTAATTCCATTGGTCGGGAAATATGCATGTAAGAAACCCCTGTAGAAGCAGGTAACACTTTAAACTGCTTAATATGATTTGAATTGGGAACCACCTGAGGTTTGCTAAGGGTATTATCTAGAAGAACCTCCCTCCCAGCAATTTTCTGGGTTTTATGATCTAAGATTTCTTCCTTTCTAAATTTATCAACAAGTGACTTTTTCTGATCATTGTTAACATTAATTTCAGGGGGGCGTGTGTGGAGAGCATCCATCATCCCATCAACTAATCTCAGCTGGTCATAAGATATGTAAGAATCTACAGCATATTCTTTGGAAACAACACCAGGAAGCTTGCCAGTGTACTCTTTCGGAGATTCATGAACTAGTTGTTCAGAAGCTTGAATTGGTACACCAGCAGCATGAGAGACATCAGTATTAGCAGGTTTACTCAGTAAAATCTGGGGTTGCATTGGCACTGAATGTTGCTGGACATAATCTTCTATGTGAGACTCAGGAATTCCACCTGTGGACATGCCACAAGGAGACTGTACATCACCTGGTAAACCTATCATGCCATAGGGAGCTGAAATCTTAGACTGATCAGAATTGTCAGTATTCAAGAAAGTTCTCTCATTTTCATTAAGGGACTCAAGATTCTGAGAGGGCACAATTGCTTCTGACTGTGGCATTCCAATATGATGATCCATATGACTAAGAACTGCAGGTTGAGCACCAGCACCTTGTTCAATAATGTGTTCTCCCAAGGCACCAGTTATCAAAACCCTGTCCATAGGCCAGGCTTTCATAGTATCTTCTAAGAGAAGACTATGATGAAGTGAGTTTGTATAGATCATTCCAGATTCTCTTGGGTCCTGTACCAAAGGATCAGAATGTGCATGAGGCAGTGCTTTCTGATACATATAACAGTCCTCCATTCTTGGAACTTTCTCAGGGAAAATTACCTGCTGATGAGACACTGACCCATCAGAGAAGGCAACATGCTCTGGCTGAGGAACTTGGGTCCAGCCATAGCCTCCTCCAACAACTGCATGAGGGAGTTGAGCCCGATACACATTGTAGCTTGGGTCAACAGGAACCTGAACAATCCTTGTTCCAAATGCATTTTCTTCAGGATAGTGCTCCAATCGAGTTTTTTGGGGTTGCATCAATGGTTGAACCACAGTTGGCCTTACAGGTGTGGATGTCATAGTCATATGCACTGCAGGAACATATTGAAGAGAAGTAGCACCTGCATTACTCTCATGAAAATGCTGTTGGGTGAGTACAGACCCAGAAGTTCCCAGCAGATGGTTATTTGGAAAACCCATTTGGCGAGGAAGGTGCCTATAATCTGTATGATTTGTAATTTCTTGATTAGGATCTACATAAACCTGCATCTGAGGAGCATGTGGTGGAATGCCTGATCCAACTTGCTTGAAATCATGGGCCATATGCTGCTGTTTTTCAGTAAAAGGAACAGACCTCTCAAATTCAACCTCAGTCTGAGAACATGAAGTCTGCGGAGGACCAGACTTAGCCGTTGGAATTACCAAAGAAACAGCAGATGCACCAGCATAAGGTGGGGGTTTGGTATCTGCAATGACTAATTTTGGAGTAGAATCATGAGAAGTTGCCAAATTATCCCTAGGGGATAACAGGCTGGTAGATGGTGGCCAAGTCACATCCCCTTGACCAGGACCTGAGCAATCAACAGCCTCAGTCCCACTACAATCAGAGTTTTGTGTTGAACTTACACTTGCCTTGCTCTCCTTCCTAGCGATACGACGACCACCACAATCCACAACCCCATTTACTGCGTCAAAATATTTCTGCCCACTATCATGTAAATCCCCAAATTGGACCGAACCAGAAGCATCAAGCTGTAAATCTGAAAATAAAAACACCCTTAACTTAGCTGACCCATCCAAAGACCTCTCAACCAACTTCTCATATTCCTCCATCATATTATCAAGATCATCAGCACATGAAACAGACACCAGTGCATCAAGATCCTCATCAGGAAGCTGGTATTTAATAACAACAAGCTGCTGATATGTGTCCGTCATCTTCCGCTGTAGCTCATTAAAGCTCACATCTCTCCTCACACTAATAATCCTTGTTTGCCCTCCAACATATCTCAACATACCATCACTTGGTCTAGGTAAAATCTTCCCCCCAAAACTACACAAAAACTTTACTTTCTTTCCCGACACCGAATCATCCTTACCATTTTCACTCCCATGGTCAGCCCCGCTGCCACTACCACAACTCCCCAAATTGGGGTTATAAGCTGACCCTGTATTAACTGCCTCATTGCTCCCATTAACATTAATCCGATTCCCAAAATTGGGTGAAGAACCAAATCCTGACACCATTTCATTTCCGGCATGATCAACAGCATTGCCAACTATCCAGTTCCCCAAATTAGGATTATAACCAAACGCAACACCTGAACCATTTGCACCCACATTCACACTCCCAACCGGCACCTGCAGGAGTGGGGCCCATGGGGTAACCCCAGGAACAGTATTCCCATATCCTAAACCTACAAAACCAGCATCAGACACTGATGCCGAATAAATAACAGGTACAGAGCCTTCTGGGTTGGAAAAGAATTCTGGGTTTCTACCAGCTGTTGCCGGTGTGGTGACAGCACTACTACTAGAACTAGCCATGGCAGCCATAATGCGGGGCTCTTCAGGTATGGCTCTAGCTATGTTCAATGGCCTTACATCATTTGGTATTGGGGTTTGATCAAAAGCCATAAATAAACTTCAAATTGAAAAATGAATCGATCCTTATTCACAAACTTGGGATTTGCCCAAATGGGTTTTGCTGTACACATTCACTACTCTGACAAAACCATCACAAACCCTCCCAATATTTTGCACAAACATATATGTGTGCGTGCGTGTGTGTGTGTGTGTGACTAAACAGAATTAAAGCGAGAGAAAGAAAGACAAAGTTACCAGATTTGAACGGTGGCAATTGGGGATAGATAAGAATACGAAAAAAGGACACATAAAACAGTAGCCCAGTCGGTGCCGCAGAAGAAACTTAGAAAGGAGCTTGGAAAAATCCAGGGCTCTTTTAAGTGGGCAATCGTTATCTCTCTCTGTAATCTTATACAGTTTTTCAATGTTCATTATTATTAAAGGTTGGTTGGGATTTGGTGTCGTGATTGAAGGTGCAAGTACAGTTGTCTTTTAGAATGTTTTTTAAAAAATATATATTAAAATAATATATTTTTTACTTTTTAAAATTTATTTTTAATATTAAAATATTAAAATAATTTAAAAACATAAAAACAATATTTAAAATTTTCCAGAAACATGGTATAAATACAATTACAAACACTGTGTTGTTGTATTGTTTATTTCTCAGTGTAACTGGTCTTTCTTATTTTGTTGTGTTTTATATCTTAAGTTTTGTTTTGCAGTTCAAATAGAAGTTTGTTAAAATTTATTTTTTAAAATTTTTTATGTTTTTTTATTATTTTGATGTAAAAAATAAATTTTAAAAAATAAAAAATATATATTATTTTAATGATTTTCTGAGCGAAACAATTATTATCATACTCTTAAACATTCTTTATAACAAAAAAAAAAAATACGAGAGGATCGTTCTATCCATACCCGTACAATACTAGAGTTTTTTTTGGGTGGAAATTGTAAAGTGACAAAGAAAGGAGTGAAGGAGGCTTTGATATTATGGTAGTTACTTCTTTTAAAAATATTTTTTGTTTAAAATAATATTTATTTTTATTTTTTAAAATTTATTTTTAATATTAATATATTAAAATCCAAAAACTTATGATTTATACGGAGAAGAGAGGTGGGAAGGGGTGGCTTGGAGAGGGACTTTTTTCTTTTTTTCCTACAAGAAAAGAATTCTTATACTTTAAATGTGTGAATGGAAGTTTGTTAAAATTTATATTTTTAAGATTTTTTTTGTTTTTTTTTTATTTTAATGTACTGATATCAAAAATAAATTTTAAAAAATAAAAAATATATTATTTTAATATATTTCTGAACAAAAAATATTTTAAAAAATAATTATTATCATACTCTTAAACATCTCCTTTAAAAAAAGAAGAAGAGCGAGAGAGGATCGTTTCATCCATGCAAGTACAATACTGAGTTTTTTGGGTGGAAATTGTAAAGTAACAAAGAAAGGAGTGAAGGAGGCTTTGATATTACGGTAGTTACTGCTTTTAAAAACATTTTTTTATTTA
>Ga0307515_10025998_pt1 | contig 10100 bp, 7 predicted proteins | sample 17_EM_MG_FD_194513 | JGI IMG/M metagenome (GOLD analysis project Ga0307515, IMG submission 194513) | Populus trichocarpa ectomycorrhiza microbial communities from riparian zone in the Pacific Northwest, United States - 17_EM | ecosystem: Host-associated > Plants > Roots > Unclassified | place...
TTGACAACTATAGTTTTGCCTTATACTAGAGTAATTAAATAATAATTTTTATTTTATTTTTTCATGTGTGTTGTTAAAATAAAAAAAGCTTATATCTTGTCAAACATAATAATTCTTATTATATATAAATATAATAAAACATTATAAAAAATCAATTTAATTCCAAGTATGATGTAGATCCAGTTGTCACCTAGATTATAAATAATCAGTCTAAATACAATACAGTCCAAACAAAATGCTCAATCCTCAATTGAATAATACAATATTCAATCTAATTTGAATCCAACTGATCCAAATGCGATTATAGGGTAGGAAAATTAAAAAGCTAACTTGATCCATACAAAACTTATTGAAACAATTGTTTTGTAGTTCCACATATGCTAGGATTTACAAAATAAAATGATTTAAACCAATGGCGTGCATTCAATAATCGAAGTCTATGTTGATTCAGTATTGTACAAGTTTGTTATTTGGGAACACAACCCAAATGACGTTTCATAAAAAAATGAATTTTTTTTACTTCAAATAATTTTTTATGTTTTTAGATCGTTTTAATTTGCTAATGTCAAAAAAAAATTTAAAAATAAAAAAATATTATTTTGATGCATTTTCAAGAAAAAAATAATCGCTATCACAATACAAAATGCTACCTAAATCTCAATTGATTGGAATTGGTGTGGGCTCTAAAACCAAAGCTAAAATCAAAGAAAGATTTGGAGTTGAAACCAAAATAAAAAAAAATTGACTCCAAAACATAAATCAAAATAATAATAAAAAAGGCTTAAAAACTGAGTCTAAAATCAAATAAAAATGAGCTAGAAACCGAGCCCAATGAAAAAGAATCATAGGCTCAAAATTAAGCCTAATAAAGTTGAAAAATAGGTTGCAAACCTAGCCCATAATGAAGGTAATTATTATATAAGATTATCCCTATGAGTATGACATGAAGTATACCTACAACCATATTTCACACCAAGCAAATTCATGTGATTTGTGTGTGTATAATTACTCATGAATCACCAAATACATACCATGAACATTTTTACTCGCAACTATACTGAGAAGAACATTTTCCTGCATTTTATCTTTTTCTTTTACACATTATATTTCTCTTACATCATACTACTTAAATATCAAAGGTTTCATTATCCTATATAAGATACTTGTTTTGTAGGACATCATGAACCACCAACCATGTTTTTATTAAAAAAAATATATATTTTAAAGTCCATATAAACAGCCAAGGAAAGCCTAAGATTATTGGAAGTTTTATTTTACTTTATTAGTGGTGTTGTCTGTAGGGACTTAAACAAAAGACACTTCAATTACTTTTCTTTCCTAGTTCTTTCTATAGTTGACAAACAGAAACTTCAAGATATGGGAAGGTGACATACCTCCTCATTGTAGGTACATCAAATTCCTTAAATCTATAATAACTAACACAAAATGTGAGGATACTCACAAAGGCTCTACGAGTCACTCAAGAGCAACTCAAGGCCTTGCCTCTTTTTCCACATGTGGCTCCACCACTTGCACACTCAATACATATAGAAAAATCTAGTTCGAGAAATAAATAGGTCAAAATGATATGCAAGAGAGAGAAAGGAGTATTATCATCCCCCATATCCTATACAAAAGTTATTCCCACTATCATGAAAAGCATTCTCTAACTAGATACTACAAATAATATAAAGCCCAGCCCAAAGACAAGCCAACATACATTCATCATTGTTGTCACCTTTTTTTATCAGGGATTTCTCGTAAAAGCCTATACAAAAAAAAAAGTTTAGAAGGAAGCTTGTTCCACAATTATAATGATTTATAATATAAAAGTGTGCATCGCTTACCACTATAGTGGTTCTCCAATAAATATATTAGTGTTGGATACTCACATCCCTAATGATTTTATTACCATAAAAATAAACCAAGACAGTTATGTAGGGATTCAAAGATAAAAAATAATAAATAAAAAAAAACATATGCAAAACATGCATAACAACTTAGAGCTCATCATAAAAGATAAAGATGCCATATAAAAAATCCTCTCGACCATATTTTGTTGGTCAGCCTAGATATGGTACCATAACTTGGATCCTAAATCCATTATTGGCTTTAAAAATCTCAATGAGAAACTCATAACTCACTTTAGTATGAGCATCCTACTTAAGAAAGCATTCACTGAACTATTTATTATCACATAAAGAGATAAGAAATTCATAAAGGAATGTCTAAAAAGATTTAACAAAAAAAATGCTCAAGCTATAAGGCTCACTTGAAATAATGGCTATCAAGGCCTTGATTAATGGGGTTTATAAGTCTTCTATATGAGAAAAGTTGTACACTCTCCTAGACAAAACCTTTATAAAAGTCAAACAAGTAATGGAAAACCTTGTTAGTATAGATAAAATGAGTGTTATAAGATAAGCACATCACACTTTTAGAAATATAAGGATGAGTGTGACCAATCTTCAATAAATCCTTGTTCACCCAAGAGATCTCAGTCAATTTGCCTTTCCCAGGTTACTAAACACAATCACATTCGAGGTTAAAAGGCATATGTTAAATGCACACATCTCGACCAACACCTACATTTCTAAGTCATGAAAATGAAGAATTTTATCTCGCGCATGATATTAAAATCAATTGAAAATATATTATCAATAAAATATTTTTAACTTTTTTATATAAATAAAAGCAGTGATATCTTTATGATTAAGATTGCCTATGTCTATCGTTGTCTAGGAAAGTTTTCTTATAAAATCTGTGCTTCTAAGAAAAACCTTTATGTCTCCACACGAAATCATCAATATCTCCTAGAAGAATCTCCATGCCTCTATGTGAAATCTCCTTGTCCTATAAGAATCTCTATATGGTTCCCCATCCCCCCAAAACAAAATTCTTATGTACAAAATTGTTGTTCTAAAATTGAGGCAACTAACTAATTTTAAAAAATAATGAAACTTAATTCTAATAAACACAATAACCAACAATATAATTAAAATGCTTAAAGTAAAGAGATAAAGAAGAGAATTTGCAAAGTTGTTTTTAACATGGTTCGGCAAGCTTATATCCACACTTTAAGTACCAAATCATATTTTAATATTGTATTCCTTCACTAGTCCAAATTCAAGAGTACAATAGCTACTTGATAATCCACACCAAAATTATTATTTTTTCACTTGAAGATATGCCCTCTTCAAGTTTTTCCCTCTTTAAAACATACCCTCTTCAAGATTTATTTTTTGGTGAAATCAACTCACTCTCAAATATTTATAAGAATGATTTTCTATCGTAATTAACTCTCTTGATAGAATGGATAATACAATTGAAAGATTTAATATTTTTATATCTTATAAGATAACATTTATATGATTTAAAGGTGTTTAAATGGAATGAAAATAAAAATAAATATTTTTGTACCAGAAGGTCAATAGCACAAATTATTTTCTGTTCTTTTTTTATTATTTTTTAAAAAGTTATTTTTTGTAGCACATGGTAAGGTTATCCCAATGGATTGGATCAGTACTTAATAAATTCGAAAAGCCTTGTTGTCATCTTGCTAATAAAATCAACTACCAATCATGTGCTGCCATTACGTCCTCTTGTAGTGTTAGAGGTAAGATACAATGTTTACATCAGTTACTGCAAAGGCAGTTGGGGATCCAAAGAATCCAAAAAAAAAAAATCACAAGAAAACTCCCAGCCCATCCTATATCTCAGTAAGCCAACATCCACACGCACATACAGAAAAAACCTCATGGCTACATCCCCTCTCCCCTTCCTTCACTGTCTCCTCTTCTTCCTCTTAACCCTCGCAACCCAATCATCATCATCATCATCATCAGACCATCCACAAACCTTCATCATCCACGTGTCAAGATCCCACAAGCCCTCCCTTTTCTCTTCTCACCATGATTGGTACACCTCCATCATTCATTCCCTCCCTCCTTCACCTCACCCTGCCAAGCTCCTCTACAACTATAACCATGCTATCCGCGGTTTTTCAGCCCAACTCACAACCACCCAGGTGGAAAAGCTCCGCCGTGTTCCGGGTATTCTTTCAGTCATTCCCGATCAAATTCGCCAGCTTCACACCACGCACACCCCTGCTTTCTTGGGCTTGTCAGAAAGTTCTGGTCTTTGGGAAAATTCTGGTTATGGTGATGGTGTGATCATTGGAGTTCTTGACACTGGAATATGGCCTGAGCACCGGAGTTTATCGGATTCCGGTCTGTCTGATGTTCCTGCCAACTGGAAAGGGATCTGTGAGACAGGACCTGACTTTCCAGCCTCTTCTTGCAACAAGAAACTTATTGGTGCTAGAGCTTTTAACAAGGGCTATATAAGTCATAAAGGGAGACATATTGATGAATCAAAAGAATCTGCATCTCCAAGAGATACTGAAGGTCATGGCACCCACACATCAACAACTGCAGCTGGATCTTCGGTCCATAACGCGAGCCTTTTCGAGTACGCGAGTGGAGAAGCTCGTGGTATGGCCTCAAAAGCAAGAATTGCTGCTTACAAGATTTGTTGGAGTTCAGGTTGTTATGACTCTGATATTCTTGCTGCAATGGATCAGGCTATCTATGATGGAGTCCATGTGATTTCTTTATCTGTTGGTGCTACTGGTCATGCTCCTCAATATGATCATGATTCGATTGCCATCGGGGCATTTAGTGCATCACAACATGGAATTGTTGTGTCTTGCTCTGCTGGGAACTCAGGACCAGATCCATATACTGCTGTTAATATTGCTCCATGGATTCTTACTGTCGGTGCTTCAACAATTGATAGAGAGTTTCCTGCCGATGTAGTCTTGGGCAATGGATGGGTTTTCGGTGGGGTTTCGCTGTACTCTGGCGATCCACTTGTTGATTTCAAGCTTCCTTTGGTGTATGCTGGTGATGTTGGGAATAGGTATTGCTATATGGGGAGTATAAGTCCATCAAAAGTCCAGGGGAAGATTGTGGTATGCGATCGCGGAGGGAATGCAAGAGTGGAGAAAGGAGCTGCAGTGAAGCTTGCTGGTGGGCTTGGAATGATATTGGCAAACACAGCAGATAGTGGCGAGGAGCTGATTGCTGATTCTCATCTTCTGCCTGCTACTGAGGTCGGTGAAATTGCTGCCGATAAGATTAGAGAATATGTCAAATTGAGTCAGTATCCAACTGCAACAATTAATTTCCGTGGAACGATAATTGGGACTTCACCTTCAGCTCCTAAGGTTGCAGCCTTTTCGAGTCGTGGTCCGAATTACTTGACACCAGAGATTCTGAAGCCAGATGTCATTGCTCCTGGTGTTAACATCTTGGCTGGTTGGACTGGATTCGTTGGACCAACAGATTTGGAAATTGATCCTAGAAGGGTTGAGTTCAACATAATATCAGGTACCTCGATGTCTTGTCCTCATGTTAGTGGAATTGTTGCTCTGCTTCGAAAAGCATACCCGGATTGGTCCCCAGCTGCTATAAAATCTTCTTTGGTGACCACCGCTCATAATTTAGACAATTCTGGCAAGAATATCAAGGATCTTGCTAGTAGTGAAGAATCAACACCCTTCATTCATGGAGCTGGTCATGTTGATCCTAATAGTGCTCTAAATCCCGGACTGGTGTATGATATGGACACAAGTGACTATATTGCATTCCTTTGTGCAATCGGGTATGATTCTAAGCGAATTGCGGTTTTTGTCAGAGAGCCTCCTAGTTCGGACATATGCAGTGGTAAAGAGGGCAGTCCAGGCAATCTCAACTATCCATCATTCTCTGTTGTTTTCCAGTCCAATAGTGATGAGGTTACTTATAGGAGGACGGTGAAAAATGTTGGGAATTCTCTTGATGCAGTTTATGAGGTTGAAGTGAATGCTCCTGCAAATGTTGACATCAAGGTATCCCCAAGTAAGCTCGTGTTTAATGCAGAGAATAAGACCGTGTCTTATGATATTACCTTCTCCAGTGTTAGCTCGGGTTGGTCTAGCATTAACTCGGCAACATTTGGATCGATCGAGTGGAGCAATGGGATTCATAGAGTAAGAAGTCCAATTGCTGTCAAGTGGCGTCAAGGATCATCCAGGGAATCCATTTAAGCACTGGATATTGGAGAAGTATCTGGAATAGTTTCAAACTTGGGGCATTGGCAGCCTCTTGTGTACAAATTATGTGGTGATGATGATTTAGCTTTTCATTTCAACGAGATTTCAAATTGGAGATTGTGCAATGGTTGATCTAGGAACGGGTTAAGGTTAATGTATTTGAAGAAAGGCATTTTTTTTCCTTGTTTATAATGTACTGATGCTTTCCATGGTGAATTGGATGAAATAATGCTTTAATTGCTTCTACTATTGTAATCAATAGATTTTCTCCATTTCTTTTGATGTTTCTTCTTCTTCTTCTTCATCCGCTATATAAGTTGTACGTCCATAGATTCATAAGAAACCAGCATAAGCTACGTAAATTTAGGGGAGAAATGAAGCTTTAATGGATTACAACAGAAAAGACGGCGAGCAAGTGAACAGCTAGTGTCTGTGTTAACCATGCAAGTGAGCATCTCCATCTTCATGGTCTTCTCAAGATTCAAGTGATATCATCTTGTGGGAAAATACACACATCGAATTCAAGTGCACCTCAAGAGTTTGTCTACACCTCATGGAAAAATTACATGCTCCCAATAAGTAGGTGATGATGAGAGGAAGAAACTGCACAAGAAAAGAAAGTATTCGAGCTATTTTTTTAATTTTTTAAGCAAATTGTTGAAAGAACAGCCAGGTATTGAAACAGGATAATCAATGCAACCGGACATAGAGCTTTAGGAAGACCTTCACGGTATGAAAAAGAGAGGTTAGTGGATGGGCTGGAGCCTAAGGAGAATAACAAATAACATCAAAGTAAAATTGCATGAAAAGTGTAACGACGCTTTGGCCGAGTGGTTAAGGCGTGTGCCTGCTAAGTACATGGGGTTTCCCCGCGAGAGTTCGAATCTCTCAGGCGTCGTTTAACATCTTTTTACCCCTTTTTCTTACGTAATTTGAGTTCTTTTCCTCTCTATTTGCTCCATAGGAATCCACGAGCGAGGCAAAAACCTAATCAGTAGAGCAGAGCTAAAAGGTCAACATTTTTCTCATTAGGCCAACATTCATCTAACACTCCATTTACTTCAATGCTTCTCAAGGTAAATCAGATATTGATCAATTTGAACATGCTTCAATACCGTACAAATATATGTTTGTTTTTGAAAAAAAAATTATTTTAAATTAATATTTTTATTTTATATATTTTCAGATCATGTGTTGATATCAAAAAATAATTTTAAAAAAATAAAAAATATTATTTTAATATATTTTTTAACTTTTTACAAATAATTTTTAACATCATCACATTAAAATAATCAGAAAAACTTAAAAAAATTAATTTTAAAAAAATTTCATAAAAACAACAGGCCCTAAGAATAATCAACCCGCAGTTCAAAGGTTGATTTGGTGCTACTTGCATGGCCAAGACCTGAAGGCATGCGCAACAGTACCTTTCAACCTGAAATAGAAGCTAACAGCTCCAATAAACATGACCTATGATATGAAACCAATCTGCAGCTACGCAATTTGAAAGTGGGTTTCAGCATTTCAAGAAATCAAATCTCCACTCTGAGATTGCACAATTACAAACCCTGATCATGACATAAATTTGATCACACAAACAGTAGAGCGTACTGTGCAACATCCCATCCCATAAATCGGGGCCAATGACTTGAAAAAAAACTTTAGCATACAAATACAATAATGATCCAATATGCTGCTTTTAATAATCTTATATAATGTCAAGTCAGTAGAAACACGTTTTTGTCCGCAGGTTCTTTTATTTCCAGGTGCTGGTCTACAGGAAGTCCATCCAGCCGTTCTGCTTGCTTCATCAACTTTAGTGGCCATACTTCTGAAACTCCCACTCGCTATTATCTGCACAAGTGAGAGACAAGTAAATGCTCAGGTGTTTGAGGATATACTAAATAAATCAAAGAAATCATATGCATTCTCTACCACGTACCGAGAGGACACACTTGGCGGGTTTTGAGCCACCGGCTGATACAGTGGAAGTGGAAGGCATGGTTGCACACACCTGTGATAACAAACCAAGTCTCTTAGCACATGTAAGCAGATTGATAAAACAAATAAAACACAAACCTACAGGATAAACCAAAGTAACACATCAGAATTGATCATATAAGCAACACCGTTGAAGCTTCACATCAACCCGCATAATCATTAATAAAACAATACAGTTAGAAGTTTGATATGATTAGCTATCAAAACAAGAGACCTAGATCAGGTGCCATGCTTATTTCCAGTAACAAAGCTAGATGTTCACGTGAAAAAGAAGTTATCTAGGGAATCATGGTTTACATACTAAAAAATAAACAGTCATAACCAATAGACAGAAGAATAAGAGAAGGGCAGCAACAAAACCAGCATCTTGACCCACCATTTCTAACTTGTATCATTGAGAGCTAAAATTAAACAAAATCATGATCTCCCATGACCCTCACTATTATTATGGATTACCAAACAATGCCATGATCAGTGTAAGTCCCCTATCATTTAAAAAGAAAAAGAAAAAAGAAGCAGAAATACAAGACCAAGATTTTTCTCCTAAATTGCCATCTTGAAAACTGAAAATGGTGACTTCAACCAAGTTGATCAATAGCAACAGCACAACACTGACAAGGCACACAAGGCTCGCAAGGGAAGCACTTATCAATGTACTAAAAAAGTGAAAACTAAATTCTGACACTTGGGCATAATTAGCTTATCATGCGCTCATAATTCATAAAAAAGATAAAATTTGATAGTTTACTTATTAATAGACCAACAGGGTTGCAACCTGTGGTGCTCCAACTAGCAACACATGTCCAAGATCAGACTATCAATCCACACATGCTATATCAAGGAAGAACGTTGAAAAAAATTAAAAGCCGAAGTCAATTGCAGCAATCAGGATAATTAGAATAAGCGAATGTTCTGAGTCAATAGCATCATGTTCAGGTGAAATCATCTTATAATGGAACTTTAATTATTAAGGGAATGAATTCCCCGTACTCACAAAAAAGCCAACTCCTTGAAACAGATGTAATGTCAGTTATCGACACCTAACTGCGGACATCATCGGCTTTGGGACTTTCAGCTAACCATCCTAACATACAACCATTGCAAGCTCGTAGTGGGCATTAGTTTCTGCACACAGACTTATTCACCGTTCTATTTCTGTATTTCTCATCAAAGAAAATACATAGAGCTACAGAAAAAAAATTTAAAACCATACTGAGCAAGGGAAACACAGCCACACTAATCTAACAAACACTGCTACCAACAATTACAAGATCCTATCACATTAAGTCCTTGTCTAATTCAAATAACAGCGGTGACAAAAGGGTACCAGTACATGCAGTGAAGCTCAAAACAAAGTGCCCATCAAAGAGAAAACCCTTACCCAACACATTAAGAAAACCCTTACCCATCACATTAAGTCCTTGTCTAATTCAAATAACAGAGGTGACACAAGGGTAGCAGTACATGCAGTCAAGCTCAAAACAAAGTGCCCATCACAGAGAAAACCCTAAATTCAAGAAAGAAGAAGAACAAATACCCCAGGCAACAGTGCACTCCTCGCTTGTAGCACTAGCTTGATTTGCTTGGCACTCAATGCCTACACAAATACATACGATGTAATCAATAAATAAACAGAAAAAAGAAAAGTCTTGGAATCTTGAAAGAAAGAAAGCCATGACTTACAAAGATCCATGATATGGTTTCTACAAATAGCGCAGTTATCCACCACAATATCTGCAAACCCATCAAATAATTAACATAAAAGAAAAAAAAATTCAAAATTTAAGGGTTAGAAAAAGAGAGGAAGTACAAGGAAAGAGACAGACCCCAAGCCCAAAGAGCAACAGCATTCCACTTCTTAATTTCGAATCGCTTCGGTTTCCTTGAGGAAGAGGAGCTTGCCTCGCCTGCCGGAACCATCGTCACGTCCGTGTCCATCTGGGTTTGGGCTCCGGACTAAGGAGATCGAGTTGAAGAGGGTTTTTTTTTTAAAAAAAAAAAAAAG
>Ga0307515_10025999_pt1 | contig 10099 bp, 11 predicted proteins | sample 17_EM_MG_FD_194513 | JGI IMG/M metagenome (GOLD analysis project Ga0307515, IMG submission 194513) | Populus trichocarpa ectomycorrhiza microbial communities from riparian zone in the Pacific Northwest, United States - 17_EM | ecosystem: Host-associated > Plants > Roots > Unclassified | place...
GTTACTGCACGTTCACTTTGGGGATGACCAGCTCACCGGTCCAACGCAATGCAGCCTCCCTGGCAAGTTCGGTCGCCCTGCGCTTTATCTCCGCCTGCTCGGGATTGCACTGCCCATAGGCGTTGAGCTCCGCCTGTAATTTGGAAAGTTCGGCCTGAAGCTCGTCGAAATGTGCGAGGGCGACATTACGTTCTGCCTGGAGCGGGCGGTTAGTAAGTCCGAGATGAATCGGACGAGGTGAGTAGTAGCCCAGTGAGCATACGGATGGAATCCTGGCGGCTTCCTCGACCTCGATATTCCTCTTCAATTCGGTGACCTTGGCTTGCAACGATGCGCGATCTTCCGTGGCTTTCGTCAGCTGGTTCTTAAGCTATGAGTAGCAATCACGTAGGGGAGAGTTAATGAATCAATTTAGCTCAATACTTTCACTCAGGTCACGCAGATGATCGACTGACCGCAGCACCGCGAGCAGATGGAAACGCCCAGAAGACTGGTAGGACATAGAAACTCAGATTAGCTTTCACCTCATTGCAATGTGAAATAAGCCGTACAGTTTGAGGTCCCAATCTTATCCGACTGCACAATCCCTTCAGAGACCATCGTCTGCAGAATATCTTTTACCGTCTTTTCAACTATATCGAGACACGTTAGCGACTTAAAGAGCGATGTCACGTACACAGTGAAATGCCAGAGTTGATGAAACCGACAGACGCACCAACCCCTTTTTTGCTTGCGAGCCTTTCGACTTCCTTCAACTGTCCACATGAAGTGAGGTCCACTGAGTGTCTGCTTAGTCTGTACTGACCCCGAACGAACCGTAAAAAAGTCTTTCTGATCGTTCGTCAGTGTCGAAACGGCGAGCGAAATAGGAACATGGGGGGAACGCTAAAGGCAAAAAACCCAAGGAGCCAGCCAAAAAAGAAGGCTGAAACTCACCGTCTCGTGGAACACCTCCAAAATCTTGATGCGTTTCTCTGCTTCATTCATTCGAATCGTGCCGGGAGCCTATATGCCACATTTCGAATGCTCGGAGGTTGCCTCTCTAGAGTAGAGACGAGAAAGAGGGCCCACCATTCTTCCAGTTTGCGGGAGAGAAGGAATAATTTGGAATCGAGGGTGCCAAGACGGGTTGAGGCTGGGTGGCGTCGTTCGATAAGGTTCGCTGGTTGCTGGTGTGCAAACCTCTCACGATATTTCGACCGACACGTCAATAATTAATTAATATTGGATTCCTAGTACTGCAGTCTTTTCCTCTAAGGCGTTGGCTTGACCTGGTTATTCCGATTGCAGACTCGATTGCGAAGGAGTGCAGTTAGTATTGACCGGTGTGGTTTTATTCGTCATTTGTGGGTTGCACTCCCAATACTGGGCACCCACCATAATTTTCCAGTCCTCTTGGGCGTCCTCGGCTATGTTGCAAGAGGTCCCAGATTGTGAGGAGAATTGTGTAATATTATATAGCAGCTGTTTTCTGAAAAAAATTGATGAGGGGGTCGTAGCTCATCGGTAGAGCGTCCGCTTAGCATAGCATTCCGGGCTTGGCCTGCGGGAGGCAGCGTGTTCGATTCATGCCGACTCCACTCTTTTGACACGGCAATGTGGTCATTTTTCTGATTTATCGCCGAATTTCTTATGGTCATTGTTATTCGCAATATTACCTTCCAATTTCAAATACCGAGATCTGGTTCGAATTTTGTCAACTCGCTGCCAGGGATGATCTGCCCAGCGGTAATCGATACAAGGTCACTTAAGATTCATAGGGGAATTCAGATTGGACCTTGCTCTATTCGGTGCGTCAGGTTTTCAGATGAGCGTTGCGTTCCTAAAGTCACTAAGGGAATGAAATATCCAGCTAGGCATTATCATCGTATCTGAATCATGTCCGGCGTTCGGCGATGCACTGCGCGTGCGGTCTCAGTGCGGATCGCAGAATTCAACGGGTCAGGGAAGTCGTTCGGATCGGCGGTGTGAAGAACGGGAAGAGGGGTCGCCGTCGTCGTGGAACGTTGCACGACATCAAGCGCAGGGCCGTCCAGATTGTGTTGAAGGCAAATGGCCCACCCGACAACGTATTCAAACCTTCAATTAAGCGGACGCCCGGTGCTTGGCCGCACGACGCCGAAACAGGAGTCAGTCTCATCTGCTGCTGCTCGCTGCTTGTCGCCGTCGCCGATTCGAGAGTGTGCTCAGATGCATCGCCATCGTCGTTGCTATCGTCGAGCGCGTGCGTCCGTGCTTGTTCTTTTGAAACAGCGGGCCAGCGCAGCAGAGCCACAAAGAGAATCCAAGTCGGTTGGCGTTGGTGGGCAGGCGGCCGCGACCGCTTCGTCCTTGCTCTCACTTGCCCCCAAAACGGGCGTCCCTGCATCCCTAATCGCTGCCCCGCAAGATATGAAAAATGGCCGCAGTCCGCCTGCCGTCCTCCACTTGCTTGTCCACAGGTAATTAGGGGCATCTCTCCATATAAAAAGGCAGGCCATCTGCTTCTAGTGCCACTCAACCCCATTATGGCCGAGTGGATGGAAATCATAGGGGTCATCTCCGCCTTTGTGGGTTTGCTCATCGCTATTCCCGCCATTTATCTCGCTATCAAAACCCTCTACCGCCGTATCCATCGCGTAGGTCCTCGTTATGAGGTTGACAAGGGCGGGTGCTGACATCGCGGCAGCAGGTATCCGATGATCCTCGAACTACCGAGGAGGGTAGAAGCTCCTCGGTCTCTTTAGCCGCCAATGTGCATAGTGGGGACGGTCCACAAGCAGAATAATTTCCCTCTCGAGTGTAGCAAGGCGATTAGACGGTGACGTGGGAACGGCCAGCGATTTAGCGCACGAAATTAATTGCTTGTTTGTTTGTAGCGTGCTCCCACAAGCACTACCGAATTTGCCATGCTTCACCACAAAAATATCGACACCGAACGAGGATTCCAATGAATATCCAGGAGAGTGAGCATAGATAGGAACTTGAGTATATTTTGTGATAGATCCCACTACTTAACGGAAGGGGAGAACGTTATATATTCAAATTTTTTGGACCACCGGTCCTGGTCGACTGGACGTAAGCCCGGAGTTGTAGACCAGAATTACACAATTAAGGGGTACTAAAGTACACATCATCAATAGCTCTGGAATATTGATAAGCCTTCGATCGTTTTCCATGTTTATTATTGCTACCCCGATGGTTTCCCTGCGAAAATGTTGACACCGAACGAGGGTGAGTGTCCCAGGAGAACGAGCATAGATAGAAACTTGAGTTCATTGTGATCGACCCCACTACTTTCACAGAAGAGGAGAACTATTATGTTCAAAATTCTGGACGAAGTGGCCGAACCACCGAAGGCCTGGACGTAATCTGGGGAGTTGTAGACCCCAATTTCAAGAGCTGATGATCTCAGTTCGTATCGTCGTGCAGAAGCCAAGGATAGACTTTCGGGCGTTCGCACACGCATGATCTGCCCAACGGCAACCTAGTCGTAATCACATCCGCGCTCAGGCGCGATGGTGCATGACGCATTCCCTCCCTTTCCCACCAAAAAAAAACCTAGTCGTAATCGATTTGCAGTCACTTAAGCTTATAAGGGAATTCAGGTGGGACTTGGCTCTATTCAGCGCGTCAGGGATTCGGTTGGGGCTGTACTGTCCGACAATCAATTGCACGTCAGTCTCACGGAATCGGAGGGACGGCCCTCTTTTCCGGAGAGGAATTCGATTTGAATTTCTACACAGTGTGTGGATGGGCAGTGTGCCTGCAGAATGGCCTCGGGGATTCGGGGATTTGTTAAGATTAAGAAGTCAAAACAATGAAGTGGTGAACGAACGCGCCATACTCCCAATGAGCTTCGGGCTAACTATCCAGCTACCAAGCAACCCGACTCGGAGTGTGGTGGTAGGACGGGTTGTCCACAGGTAATTAGGGATAGCGTCTCTCCATATACAAAGGCAGGCAATCTGCCCTAGTGCCACTCAGCCCCATTATGGCCGACTGGATGGAAATAATAGGGTCATCTCCGCCTTTGTGGGCTTACTCATCACTATTCCCACCATTTGGCTCGTTGTCAAGACCTTCTATTGCCGTATTTACCGCGTAGGTCCTTGTTGTGAGGTTGGCAAGGGTAAGGGCTGACATCGAGGCAGCGGGCATCCGATGATCCTCGAACTACATAGGAGGGTAGAAACACTCTGGTCTCTTTAGCCACCAATGTGCATAGTAGGGACGGTCCATAAGCAGAATAATTTCCCGCCTCGAGTGTAGCGAGGCGATTGGACCGTGACGTGGGAACGCCGCAAGCACGATGAGCATGGAATTGATTTAAGCGCACATGATTTATTCCTTTTTTGTTTGTCTGCTGTTTGTCTGTTTGTTTGTTTGTTTGTTTGTTTGTACACTACCGATTATGCCATGCTTAACTACAAAAGTATCGACACCGAACGAGGCAACCAAGGGCTCGGAAGAACCAGTGTTAAACAACTGGCAAAGAGCGTAATACACCGAATAGAGCATACCAAACGATCAAAAACAGGAACTTTGATAGTAACATATCGATCCATTGAAATCGCTCAAATCATTGGGGTCCCTTACAACCTTACAAACACGTAAGGGTACATGAAGGTCATGGTTTCGTCTATATCATTGCTCCATCCGGTGCATAGAGAGATACCATCCACAACACAACACACCGCACCGATAAAGGAACATACCACAATTCAAACCACGCTGGGAAATGTGCCTTACAGGCTATACTTGTAACCCCCTACATACGTAATATGCCTCATCTGGTTCCATCTCCCGTGCACGGATTCGTGGGCGGCGGCCGTTCCGTAACCAGTGCACAGCCCCCGCCGGTGCTCGTGGTCCGTTCCTATAGCTAAGATAGCTAAGGTATCGCCGCCGGATAGAGCCAATGAATGGGCTCCCGACGATCGACATTGTGCATTTGCCATTCTCGGGAGTGTGCATATATAGTTTTCAGGGGCAGTTGTATAATATTTTCTCATGTTCTTCAGTCTGAACTACGCTAAAATAATTCATTATTTAGTGTCTCACATGGAATCGCTGGGGTTGAAAGGAAGAAATCCCTGAACTAATGAAAATTTGCTCTTCGTTTTGTTCATCTGCTTTACAGGCCTTTCACGCGGAATGGTTAATTTCACCTTCATGCGATGTGTGGGTGTGATCAAGTATAAAATATTCAACGGAAGTTGTCCACGGAGCCCTGGCCATTGACCCCGGTGACTTAATGTGTCTGTGGCGATCCAAAGTCAAGGGCTATGGCTTTTTCATCGCCCACCTTCATTCAATTTTACAGATTGCAGTTCGCAACGGAAATTTCAATATTCGGCAGCTTTCCGAGTGCGTTTTTTGACCCGCAGTATTAAAGGTGAGAGGCTTGTAAAACGAGGCATAATCCTCATCACGTCCGAAGCGTGTTCCCGTATCCGACTTGTCACTGAGCTCTCTCCTGCTCTTGTCCCTTCCTTCTACCTTCACTGAGCTTAGAGGAAGCATGTCGCACCTAAATCTGACAACCGAAGGCACGGCAAGTCGTGACAGCGCCTCTATGAACCTGGCATCCAGCGGTGCCATGCAATCTCGAGGCCCGGACAATGGTGGTAGGTGGTCCTCCCACTTGTCAATGCTTAAGTCCACTGTCTGATGAAGAGAACTCCTTTTCGACAGGCCACCCGAGTGCGCCGGGGACCCCTGCTTTTCCTGGCTATTCGGGGCAGATCGGCGATAGGTATGGCCCCAACTCACACCCCCCCTCCGTCCCGACGCCCTTACTCCTGATATCCAGGATGTACCTCCTGCAAATTTTGCAGCAGCCCGCAACTGGTGCGGAACATGGTTCCTACGTATTGTCGCGACTCCCCCTCTCGCCCCCTCTTATTCTGCAGCTTATGATATTTGATCGCGAAGGGGCACAAATCGCCATGTAAGTTTCGAACTAGACTTGCTTTGAGGATACACCTCGAACCTTCGCTAATCGGTGTCTCCCTCACTCTCTGTAGAGATAATGAGTTTCCCTTCTTCGTTGCACACCTCCAACTGCTTACCGAGCACGCTGAGACTATCCAAGAGCTACCCTCCAACTCCCCGTCTGGGACTTCTTCACAACGGTTGCTCTATGGTTCTCTCGTCGCGAACTCTCAAGCATTTATGGATCAGCAAGGCAATCGAAGGTACTTCTTTCTGTTCCCTGATGTGAGCCTCCGGGTCCGCGGACGCTATCGATTGGGTATTAGCCTGACACGACTCCAGTGAGTCCCGTTCGGCCGTATCCGATTCGTTCATTCGTCGGAACCATGAGTATTATAGTGTCTGACACTTTAATCGATAATTTTGGCGTTTAGGACCGACACATCAAGCTGCATGATGGGCGGTTCGACAGGCTGCCTGGCGCAAGTGGTCACAGATCCATTCGAAGTTGTACCGCAGTCGGAATATACTGCTGCGCGTGAGTGACTCTTTATTGGTTTCATATCCACGAATCACCTTCCGCATCCTCCCCTTTTCAAGCATCAAGTCTCCCCGCTTGCGCATTGCAAAAACCGGATCTCATTCGACTGACGGTTTCATTTTGGACGTTGCAGCGGTCACGACCCTCAGCGCACACCTTCAGCAACAAGGCGCATGGATTGTTCGACAACACTGACCACTTATTTCCTTGTGCTATCTTCGACAACGAGGCTCTCTTGGTCTATGCCGTCTCACTTTCGCAGTGGCCATGAGAGCAAATTTTTTATACAATTGTGGTCCAAATCTCTCGTGAAAATTGTCAATCTCTCCTATTTCAAATACCAATTCGCACGCTTTCACGTGATCTACCCAATAGCTATGGAGATGCTACATCCGTACCACCCGGCAGGAAAGTGGAAAGTAGAGAAATCCTCAGTTAAACTCCAACGCGACCCCTGAATCCGTAATCACAATAGCGAACTTGCATCCTCATAATGCACCGCCCCTAAGCACAGCAAGGTTCATACTTTGATAGAGGAAAATCGGAAAAGTGACCAGACCGAGGGCCCCTCCATCGGGTCAGGCTACCTCTGCACTACTCACGAGTAAGTGGAGTAGTCATACACTCCAACATTCAGGTGGAAATTCACTCCATTCGGTGGACCAGGGATTCGGATGAGTGTTGCATTCAATTTCATGTTCAGGTTGTCGGGGTTGGCCTCGACTCAGGACCCCGACGCCCACAGAGAGGCGCACCAACCCAGAACGGCCGACTCTTCCACAGCGCGTGCAGTCTCAGTGTCCGCCATATGTTTACAGGGAATCAACAGGGAATCAACTGGCATTGGGCATTCGCTCTATCACTTCCGGAATTCGGTCGGGTGGGTGGGAGTGAATGCCGTGAGAAGGTTCGATGCTGTGCATGTCGGTCAAGTGAGTTCGGAGACCACGTCAGGTTTTGTCGGAGAGCGACTACACTTGAGGATGGGGTTGATGGCTGGAAAGGCTAGCGCTGCCATCTCTCCGTATAAAAGGCAGGGAGCCTGCTCCTAGTGCAGCTCACCCCCCATTATGTACGACTGGATGGAAATAATAGGGGTTATCTCCGGCATTGTGGGCTTGCTCATTGCCATCCCCGCCATCTATCTCGCCGTGAAGGCCATCTACCGCCGTATCCACCGCCATATCCACCACGTAGGTCCTTGTTGTGCGGTTGGCAAGTAAGGGCAAGTGCTGACACGGTGGCTGGCAGGTGTGCAGTGACCCTCGAATTACAGAGGAAGGCCGCTCTTTAGCCGCCAATACGGACGGTCCACAAGGAGAGGGAGAGGAGTCGCCCCCCTTGAGCGTGCCTGGCCACCGAGGCCATTTAGACTGAGAGGAGCGCAAGCGCGCCACCGCCGTCGCTAAATGCGAAATCATGTGAGCAGAACTGCTGCACTCAGCAAACCTTACCACTTACTCGTACTGTGGGTCGCCTGTGGGTCGCCTAGCCTAGCATTTGCATAGCATTCAAACCTCTCCCGCTCAGCGACAGCTTCTGTCAGCACCACTAATAACCTGTTTGGACTTTTGCCCTACCTATTAATCTAAGAGTTGATACCTTCTCGTCTTACCCCAGTATTACATTGGTTGGACAATGTGACAAAAATAATTTGTACACAGGTGTTTACGGGTAATTGGTAGACTTCCCTTCGTCGTTGAGTACCTGCTCGCGTACGTTGGTTAGCGGCGTGATAATACCGCAACAAGGGAAAGACGTCACATGCACATTTACGATGCTCAAGGCGCTCCGATGTTGATATGCCCCATGTTTATTATCGCGGTCGGTCAACACCCAAATTTTCTCCTCTCCCTGCGGCATATCCCCCGCAACCTCCGTCACTCCGTCGTCCACCAGCTGTCCAAGCACGTAATACCGTGATCAGCTCCCCAAAAGTCCTTCTCGATGGCTACGGAAGTCGAGTGGTTTGCCAGCTGGCGAGCAGAAGAACACCACATTGAGGAAAGCGTCACGACCGTCATCGTTGAGTCCCTCTCCCTTGGCCTTCGTTCCTTTTGGAACCTTCCTCTTCTCGTCGTCTGTTTCGATTCGATCGTGGAATACGCGGCAACCACCATAAGAATGTCGATGAGTGAACCAAATAGCACGCGCCGCGTCGCTCTTCAGGTGCCCAGCAAGGTTCACAGCAAGACCCGCATGATTTTCTCCAAATCTGCCCCAAACTCTGGGGTGAAGAGATGATGAGTCGAGGCACGCCACTGCCGGAGAAGCAGTCATGGTTAATTTGGTCATACTTGGTCGGTGTTTGCCCGCGGTTAGTGAGGAGTGGGTTTGAGACGATGGATTGCTCGTGCACCCATCTGCGTCGGATAGATGAATGGAGTGAGGGTCAGGAAGATCAAAGTATTCGCGAGCGTATTTGTAGACTACTGGAACGATCTCGATGCTGGTGGTTTTGATCCCGTGAGTGATCAGAGATTACGCGGCGATACGCGCCTGTTCTTTCCAAGGCCGCTAGGAAATAAACGCGTAGCGTAATGAGTCGAGAAGCGGGGCATAGGCACATAATCAAGGCGTTCTCTTCTCGCCTATCCACTCTCTCACGCTTAGGTGGGTCGAATTGCTCGTAAAACAAACGCCACGTTGACCGATTGAGTCACGTCACCAAGCTTGTTCCCAACGCCTTGTTCCCCGACCCATACACCTCCAAGCAAACTATGGTCCGCTCTCAGGTACCCAAACTCTTGCTTTACGTCCTCCGTGACTATGATAGTTCTGGTGCACGAATTTGCCCGCGCGAGCAAGTTCACGCGCGGTTCTGTACGTGGAGCTGCGTGAATATATAAAGGTTTCAGTACAGAGATTGGGGTTGTATTTTGAGGCGGAGACAGTGCTGGTAAGTATACGATGAGGAAGGGCCGGTGTTGGATGTATTGCAGGTCTGCGTCGCGTGCCGAACTGTGCGCGTTCTCGCTTCCTACCTTTTCACATGGGGTTTCGATTTGTATATATTACAAACTTCGCTGACGGCTTTCAGACTCAGCTGTTTTCCCGGACACTGAGCCGAACGTTCATCGGCGACAAGGAGCATTCGCTCTATTAAACGTGTCAGGGAAGTCGAACGGATAGGCACTCGCTTTATCTATTCAATGTGTGACGGAGCCAGGCGACCATTCAAGAGGCTACCGCTTCAGAGGATGTACGTCACAGCACAGCTAGGCATATCAATCGAACGCGTCGACGCTGTCATCTCCCAAATCTCTATTCTGACGCCATCAGAAAGTCTATAGGTGACCCAGCTGTATTTGCACAACGTATCGCACGACAACAGCTCAACTTCACCTCCTCTTTTGGCAAGGCCACGATCCCTCAAAGGGCCCCGAGCAGTGGTATGAGAGCTTGCGCGGTAAAATACAAGCTATGGGGACCTCATTCATGGCACGCGCGGATTGACCGCCCATAATTATGGCAATCGCGTAGTACAATGGGGAACGGGGATACACTGCGTTCGTAATGCCAGATAGTAGGGTCGTGGTATTGGACGAATAGCTCTTACGAATGTTTAAACGATTTATTGCGTTCTTGGAGATGCAAGGACATGAGGTTTCTCATTTCTTGTACACTGTCGAATCAAGCATA
>Ga0307515_10026001_pt1 | contig 10099 bp, 8 predicted proteins | sample 17_EM_MG_FD_194513 | JGI IMG/M metagenome (GOLD analysis project Ga0307515, IMG submission 194513) | Populus trichocarpa ectomycorrhiza microbial communities from riparian zone in the Pacific Northwest, United States - 17_EM | ecosystem: Host-associated > Plants > Roots > Unclassified | place...
TTAACATACAAGCTGTCCGCAGCTTGTGTCACTTTGTTCAAATGTTCTCCCTAAGTTCAATAATGTAGTTCCGCCACAATTATCAAGCTTAGTTGCTTCACAAGTTCATATATCACAACTCCGGTGTTGATATTAAACTTAGCAATAGATTGTTCACAACAATAACTTAGAGTCCGCTCTAGCAATAATCAACAACAATTATAGGAAATATGCATAGGAAAACAATCATACTCATTCATAACATAAACTGAAAATAAAAGGAAGAATAAATCTCACAGTTCTTAAAATCCGAAGGTTTTTGCGTCCTTACAACCAAGAAAAGAGCTTAGCCTTGCATAACTATTGAACAACTAATTCTAAAGATTGAAGAGAGCATAATTTTTGGGTTTGTAGAGGAGAGAATTTGTGTTTATTCTCTACTGGCTACTACCTCCTTCTGCTCTGCTTCCCTTCTCTCTTTCTTTTTATATGCTAAGAAACCGTAGTCCCTATTTTACAAAATAGTCCTCCCTTAAGTTGACAGTTTACATTTAAGTACTTCAATAACTATTTTCCTAAAAAGCAGAAATAGCCTTGCATTAAATATTCAAGCTTTGACTTAGAGGAGCTAAATTGTTGAAATAAAAACTTGGACGCCGGTTTAGATGCTTCGAAATGTAATTTGGACATGTTCCTTCACGATACCTGTTTGCTGACAGAATTCAGCTGTCATCTTTGAAAAATCATATCTCCCTCATATGACATCGTTTTTGGCTAACATTTTGAGAATTTATATGACTGCTAGTCAGGAATCCAACACAATTGAGTTTGTATCAATTGGACTTCTGTAGCTCCAGATATTCAAGTCAGAATGGACGAAGGTCAACATTGGCAGATTGCGAGATTTGACTTTGAAAGCTGCGATTTTCATGATCTTCCTTTTTTATTTTCTTGCTTTAGATTTCCAGAAAGGTATGGATGTTAGCTTTTTAATGCCACTGGAATCACTTCATTTCGACCTCTAGAGCTCACGCTCTGCACAAAACATCGACTGAAGGTTAAATCTGCCAATTACCTCCAATTTACTCCTTTTTGCATCTTTCATCCAAAAGTGCCTTCAAAACATAAAACAAAGAATATCAAGGCATTTTATATATATAAAATAGGCAAAACACTAGTTAAATGTGGGTGAAACTATCGAATAATATGGTTGCATCAGTGACTTACCCAAGTGAAAGATGGTCTCATTGTAATGGGTGACCTACCCTGGCGGAAGATGTGAAGTGGTCTCATTGTAATGGGTGACCTACCCAGATTGAGATTATGGTCTCATTGTGATGGGTGACCTACCCAAAAAACAAAGATGGTCTCATTATGATGGGTGACCTGCCCAGAAAGAAGATGGTCTTATTATGATGGGTGACCTACCCAGATTGAGATTATGGTCTCATTGTGATGGGTGACCTACCCAAAAAACAAAGATGGTCTCATTATGATGGGTGACCTGCCCAGAAAGAAGATGGTCTTATTATGATGGGTGACTTACCCAGATGGAAGATGTGACTTACCTGGCAAAAAGACTTGGCTGGAGAAGCCCTGACAAGATAAGGCTGACAAACTTAGCGCTTCCTGATTGCAGGGTTGACTTAAGGACTCCTCTTGATGACTGGGTTGATCTCCTTATTTTTTTGAGATTTTCCTACTGACAGGGTTCATCTCATTCTCTTCTCGTTCCAGGATCTAAACCAATTCTTTGTTATCAACTTAATTATTCTTTTTTTGTCCACAATCTTGCTGGACTTCATTGAGGATCTTTCTGTAACAAATCGCAAATATGTGCAATGCTTTAAGGTTAAATGACATGCATGCATCCTTACCTAATTTAAAATATAAGTCCCCCATCTTTGATGCTCCATCGTCATAGGGTGCCTTTGTTTACATTCCAAAGCCTTCTTTGTTCTTCTGATTCACTGGCTCATTCATGTGCTAGCCTTCCATTCAAATACGAGTGCAATGCCCATCCTGGGTTGTCCGTGATGATTACTGCTCTTGTTGTTTATCAAGCTTGACTCTCCCCCCAAGTGTGGTGTTGCTTGATTCATCATGAAGGAGTTTAACAAATCGTTCATCTCCTAGATTCTATCAAGAATTGTTCTCTGATTGATTGTTTGCATCTTGCCAACACCCATCAAGATTGTCAATCAGTCATGAACTTGCCTCCTGTTGAAACAATACTCTTCAAATATGTTATCATCAGCCTTCATGGAACTGTCAAGACATCCAGACAAGCATCTCATAGCTTGCAATAAAAAGCTCATCGTTGTATGATCCATGTTCTTTCTCAATAAGTTCTTCTCAGCTCTTCTAATCAGATTGTGAAAAGAAATGCCTCAGCCTCATCAATGATGTTGCTTTTATCACCCATACTCATGTAGTGAAGTGCGCATTTGAGCTTCAAAATAGATGATCCCACAGTCAGTCTTGGTGGGTATGGTGCATCCTTCCAAAATTCATTCAAATACAATTATGCGATAACATCATTCAAAAGTCATAGCCATGTTGGAGATGATAAACCAAGATGAAAATATGAAAATATCTTTCACGTGCAGCGCTGCTCATCAATTACTGCTCCAATTCATTAGCGTGGACTGTCTTTGCCCTTAGTTAATCTGAATATGTTCATTCACTGATTATCTTTCTTTAAAACACATTGTCCTCAGTTCATTGATTCATCAATTGATCATCTTTGCTTGCCCTCAGCTGATCTAAATACTGCTTGTTTTCCTTCTCAGGGTCCACTGTATTGCCCCTAGGTGGTCTTCTTTTCAAGGAGTGTCGAGAAGTGTAGATGTCATTTCTGTCAAAGAGTTCGCAAATCCGATCGATGTTCTTCTTGTTTGACAATCTTTCTTGTTCTGGAATCAAATCTCACATTTCAAAGGGAATGTCTATTCAAATCTAAATTGTTGAAATGAAATCAAAGATGTTAATTTTGAAAAGCATTTTTGAAAATTAAGCTTGTTCGGTCAAAGATCCAACACACGCCATTCAATGTAGTCCCTCAATTGTCTTGTATTTTAAAAATAGAAATTGACCCGTTATAAGATTAAAATGGCTTTTCCATGGTTCTTTGTATCCATTTAAGCTCTGATTTTAGGTACATCTTTTGATGGTCTGTGATTAAGTGACCTTTTTGTGAATTTCAAGAAACAAAATGCTCAAGTCAAAACTCGAGGCTTTATCAAGAAAAATTGTTTTCTTTTTTTTAGCACCAATTTTATCAGCATGCATAATAATCAGTAGTTTGATTCATGAAGTCATGACCCTTATGGAACAACTTTTCAAGTTTTGAGATCGTCATTTATCGGTTCAGATTGTTTACTTAATTAGAAAGGGCTTTTAAAAGCACGTAATGCAGGCTATGGTTCATGGCTATGAAAGAAAGGAATTTCACAAGCTCAAAAGGTGTTTGAGAGTTTTAAGAACCTAGGATCCACATCAATTAATCATCAATCTCTTTTCCTCTCGTTGTCTTTGTAGAGGAAATGACATATAACCATGTTAGCTTCATCAAAAACATTTTAACATGAGTTATAATGCAAATCCAACTTTTTATTTAATGAATAACCAATCTAATCTTTTTGAAGACACTAGAGGCTTTATCATAGACACACCAAAAGACATGAAGCTCGATCTTTTTTGGTGTTGACTTTTGGCATTTGTTGTGTCTTTTTTCAATTGAAACCTCTTTTGCACCTCTTAGAATTGATAGGCATTCTCCTTCCTTTCCATTTTTTTTTTTTTTTTGCTTTTACATAGCCTTCCTCAAAGTTTTATTGGATGGCCCTCAGTCCATGGCTTTTCTTCTTCTAGCCCTTTCTCAATCATTGGACTTTTGTTCTAAGCCTTTCTTTTATCCATTAATTATATTATTGTCTTCAAAATATCCCTCATTTGCCCCTAGTGTGGGGTGTGATCCTGGTCAGGGTTTCTTTTGAAAAGAAATATTATATTAGGCTCAAATGGGGATTGCAAGGGATATATATCTTTAGAAAGTGAATGGATGAACAAAGATAGCCTTTTCTCATTTCAAGCAAAGTTGGTTAGAACCGATAAATTTTGACCTCGTCCAGTGTAATGATTTGGACTTGTAAGAATCATGATTCATGAGTCCATAACTCTTGAATCCACTACGTGTCATTATACATATTGCTAAAACTTAGCTACATGATGTGTGGTTCGGTTTCATGTGTGGGTTCAAAAATTGTTTTGTCACCTCATGTCATTCTAACAAACATCTAGTCATTTCTGTAATCAAAACACTTTTAATCTTTTATGATTGACTAACCTTAATTTTTCATGTTGGAGTTTGATCAAAATATTTCATCAAAATACCATTTGAAAGAAGCATCTCTTGATTTCAAAAACAACAAGAAGACAAAGAAAAGACATGTTTCGTTCAAGGATGAGATGTGACCCCAAAACAGAATGCAAAATGGCAAAAATCCATAACAAAAATGATTGACAATTCAACACCCTTCTTAGATTAGTTTTTTTCTAGCAATATCAGTGTTTTGCCAAGCATTTTCGATCACCTGTCAATCTGAGGATGTTGTGGTGACAATATGGCCGATGACATCATTTTTCGCAAACTTAATTCGCTTCTTGCACACCAAACTCCGACTTGATTGTTCAAATTCTTAGAACTGTTCAACTAAGATGGTTCAGGACCCCACCATGATATTCACATCTCTTGTCCGGATTATACCACCTAGGAAACGATGGTTGCTTGGGATTTGACAGAGTCGAGGCAACAAGTTTGGAATCTAGCAGATGCTGTTAGGCAAACTTGAGTGGCAAAGGTATGTCAATCTTTGGCAAAGACATTTGAGTAGTTCATACTTGAGCGAGACTTGACTAGACCACATAACTATGGTTTCCCACCTTCAGAGTCATCTCCTTATTCATCTCTCATCATTGTTCTGAGATCCATGACAGTAACTTCAATTTTTCCCCTCTTCATAACTTGTTCAATTCTTTCAACAATCCTCACAACATCATGTCAATCTTCCCATGTTGTTGTGGTTGTTTGAGGATTGCTGGAACCTCTCAACAGCTAGGTAATCTTGGCAACGCCCGAAACATGCAGCACCGCCACTGCCGATGTGTGAAATGATGTATTGTCTTTATTGGAGGAGAAACTGATGAATCTGAAATTCCTATATTTCCTCTTTGATTTCTCACTGACAGTGCAGCAAACAGCCACTTGTAGAGGGAGTTCTATTATGTTGAAGTTTCAGTCTTATTTATATTGTTTAGTCCAGGTTTGTCTTTTCTCCCTACTTCTGTATTTTAATGCTGACACTGGTGGGAGAAAATTATAGATGATCTGAAACTACTAAATCCCCTCTTAGATTCCCCACTTGCAGATCCACAAACAAATATCTACAAAGAGAGCTCTGCCACATAGAAGTTCGATGTCTGCTCATGTTTTTCAGACCAGGTCTAGCTCTTCAACCTACTACAGTGTCTTGGTGCTGAAACTGATGAGAGAAATTTTTGTAGCGTATGCAACTACTAAATCCCCTCTTGCATTCCCAACTTGCAGAGCCACAAACAGATTTTTGTAGAGAGAGCTCTGCCACATAGAAGTTCAGTGTCTAATCATATTTTTTTTAGGCCATCATCGTGTGCTGCTAAAATGGAATTGAGCTCAAAGTGGGGGTAACTTCAAAGAAGGCTAATGCATCATGCACAAAAGGCTAGCAGCTATTGGGTGCCATTGGAAGATATGAAGGCTTTGAATGACTATCAGTGCAGTTGAACAAGAACAAGGGTTGTCATTAATTGATGACTGAAGGCATTGTTGTCGTTGTTCATGGCTGAAAATGAGAGGTGCAACTTCAATGGGACGTGGACAAGTAGTGTTCCCACATAAGACTGTGCAAACATTCCATTTCCATTTGATGCTCAACACTTGTTCAAGCAAATTTGAGTCTAATAACTTCACCCTTGATGCTCCAATTTTATTTTGATAATGAGCCTCTATCTGACCTCTTTCTTTATTTTTCATCTTTTTTCAATCAGTGCAATTGACCTCAGATGGGGGAACCTACTTTTCATCCTGGTGCATGCATGATAAATGTATGAACATGTAATCTATATGATGAACTCGCCCTTCGATGGGTGACATATGGTCATAACTCTTGTATGATGAAACAAGAATTTTTATTCTTGCTCAAACTCTATAATAGAAATTTCTTGAGTGATGACCATTATATCCCCCGTAAGTCCTGAATTCAAGATGCTTCAAGAAGGGTTTACTCGGATGCAAAACAATGTGTATGGAGCATACATCCTAAAGGCAGGTTCTAATCTTTTTAAGGGAGACAAAGGGTAGGTTTACTACTTGGTCTCTAAAAATGGTCTCTCGTTGTCCCAGTGATCACCCTCTTGAAGGCAATATGGGGGCCCAGTAGGCAATAGTTTGGCACATGTACCAATCACTACCATTCTAAGCACTCAACAAAGAGTTGGGGTTTACACAAACTTAAACCTTGACTAAAAGTCGTAAGGTAAGCTGTTAGTCCCCCACCTAACCTGAAGCTTATGTGTGCTTCCAAAAATTAAAACATGTGATGCATGAGAGAATTTTATACAATGCATGAATAAAACAAAAATAAAACAAAACAAAACACAAAAAAAAATTGAACACATCAAAACACAAAGCTTAGTCCGATAATGTCGAAAACAGTACCTTCCCCAGTGGAGTTGTTATTCTGTCACACGTCCCCGCGCGGCGTCGATGGTAATTTTCGTTCGTTTGCTTGATTTAGGAGTCACCACCTAGTATTCGATTCAAGGTTACTAGGAAACCTGAATGTACTGGTCTTTATCAGAGATTCACGGGTAAGGGACTGGTTGTGGCTAGGGAAGGTATTAGCACCCCTAGCACACCCTACCTGAGATAAGCTGCTTCGTGATTTAATGTGATTTAAAAAAAATATTAACCAAATTCTCAAGGCCTTAATAAATCAGTTATTAAATCCCAAAATATATATAGAAACATGTTCTTACATTTTCACGGGAAATACAACATGATTTTATTTGTCCTTTAGATACTTGACCATATCCAAATTAAAATATTAAATTCTTTTTTTATCTTTTTGATTTTATAATTCAATAACATACATAAAAAAATACAAACACGCCCCTATCACTTTTTACTATGTTTACTCACCCATAGTTACAAGCTTCCAATTACAAGTTTACAATGTAAACAAAAATCAAAATTACCCAAACAAAAACCTTGACAATTCCAAAATTACATAATACACTCCTCAAAAATAACAAGAGCTACAGGGAAGCCTTCTGGAATCTGCAGGAACACTGGCGGCGCGTGGATCCACGTGTCGTCGCCGGCGAAGACCAGCAAACTGGTGGATCGGGATCGTCTCCTTCTTCTCTTCCCGCTCGTACTGGCGGTGGATCTCCCAGTCACCTGCAAGGCAACCCAACAAACAGAAGCAGTAGGTTTCACTTTTGTTTTCCCCTTTTTCTTTTAGATCTGCCACTATCTCCCTTCATTAATCCTTTCTTCTTCTGGGTTCAACGCCGCCATTGCTTGTTGCCGTCTGAATGGTTGAAGATGGGAGAAGACGTTGTCGTGGCTAGTGGCGTGTTTGCACACACGACGATGGGACTCAGGGGCAATCGACTTAAGGGACTGACTGCTGCTGCTCGATGAGAGAGCGGTTCAGTGATTCATCTGCAGGCTGTCCATGGCCACTATGAGTGGAAAAGGAAGGGGACTAGGTGGAGGTCGGTCTGTAGGGAGGCTGAGTAGTGGTAGGGTTGTTCAGTTGGAAGTGAGGCTGAAAGGTGGTCTGTGCGGGCTGATCTTGGGTTTGTCGGGTGGAGATTGGAAAAGGCAAGTGATGGCTGCTTTGGCCAAGAGAGGGGCGAAGGAAAAGAGAGGAAATGCAAAGGCTCGTCTCTATGGGGAAGAGATAGTGAGGGAGATGGAGAGGGGAGTGGCGGGGTAATGTTTTGGGAAAGGGGAGAAAAAATTCAATTTTTGACCCATGTTTTTGATAAATTATTAAAACAAAACAAAAATAGCAAAAAAACAACGAAAACCCAAAAAAATTATTCTTGATAAATTTGCAGTGTTTTTAGCATTTTCAACGTCATCTCAGAAGAATTTAAAATTTTCAAAGGTAAATTAAACGCGTTCAACTTTTAACGTGTTAATTTTACAATAACTAATTTTTTTTGTTGAGGCGACGATGATATTGTTTGTTTTCAAAATAAATTTAAAATACAAAAAAAAATTACGATGATTGGTGGCACCCAACCCTTTGGTGTTGAGATTACTAACAAATTTGCAAAGATTATGACGGACCGAAAGGATTGCAAGAAGATTTTGCATGCTTAGATGAGTGAGTGATTTTGAATTTGGGATTCGAGTTCTCTATCATATTGATATTCCATTGTTATTGATGTTATGTTTTGTCAAGTTGATTCAATTTAAATTGAATGTGAAATATTTTTTAACTACTTACGCTCACATGATCCAAACCTAACTTTAAAACACTCTATAAATTCCAATCTAATAGTAAAGATTTGGACGGTTGCAGCCCAACTAATTGCTAAGACCCTGTTTTCTTCGGTCAAGTAAGCCCAGTGTATAAGATATTTGGGCCCAATGTGTAATAAATAATAATCGCAAAAAAGTAAGGTCTATTAAACCCAATTACAAAAATTGGTGACATTAAAAACTTAGTTTGTGATCCTCCTATGACGAGCCTATTTCTCAAGCCCAACAAGCCGCGGATTAAATGGAGTCTTCTCACCTGTATTTTTTAAAATCTTCTTAATCATATACGATCCAAACTAGATTGGCCATATACGATCTAAACTAGTAGAGAAAAGTCTTCACATACTTGCGTCCCTACTCGTGGTACAATGAAGCCACCCGGTGAAGGACGTCATGATTGATAGGCATTGATTTTGGCTGCCGCAGCAGCATATGAACGTCGGCACTCCGCCAAGTTGCCGAAGATAAGACTGTATTTTGGGCCACTTATGCCTTCCTTCTTGAAATGGATTTTGAGAGTGTGAATTTAAAGATGCAAATAAGTGGCGGGGGGGCTGAAGGAGTGTTTAGTGTTTGAAGTGATAATGGTGTTTAGTTAGTATTTATGTGGGTATGTAGCTGAAAACTAGAATATTTTATGTTTGTATAGCTTAGAGTTGATCAATTTCGTTTGCTGACTTCGGTTGGCAATAATTGAAATCGTGGGCTGCGTAAGGTGTCAATTATGGCCGGAAAGTAGCAAAGAAATGATTAAATTGTTTACAAGTAAAGGGAAAGAACATGTGCTTAGTGGAATACTTAGCTCACGTGAAAATCCCAAACTAATGGGTCACACGGTGGAACTAACTTCAATCCATCTCCAAATTGTTTATAAGTTTTACGTCAAATATGTTTTTGCATTGTGTGTGTATATCGCCACTTGAGATATATAGTAGGGTTATGATCATGTCTGTAAATGGGTTAATAACTCGGTGAAAATGACAGTGAGAACAAATAATTTGACCGGCCATCTCCAACGAGCTGAGCAGAAAACAAAAGCTGAAAATTGCAACCTTCCCTCGTAAGGGAACCCACAAGGCCACAAATCATGACACGAAAGCAGCTGCCAACTCACCACATTAACGCACTGTTTTTTTTTTAATATTTTAAATTAATATATTTTTAGTATTTTTTTACTGTTTTGAAGCGGAAATAAAAAAATTATTGTAGTATATTTTCAAATAAAAAATAAAAATAATTTATATTATATTTAAATTCTAAGATATGTTTATTATTATAATAACAAGCATTGTTTTTTAAAATAGTTTTTGCTTATAAATATATTAAAATAATATTTTTATTATTATTTTTAAAAAATTTATCTTTAATATAAACACATAAAAAAATATTTAAAAAAAAATAAATTAATTAATTAAAAAAAAACACGTTATCACAACGTAATCAAACACCCTATAGACTTGTGCAGGAAGGAGAACACTAAACAGAGTAACCATTGTTGAGTGCATGACCCCGGTTGACCGG
>Ga0307515_10026002_pt1 | contig 10099 bp, 7 predicted proteins | sample 17_EM_MG_FD_194513 | JGI IMG/M metagenome (GOLD analysis project Ga0307515, IMG submission 194513) | Populus trichocarpa ectomycorrhiza microbial communities from riparian zone in the Pacific Northwest, United States - 17_EM | ecosystem: Host-associated > Plants > Roots > Unclassified | place...
GGCGGTACCGTGGTACACATGAGCGCTGGTTGGGCGGCTTTGGCTTCGGCCCTTTACCTGAAAAAACGTAATAAAGTAGAAGATGCGCACACTCCTGCGCGTATCAGCTACGTAATATTAGGTACAGGTTTGCTTTGGTTCGGTTGGTTCGGTTTCAACGCAGGTTCTGCATTAGGTTCTGGTGAGCTTGCTGCTACTGCTTTGGCAACTACAACAACAGCTTCTGCTGCTGCGGCCATGTCATGGATATTTTTTGATATTTTGAGAGGCAAAAAACCTTCTGCAATGGGTGCTTGTATTGGTGCCGTAGTAGGTTTGGTTGCTGTAACCCCTGCTGCCGGCTTCATCACCGTATCAAGCTCATTAATAGTAGGTATTGTTGCTGCTGTGGTAAGTAATTTAGTAGTTATATGGCGCTCTAAAACAAACATCGATGATACGCTGGATGTTTTCCCTTGCCATGGTGTTGGTGGTATGGTAGGTATGTTGATGACCGGTATCTTCGCAACCAAAAGCGTTAACAGCTTTGGTGCAGAAGGTTTGGCATACGGCGAAACTGCCTTATTTGTTAAACATGTGGTGGCTTTAGTATCGGTATCGGCATTTGCTTTCTTCGGGTCTCTTCTGTTATTGAAGGTAACCGATATGATAAGCAAGTTGCGTGTATCTGAAGCCGACGAACTAGCTGGTCTGGATATGAGCCAGCACGACGAAGAGCTATAACCATACATCGAACGTGTTTATAAAAAGGGGGCGCTACTGCGCCCCTTTTTTGTTTTATAGTTTGTCCAGTTTTATTTTACAGAAATGTTGCAAAAACGCGATGGAATTTGGCCCGCCCGGGACAAGCCTACATGCCGGTTTATTGCCTTGCCGCTGTCTTAAATTTGCCAAAACACCTTCAAAAACCTGCGTTTTTCGTAGTTTTTTCGGTGTTTTTAATGTTTTTTCGCGCTTTTTCTTCGTTGATATAAAAAGGGCGAAATTTGCATGGAATGGCTGTTTTTAGCTAAATCGTGGGTGCACTGGCCTGGAATCTTGTCCAACTTTTTCTAATAAATTGCACCTGTTTTAGCTATAAATTTCCAGGAATTTCCAGCTTAGGTTTTTGTAATTACATTGGCCGTAGAGGCTATTTAACCACAAAGCGCGCAATGATTTGCTACGTCATGACCGCAAAGGGCACAAAGATTTTTACAGGTGGATTTGCCCTTACGTCTTATAATCGGCAATGCTGAGCTTGTTTTTGCAGAAGCTGTATTCGTGCTCCTGGTTAGAGCAGATGATGGTGAGGCGATTGGCGCTGTATTGCTCTATAAGGCCCAGGTACCAATCGATGCCCTGGGTATCGAGGTTGGAAGTGGGTTCGTCAAGCATCAGCATGGGCGTATCCGAGCAGAACGCAAGGACCAGTTTCAGCCGCTGTTTCATGCCCGACGAAAAATATTTGACAAGTTTGTTGCGGCTGCCCGCCAGGCCCAGCGTATCAGCAACGGAAGTTTTATCAAGCCCCGGTTTGTAGTTTTTGAATTTGAAATGGAAATCGATGATTTCGCTCAGGCTGAAATCTTCTATCAACTCCAGGTAGGGTGCGGCAAGGCTCAGGTAGGTAAATACATTTTCTGCATCCACGGGTTTGTCGTTGTAGGTGTAAGCCAAATCTCCGGCAGATGGTGCCAAACTCCCGTTCAACACCTGCAGCAAGGTTGATTTCCCCGAACCATTAGCGCCCAGAATGGCGTAACTTTCCCGGTCGGCAAAAGAATAGTCGATACCCCTGAATATCCATTCGCGGTTAAACCTGCGGCCTATGTTTTGGAGGGAGATGTTCATTTTTCTGAATCAGAATTTTCAGGATTAAAGAATTTTCAGAATAATAGCAAGTGTAGAGAATAAAATGGTTGCAATACTAAAGCATTCTGTCCATTCTAAAATTCTGTAAATTCTGATTCCGACAATCTATATGCTCCCAAATCCCTTCATAATCCCCCGCTGCGAGTTTTGCACGAAGTTGATTATCTCGTCGCGCTCCACGGTTGGGTTAAACTCCGCTTCGATGATATCGAGGGCCTTGGTCATGTTGTATTTTTTGAGGAAGATGATGCGGTATATCTCCTGTATCTCGTTGATGGTGGCCGCCGAAAATCCCCTGCGGCGTAAGCCCACCGAGTTGATGCCGATATACGATAACGGCTCGCGGCCTGCTTTGGTGAAAGGAGGTACGTCCTTACGTACCAGCGATCCGCCCGATATCATACTGTGCGCGCCAATCTCTACGAACTGGTGCACCGCCGAAGTACCGCCAATGAACGCATAATCGTAAACGTTGATGTGGCCCGCCAGCTGCACGGCGTTGGCTATGATAACGTTATCGCCTATAACGCAATCGTGCGCTACGTGCACATAAGCCATCAGCAGGCAGTTGCTGCCTATAGTGGTGGTGTTTTTATCTAAAGCGGTGCCGCGGTTAAGGGTTACGCATTCGCGGATAACGGTGTTATCGCCAACGGTAACGGTGCTTGGCTCGCCTTTGTATTTCAAATCCTGCGGAGGTGCCGATACCACCGCACCCGGGAAAATACGGCAGTTTTTGCCGATGCGTGCGCCATCCATTATCACCGAATTGGAACCCACCCAGGTACCCTCGCCAATCTCCACGTCTTTATGGATAGTAACGAAAGGCTCAATAACTACGTTGTCTGCAATTTTGGCCTGGGGGTGTATATATGCTAAGGGCTGTATCATGCTTCTATTTATATTTTACTATTTGTGCCATTAGCTCGGCCTCTACCACAATCTTTTCGCCAACCATGCCTATGCCTTTCATCTGCGCAATACCGCGGCGTATAGGCGCAACCAGGTCGCAACGGAATATTAACGTATCGCCGGGCAATACCTTATCCTTAAACCTTGCATTTTCTATTTTAAGGAACAGGGTGAGCCAGTTCTCGGGATCTGGCACCGTGTTTAGCACCAAAATGCCGCCGGTTTGCGCCATGGCCTCTATCTGCAATACGCCGGGCATTACCGGCGCGCCGGGGAAGTGGCCGATGAAGAACGGCTCGTTCATGGTTACGGCCTTTAAGCCTACCACATGCGTTTTAGATAGTTCTAGTATCTTATCGATAAGTAGCATTGGCGGGCGGTGCGGCAGGATATTCATTATCTGCACCGTATCGTACACTGGTTTCATGTTAGGGTCGTAAACCTTTACATGCTTGCGGCTGCGTTCTTTTTTGATGAGTGTTTTTATCTTTTTGGCAAACGCAACGTTTGCGGCGTGGCCCGGCCGTGCAGCCATAATATGGCCTTTTAGCGGTACGCCTACCAAAGCCAAATCGCCAATCATATCCAGCAGTTTGTGGCGTGCCGGCTCGTTCTGGTGGCGCAGCTCGATGTTGTTCAAAATCCCCTGCGGCGCTACACTGATATCCTTGCGGTTGAACAGCTTGGCCAGGTGGGCAAGTTCTTCTTCATCAACATCTTTATCAACAACCACTATAGCATTATTAAGATCGCCGCCTTTTATCAGGTCGTGCTTTAGCAGCGTTTCCAGTTCGTGCAAAAAGCAAAAGGTACGGCTGGATGCGATCTCCTTTTTAAACTCGGCAATGGTTGATATAGTAGCATGCTGGCTACCCAATACAGCCGAATTATAATCTACCATGCAGGTAAAGCGATAGTCGGCATCCAAAGGCATGGCTACCATCTCTACCTTGCGGTCGGGTTCGGTGTAGTGTATATTATAGGGTATGTGGTAATATTCGCGGTCGGCCTCCTGCTCAGTAAAGCCTGTGGCCTCTATGGCATCTATGAATTGTATCGAACTACCGTCCATTATCGGCATTTCGGGGCCGCTAATATCTATCAGCACGTTATCTATCTCCAAACCAACCATTGCCGCCAGCACGTGCTCTACAGTGCTTACGCTTGCGCCGTTTTGGGTAAGCGTGGTGCCGCGCGAGGTATCGGTTACGTTGTCGCAATCGGCATCGATGATGGGTTGCCCGGGTAAATCTACCCTGCGGAATTTGTAACCGTGTTTCTCCGGCGCGGGGTTAAAAGTGAGCGTAACAAACTCGCCGGTGTGCAGCCCTGTGCCCGAAACAGAAACAGGCTCTTTAATAGTTCTTTGTTTTACATTCATCCTTTTAGGTCATTGGGTCATTGAGTCATTGGGTCATTGAGTCGTTAGTTAGTTGATGAATTTTCACCAATGAATAGTGACTCAATGACTCAATGACTATCCTTCATTTCTTTTATAATTTTTTCTAATTCTAAAACTCTCTTTTCTAATTCGGGCAGGCGGCTTACCACCACGTTCGATCGCATATTGTCGCCGTATAATAAAGCCGGCGAACCACCCCATTTTTGCCCTTCTTGCTTTATAGGGCGGCTAACACCCGATTGCGCCTGCACCTGCGTGCCCTTTGCTATGCTGATATGGCCTACAATACCCACCTGCCCGCCAAGCATCACATTGTTCTCTAATTTGGTGCTGCCGGCAATGCCGGTTTGGGCGGCGATCACCGTGTTTTCCCCAATCTCTACATTATGGGCTATCTGTACCAGGTTATCCAGCTTGGTGCCCTTATGTATAATGGTAGAGCCCATAGTGGCCCTATCGATAGTGGTATTAGAGCCTATCTCCACATCATCCTCAATAATTACATTACCTATCTGCGGTATTTTGTTGTAGGTGCCATCCGGTTTTGGCGCAAAGCCGAAACCATCGCTGCCGATTACTGAGCCCGAGTGGATTATAACATTGTTGCCTATAACACAATCAAAATAAACCGTAACACCAGGGAATAATGTAACATTATCGCCAAGGGTTACATTATCTGCAATGTAGCAATTTGGGTACACTTTACAGTTGTTTCCCAATTTTACATTCTGGCTGATGTAGGCGAAAGCACCAACATACGCATCCTGGCCAATTTGTGCCGAGGTGTGGATGAATGAGGGCTGCTCGATGCCTTTTTTATTTAATTTAAGCGTGTTGTATTGTTCCAGCAGCAGGGTAAAAGCGCTGTAGGCATTCTCCACCCGTATTAGCGAAGCCGTTACCGGCCCGGTTAATTGCTGGCTGTTATTAATGATAACGATAGACGCATTTGTAGTGTACAGATACTGCTCATATTTTGGATTGGCCAAAAACGATAACGAACCTTGTTGCGCTTCCTCTATTTTAGCGAGCTGGCTAACGGCCGCAAGCGGGTCGCCTTCAACAGTTCCGTTTAGCATAAAGGCTATGTCCTTAGCGGTAAATTGCATCCTGCAAATTTATGTTTATTTTACGTTTTGTTTATGCCCTATTAACATTGTCCATTTTTTCTGAACTCGAATTTTATGGAATTAAGCGAATTAACAGAATTGCTTTTAGATTGGCATTTTAATTCTGCCCATTCTTTAAATTCGTTTAATTCGAGTTCAGACAAGCCCTTTACTATAGCAAAGGATATATTTTTTTACGGTTTTGGTTAACGCTTCCAGGTTGCTGTTATCGCTTGCCTGGGCAATGTCCTTTATTTCGCCGTTCTTCATCAATATTTGTATGTTACCGTCGCCTTTGTTGTAGGCGTTGTTGCGTATTACATCCGTAAAAACAAAATAGCCGGCCTCTTCCTCGGTAATATTATATTTCGCTGCCGCCTTGCGCCTCAGCCCTCCCACAAAATCTTCATCTGGCGGGGTAGATGCCATATCCACATGGAAAAGCTTGCGCTGTATAAAGTTATTGCACAGGGTGCTCAGCACCAAATCGCTGCTATCGGCCCACACCTTTACGGCCGCCATTACATCAGTATCATCAAGTTTGGCAAAAATATCCAGGTGTATGCTTTCGTCTTTAAAGGCTTCGCGCGGGATAATGTTATCTAAAAAGTGGCTAAGCGCCGGGGTAATGTTGAACTTTTGACCCATCAGTGCCAGCTCGCGGCTGCGGTTGAATATCTTGCAAAGTAGCTGCTCGGCCGCTATAACGGTTTTGTGCAGGTACACCTGCCAGTACATCAGGCGGCGTGCAATCAGGAATTTTTCTATCGAATAAATGCCTTTTTCTTCTACGGTAACATTGTCGTCTTTCACGTTCAGCATCTTGATGATACGGTCTGAACTGATAACCCCTTCAGATACGCCGGTAAAGAAACTGTCGCGGTTGAGGTAATCCATCCTATCCATATCCAGTTGGCTGGATACCAGCTGATGCATGAATTTTTTATGATAAGTACCCTTGAATATCTCTATAGCCAGCGAAAGCTGCCCGTCGAATTGCCGGTTCAGCTTATCCATCAGCAAAATGGAAATATGTTCGTGGTCGATACCCTCTATGATAGTTTGCTCCAGCGCGTGTGAGAAAGGGCCGTGGCCAATATCGTGCAGCAGTATAGCAATCAGCAGGCCTTCTTTTTCTTCGGCTGTGATGGTGCAGCCTTTATTGCAAAGAGTTTCTATAGCAGTTCCCATCAGGTGCATGGCCCCAATAGCGTGATGGAAACGGGTATGCAATGCGCCGGGATACACCAGATGCGTCATGCCCAGTTGCTTGATATACCTGAGCCGCTGGAAGTATGGGTGTTCGATGAGGTCGAAAACCAGGTCGCTCGGTATGCTGATGAACCCGTACACGGGGTCGTTTATAATCTTCTTTTTGTTCAATGCGGCGTTATAGTATGCAAAAGTGCCTAATTATGACAAAACAAGCACCATGCTAGTGTTAATATATGTTAAACCTTTGTATAATTTTACAACAAATTATACTACCCCGGGGTTATAGAAGGGTAAAATTAGATATATTATGCAGGATACCTCCATATTGTGGGCCGACGACGAGATTGACTTGTTGAAGCCGCATATCATGTTCTTGACCGAAAAGGGCTACAAGGTTACCACCGTAACCAATGGCCACGACGCTTTAGACGAATTCAAAAAACAATACTTCGACCTGGTTTTCCTGGATGAAAACATGCCCGGCCTAACCGGACTGGAAACCTTACAGCAAATAAAGAACATCCGCAGCGATGTGCCTATCGTTTTAATAACAAAGAACGAGGAGGAGTACCTGATGGAAGATGCCATTGGCTCTAAGATCGACGATTATCTCATCAAACCTGTGCATCCTAAGCAGATACAGCTGACCATTAAAAAACTTACTGAGAACAAGCGCCTGGTAACCGAGAAAACCACCATGGCCTACCAGATGGATTTCCGCACGCTGGGTATGACGCTGAACGATAACCTGAGCCACCAGGAATGGGTAGATGTGTACAAGAAACTCATCTACTGGGAGCTGGAGCTGGAAACGCTGGAGGATGCCGGCATGCACGAGATACTTACCCTGCAAAAAGCCGAGGCCAACGTGCAGTTTTGCAAATTTGTGGAGCGTAACTACCTTGATTGGATAAAAAATCCCGATACGGCGCCAACCTCGTCGCCGCAGTTGTTCAAAAAGAAAGTATTCCCTAAGCTTGATGGCAACGGGCCGGTTTTCTTCATCCTGATTGATAACCTGCGTTACGATCAGTTCAAGATCATCAACCCCATCATATCAGAATATTTCAGGCTGGAAGAGGAGGATACCTATTACAGCATTTTGCCTACGGCCACGCAGTATGCACGTAACGCCATATTTTCGGGCCTGATGCCTTTAGATATGGAGAAACGCTACCCGCAGATGTGGCAGAACGACGAGGACGAAGGTGGCAAGAACCTGTTCGAGGCGGATTTTATTGCCGATCAATTGAAACGCACCCTGCGCCGCGATATAAAGCACTCGTATCATAAGATTTTGAATATAGATGAGGGCCGCGCGCTGAACGAATCTGTAAGCAACCTGATGCAGAACGACCTGAACGTGGTGGTTTACAACTTTGTGGATATGTTGAGCCACGCCCGCACCGATATGCAGATGATACGCGAACTAGCCAGCGACGATGCTGCTTATCGCTCGTTGACGCTATCATGGTTTGAGCATTCACCGCTGTTCGATTTGCTGAAGTTTTTGGCATCTAAACAAGTAAGGGTGATTATCACGACGGATCATGGTACGATAAAGGTGAAGAACCCGAGCAAGATTATTGGCGACCGCAATACCAATACCAACCTGCGCTACAAGCAAGGCAAAAATCTTAACTATAATGCCAAGGAGGTTTTCCACATACGCAACCCGCACGATGCCATGCTGCCCAAGCTGCATGTAAGCAGCAGCTTCGTGTTTGCCAAAGGCGATAGCTACTTTGTGTACCCCAACAATTACAACCATTTCGTGAATTTTTATAACGAAACGTTCCAGCATGGGGGTATCTCTTTAGAAGAAATGATTATCCCGATAGTAACTTACGGGCCTAAATAGCCTTTTTTAACTACGTCATTGCGAGGAACGAAGCAATCCTCGGCGAGCAAATCGGCTCTGCTTACCGATGATTGCCACGCTATCGCTCGCAATGACGTTTTTTGAAATTAATTCCCCATGGATATCAACATCAACACCCTCGAAGAATTAGCAGGTGCTGCGCCAGAGATACTAAAATACGCAGGCGACAACAGGATATTTTTGTTTTACGGCGACATGGGTGCGGGCAAAACCACGCTCATCAAATCGCTTTGCGCAGCGCTGGGCGTAACAGATGAGGTTACCAGCCCCACCTTTTCTATAGTAAACGAGTATGCCGGCACCGATGGCCCCGTTTACCATTTCGATTTTTACCGCCTGAAAGAACAGGGCGAGGCCCTGGATATGGGCTATGAGGAGTATTTCTTCTCCGATAATTATTGCTTTATAGAGTGGCCCGAGAAAATTGCCGGGCTGATACCCGACCAATATACCGGCGTACGCATAGCTGTTACCGAAGATGGCGTGCGGCAGATAGCTGTGGAAAACATTTGATGCTCAAGCCGGTTGTTTTTCTTATCTTCATCATCCGGAAAATAAGATAAAATGAGTTCAGGAAAATATAGCGGCTTTTCTGATGTTGCCCGCCAGGCACTGCTACAGCCCCAGGAATCGATGCTGGAGGTTAAAAGCAAAAAGAACAAACTGTACATCGGCATCCCCAAGGAAGTTTCGTTCCAGGAGAACCGCATTCCGCTTACCCCGCTTTCGGTAGCGTTGCTGGTAAACAACGGCCACGATGTGCTTTTAGAGAGCAATGCCGGCCAGGCAGCCAACTTTTCTGATAATAACTACAGCGAACAGGGCGCCCAGATCGTGTACGATACCAAACGCGTTTACGAAGCCGATATCATCATCAAAATAGCGCCGCCAACCATGGACGAGATTGCTATGATGAGGCCGGGGCAATTATTAATCTCTGCTTTACAGGTTTCTACACTGCAGCCCGAATGCCTGCACGCTTTATTAGCCAAAAAAATCACCGCCATTTGTTTCGAGAATATCGAAGACGAGGGCGGCACGCTTACCGTAGTACGCGCCATGAGCGAGATAGTGGGCGCTACATCTATCCTGATAGCGGCCGAATACCTGAGCAATATCTTCGGCGGCAAAGGGCTGATGCTGGGTGGCATAACCGGCGTCCCACCAACCGAGATCGTGATTTTGGGTGCAGGCACCGTTGGCGAATATGCCGCGCGCACGGCCATTTCGCTGGGTGCCGAGGTAAAGGTTTTCGATCCATCTATCTATAAACTGCGTCGTTTGCAAAACAACATAGGCAGCCGCATTTTTACTTCGGTGATACAGCCAATCGTATTGGAGAAAGCTGTTACCGGATGTGATGTAGTTATTGGCGCCATGCGTGCCGACGATGGCCGTAGCCCTTGCCTGGTATCTGAAGCTACTGTGAGCAAAATGAAACCCAATTCGGTTATCATAGATGTAAGCATAGATCAGGGAGGCTGCTTCGAAACATCAGAAGTAACCAACCACACCAACCCGGTGTTCAGGAAATACGACGTTATACACTACTGTGTACCAAATATCGCCTCGCGCGTGGCGCGTACGGCTACCTATGCACTTACCAATATTTTCGCGCCTATATTATTGGATATAGGCGAGCAGGGCGGCCTCAAGAATGTTATCTGGAAAAAGTCGGGCATACGCAATGCGGTGTATATTTATCAGGGCCACCTCACCAACAAG
>Ga0307515_10026003_pt1 | contig 10098 bp, 11 predicted proteins | sample 17_EM_MG_FD_194513 | JGI IMG/M metagenome (GOLD analysis project Ga0307515, IMG submission 194513) | Populus trichocarpa ectomycorrhiza microbial communities from riparian zone in the Pacific Northwest, United States - 17_EM | ecosystem: Host-associated > Plants > Roots > Unclassified | place...
GGATGACCAGCGCGAAGCGGCTGCTGGCCCCTCACGTTCTAATTCTCCAGATGCTGATCAGCCGATTCCAAGCTGCTAGGTATCGACGACCAGGGCTTATGCTTCTCATACAGCGGTTGGTCCTTATTTCTGCACGGGCCCATCGGTATATGAGGTTCGTCTTCTCCTTTATTCTCTGGACTGTCTGAGTGTTCATATCCTCTTCGTTGACAGCACACATCCGCTTGCTCGCGAAGCCCGTTTCTCGTTCTTGCTATTCGGATTTGAGACCCTCCGCTGTATGCGTATTGCGAGAGTGCCTTGCGGGATTTCTTATACTCTGCCGCATTTGTATGGTTCTCTGTCCGACCGCTGTGAGCTCCCCGGGACCCCGTGTGAGGTTTTTGTTAAATCAGGTGTGTGCAGGTGGTCCTATGGCGCGAACAAGATCCAGATTCATACGGATGTGAAACTCTTAGGCTCGCGTAGTGTCGCATAGTGTCTCATAGTTTCGCCTAGTCGGGAGGATTTTTCCAGATGTTAGATGGGTCCCCGACGCGAGCAACTACAGGAATACACGTTAGTCCCCCGGCCCCTGTAGCCTCAGGGTGAGAATTTGGTTGACCTGGGCACCTAAAGTGTTGTGAGAGACCGGTACCGTGTCAGCGGATGAATTAGAAGGGTCAGCGCCAAAAACGCGTGATTCATTGAGCCAGGCAGTGGACGTCACGTCCGCGGCATGGTAAACAGACGGGTTAAGATAGCATATCTGCTCTAAGGGACGATCTTGTAACTGAGATAGGACATTGGCAGACGTATACTAGTGGTATACCTACGCGCACCAGTTGATACATTGGAACTTCTCTGTCATCTTGATCAACAGCTCCCCGATCTCCTTCAACGGCGCAGAACCTAATGACGATTCATGCACGAGTAACACGTCCTCAAATACCGTATCGCCGTCTGGCTCTTGGTAGGGTGGGGGTGGTTGGGGCGCGCCCAAGGTTTCCCGGCCAAACAGCTGCCCAAGCCTCTGCGGTGCCGGATGGTCCTTGGGTGGATATGGGAATTGGTTTCTGTACCGATCCACCCAGTACTTGTGGAGGGCGCTAGCGAGGGTCCTCGTATTGGGGTAAGCCAAGGGAATACCGGAAAGATTGTGATGCCATTCGAGCCCCTTTTTGGCATCACGAGAGACATCCCAATCTTGAAACCACCGGAGCAGCGGGTGTGGGTCTCTCGTGCGGTTCTTGCCGCTCTCATCCTCCACGGTAGCGAAGTAAAGACAGATAAGAGACCACGTGAACGACTCGGCTTCATGTCGATAGCGGCGAAGAATCTCCCCACGCAGACCCATTTCCGACAGCAGATCAAGCGCCATGAACGGTAACGTCCCCGTGTTGTCATTCCCGCTTGCACCCGTCTGGTCCGCGAACCTTGCGAGGTCGAAATCGTTGAGGATTCCCACCTTCCGTTTGTCATCCCACATCAGGTTCCCGAGGCTGACATCACCGTGTTGGATTCCCTTCTTCCACAAACAGTAGTGACCTGTATCACAAATCCGTTACAGGTGCGCACGAGGTAGTTTCCCTTTGTACTTACAGAAAAAGCACTGCAAGAACGCGGTCAGCATATCCTTCTCTTTCAACTCCTTGATTGGCAGCAGCCGTCGGAAAACAATGATGCGCAGGCGACGGGAGCCGTCAGTAGGGAGGCCGAGGAACTGGCGGATGGTCTTCGTCGAACTGCAAAGGAAGTTCGGATCCCGGTGGCAAACCATCTCGGGGATGTGGTTGCCAATGAAGTCGATCTTTTCCCCATACTCCTTTGCCTTCTTGAGGATCTCTACCTCGCTCGTTCTCCTCTCCTCTGGCCAATATATCTTGACGACAAGGTCGTTTCCCTCCCGAAGTTTCCTTGTATCGCCGAGCTCCGTTGAATCTGGTGGAGGGCCTATCCTCGCGCCGATGATGCCGGTACTACGTCCAATCAGGGTAGTCCCCAGGTATATCTCATGATCGTCGGGGTAGAAGAAGATCGTGATAGTCTGGCCGGTCTGTTCGTCGGCAACAAATGAGACGGTGAATAATTTTGCTCCCGGCTCCACTTTTAACCCCGAGTGTGAACATTCCGTGAAGTATCCCCACTTCGCGTCGTCAAACCTCTGGAGGATCAGAAGCAGCAGAATGAAGTGCGGAAGATCGTCCACAAGGTCGATAACTCGGGATTCGATGACGTTTTGTCGGTCGATCCAGGTTAGGCGAACGGAGGTACCTGTCGTCGAGAATTAATGAGGGCTCTGCCAAAAATTTACCCACGTACCAATTAAGATAAGGTTTATCGTATGGGAGATGTCGAAAGAAGACGATAATTTGTGGCTCGCGTAGATTGCACTCTGGACCTTCGGTGATTGCTTTTGCGGCCTCTTCGGTTCCCCTGTCTCCAGTCCGCTTGACTTCCCGACCCCCCGCCCGCTGCTCCCACCAGGTTTTGTGTTTCTATTGCTTTTGAGCCTCTTCGGGACCTTTCCGTAGGATTCAAGATCCCGGTGCCTCTTCTGTAGCATGAGAGGTGGCCGATCTGAAGTCGAGGTTGAGGACACCTGACTCCTCAGACCAGTGCGTGTCCCAACTGAAACCGATGAGAATGAAAAAAAAAACACTAAGAGGAGCAATGGACGTACGAGGGCGTGTCGTGTTTCCTTCGTCGACCATTTTAAGAGGTGCAGGTTTTTGGGGTTCTGATAGCCTTGCCGCTTCAAGATCCCCTTGAAGGCCCAAAAAATCCCCGGTGTACTCTGACTTGACGGTTTTCTTCTTTGCCTTACCCTTGGACAGCGTCCTTCCGTTGTTGCCAGCGTCTCCGGGGCCACCGCGCTTTACCTCTACTGTCGACAGAAGGTTCCGCCAACTGAGGGTGGGCTGTTCGCAACCGGATTCGCAACACACGTTCGATTCGTAAGACTCCGAGTAGGCAGCACCTGCGCGTTGGTGTGCCCTTTTGAATAAGTTCCACTTGACTAGAACGATGTCCGGCTTGTATGAGCCTTGAAGGTAGGATCCAGACTCGATGCACTTCGCGTCGCTGCGTGCGAAGGCGATTTGGCGATCTTCCTGGAAGTCGGGCAGGCCGGGTACTTTGAGTCCTGATAACCGGTCCAACACATAATTGGAGGCTTTGATCAACGGAGAGTACATGGCGGCCTCGTCTTTGGCAACAATTCTATAATAAGATCGGGTCACGCAATAACGGATAGTAGCGGAGGCCACCTACGCGAGTTTGAGATTCTTTCTCAGAGGTGTGTTTGGTTCGTTGGCCAACTGCCGGGCCGTCTCAAAGGCAACCATTAGATCGTCGTCTTTAGGATCCACCTGCGCTGCGTCGCCCGTGGTATCGCAGAACGAGAACAGAAAACGCAGCATATCTGCGGCTTTGCAGTCCTGGGATTTAGATATGTCATTCTTGATCGGCAATACCATGTCGTCGAGGCTGAGAGGTATCAATATAGGGCGTCCAACCTAAACCTAGGAACGTACTTTATCTTCTCGATAGTTGTCCACTTCGAGCTGCTCATCGCTGCCGAGCTAGTGCCACGATGTCGAATCGGTGTGGCATGGGTTGCTTGGGTGGCTCGTGAGTTGATATCAGGAGTTGCAGGCCTTGGGATGTTGTGGATTTCCTCCTCTTGTGTTCCCATCGGTGGGGATCGAGCTGTGCTATCCATTTCGTGGTGGCGAGAGCGAGGTTCCGGGTTGAGGTGAGAGAAATAGACACGTGACGGTACACGTCTTAACGCGTAGATCATGAGACCTACATTTGTAGTCACATGGTGCCGTGAGGCACCCAAGGCAGGGAGCCCAATGATTCCTGCTGGTCTCCTCGAGCGGCATAGTTATCATTCGCGACCGCCCTGTGGTGAAGGTTGCGATATACGTTGTCGCTGGTGTCTGCCCACAAGGAGTTTACCACACCCGTTGCGCCCCGATGGGGGATAAGGCTCCAAATCGAAATCATTTCGATTTGGAACCGCATAGAGCCGTATGTGAGAAAGCGCGGTTCGTGGTTGTTACCTTCGCTGGCTCCGGAGCAGGTAAGCTTTCTCCGTATCTTTAATAGGTACTGAGTTTCCCCATCCTGATATTCAAACCCCTCCATCCCCAGGGGAATACACATTTGGCACGGCGGCGGAGGTATTTTGGGACCCATCAAATCGCTCCTCCTCCAATCGAATTTCCACCTCTTGCATCTGAGAGTCGAAATTCGACGTAGCCTGGGAATCATCTTCCACTTGCACATCTCAGTTCTCGTCAACAGAAACATCGGATCCCTTGCCCTTTGCTGCATCCCCGCTAGTGGCGTCTGGAAGAGGGGGTTTGGATTTCTCCTTGGGTTCCGCCTTGATAACCACCGACGGAGAGCCTTGTTTTGGTCGTCCTGGTTGTCCAAATTGTCGAGCGTACCGTTCTACCCAATATTCATGAGGATCGAAAGCGGGTGTCTTCGCGTTCGGATGAAACCAGAAGAATGTTCGGATCATCGTGCCTATGCCATTTTGGTGTTATGGGAGGTTCCCCGATCTTCAAAACCGTGTAGCCTCAGGGTGAGACTTTGGTCGACTAGTTGACACGCTGGAACCTTGTGAGCCCGGCCCCTGGTTAAACGGACCGCGCATACCCAAAGATCACGACCTTTTACTTTTCACTCAATTCGCTTATACACTACCAAATTACTTTTCACTCAATTCGCTTATACACTACCAAAACTTCACGCATGGTCTCATGGACAATGGTATTCAGTGTATAGGTAGTAGACCTACCTGTAATAAAACCCAAGGACAAAGAGTTCCTTAACCTTTCTATTTTCGAGTATTTCTACTGTGTGCGACGAACCCCCTCGGCGTGCATCAAGGTACTGGCCGAAACCGATATATTTGATTGCGTCATTGAGGCCCGCTGATTCACAAACCTCTCCGTCATCTTAACCAACAGCTCCTCGATCTCCTTCAGCGGCGGGATTCATGCGCGACTAACACGTCCTCAAATACTACTACTATCGCGAAGCTTTACGGTCAGATCTTGGTGTAACTTGGCTTCTTAGTGACGAGGGAAGGTAAAGAACCTCTCTCCTCCCCAAAACTGGAGCCTGGTCTGACGTTGTGACTCCAGTTGTGATAAAGAACCCAGCGGATTTCTTGGGAAGCGCACTCGGTGAATCCGAGAAGAACACCAAAGTTATCCTGGACGCGGTTGTGGGAAAGGTCCTGGTTATTGATGAGGTAAGTGTTGCGTGTTTGCCTTCCGCAAACCCCGCTAAACGCTCTCTTAGGCATACGGTTTGTATGGCGGTGGCGCTGCGCACGATCTGTACAAAACTGCGGTCATCGATGCGATCGTCGCCGAGATTCAGAGCGTCCCAGGCGAAGACAGATGCGTCTTGCTTCTTGGTTATGGGGATCGGATGTTGGAAATGTGCCAGGTAAGCGGGCTTGAGGAAATCCTAAGATTCACATTGATGTGGCAATAGAACGTGAACCTAGGACTGGCTCGCCGACTTGCAATCGAGAATGCTTCCCGATCCGAGGACCTCGGCGACGACGAGCTACGAGAGATCACGCATCGTGAACTATGAACTCGAAGTCCATGATCTCTCTGCCACGGACGCTGCCAAGGATGCAGCATCGAAGTCCTATGTATTATATCAGAGTAATAAACCCTTAATTACTTGCTTCGAGGGTAGACCAATTTTCAATTTTTAGGTTTTTTGAGGATTAGTGTGGCAGGAAATCAGCAACCTTGAGGGTTAGGAAACATCATCCCTTTTGAGAATTGGGGACGTTGTAGTGCTACGACGTCCGTGGGGTTAGGAAAACCTGAACTCATACCTTGAGGCTCAGGCTCAAGGACGTCGTAGCACTACGACGTCCGTGGGATTAGGAAATCCTGAACTCATATTTTGAGGCTCAAACTCACGGACGTCGTAGCACTACGACGTCCGTGGGGTTAGGATAACCTGAGCTCGCCCTTGAGGCTCAGGCTCAAGGACGTCGTAACACTACGACGTCCGTGGGGTTAGGCAAACCTGAGCTCACACACGGATGTTGTAGCACTACAGCGTCCGTGACATCAGGAAAAAGCTCAGTAATTTTTATGCGCTTCTAGGATTTCCAGTCTGTGCACGTGCTCCCATGAACAAGGCCGGTATCTCCACGTGCCTCTACCAAGCCAACAATGCATCCATGGACATCTACGGGGGTATTCAACGCTTCCATGCGTTTGCACGAAGAAGCAACAAACCTGGAATCGCGTTGATATTGTCTATCTAACAATGGAATCATCCTGATGTTCCCCAATAAACCCGGTCCAGAGATACGTAGAATTGCGAGTATAGCATCTAAATACATCTGTAAGACCGCATCCCAATGCCTCGTATTCAACACAAGTTTCTAGTTAATCGCGGCGACGCCCACCTCTCGTCGCGAGTGCCCGATCGCTAGCTACTCCCTGTTCCCATCATCACCCATCAACCGTCCATGCCAGTGACCCGTTCCACCACCAAACATCGTCGCGAAACCCAGAACTCCCGGCGGGATGCGATTCGACAGGGCAGGCGTGGTTTCAGCAGATGCGAGAGATGTGGCGGCCTATTTTCCCTCTATCGTGGCTCCGAAACACGTCATGAGAATGCTTGCAGGCAACGCGAGGAGCAGCGGAAACTCAGAGAGGCACAGATCCAGGCTGAGCGACAGACCCCAACCCCCCAACCGTATACGCCGATGGCCAGCAGCCCAGAAATTGAATCCGAGATGGAGGCTGGATTAGAAATCATGGGTGTGGCCGCTGCAGATGGCGGTGCGTTTCTTTCAATGTTGTCATACCCTCACTATATTTAAATGGCCTGCAGGTGGTTCCCCTGCCTTGCCAAACCAGGATGTTGGTGCTGACATCGAGCCGCAATCCCAGGATGGTCCACCCAGAGCAAGTCCTTCACCCCGTGGCAATCCACTCACTGTCAATCCTTCACTTGAGACCACCCCTCCTCCCGGTAACCCCCATGATGAGTTTGGTATTGGCATGGTCCCGGAATACCAGGGGCTTGACACTCTCCACCCTGGTCAGACACTTATCGTCTATCACCCATTTGCACAACATTCTCCGGAGGTCGTTGATACTGCAAAGCTCATGATGACACGGGAGCCTGACCTTCCCCCACCGTCTGAGGAGCCATATGCTCCATTCAAAACCCGTGCCGATTTCGAACAGGCCAAAATCTTCATTCGCCACAACTGTACAAACACCATGATCAATGACCAGCTCCGGCTGAACCAGATGGCTTCTGAAGATGGTGAATCAGGTATCCAGACCATGAAGAATGCCCGCGAGATGCACAAGATTCTTGCTGAAGCTGGTGAGTACCAGGATACCTCATCGGTAAGCCTTTTACACAATTTGCAAGGGTTTTATCATGCTTATTTCAAAGTTCAGTTCAGAAGTGTAGAGATATTGGTACCATATTCCCATGGTGGTAATGAGGAGGACCGTACCTACACTGTGCACTGCCGGCCAACAATGGAAGCAATATTGGATGTCATTGAAGATCCTGATCTCCGCCCATCATTTATATTCTATCCTGAACGACATTACCTCATGAACCCACAAACTCACAAGCTGATGCGAGCATGGAATGATGTATATACAGGTGATGACTGGTGGCAGATCCAGGTATGTTTCTACATGCTCAAATGGCAGAGCTGGGCCTAATTCCAGCAGGATAAGATTGGGCCCAATAAGGTTGTGATTCAGATGACCCTATACACAGATGCTGCCAAGCTAGATAAACTTTCAAGAAAGAAGATGTGGGCTGTGTGGGCATGGATTGGGAATGTCCCAAAAAATACCCGCATGAGGACTGTGGGGAAAGGTGGTGCCATTCTCCTTGGCTTCCTTCCAGAGGTGAATTGGTTGAGATATGTATTCCCATCTTCCATGTTAAGTGATCTTTAGGTTCCAGGACAGCAGGGTGATGCTACCTCTGCCCTTGCTGAGCATAGAGCACATGTGTACCACACAGGACTCCTTGAAATATTGCGGTCAGCAATCCCTGCTGCCAGAGAGGAGGGATTTGTGTTTAATGATGGAAGTACCACTGGCTGCAATGCCCAACTGGTCCTTTCAATCCTTTCAATGGACTATGAGGAAGCGTAAGTCACATTCTTACCAGTCAGATAGAGATCCTTTTGCTAATCCTGTCAGTGCAAGAGCTGCATTAATATTAGGACCCAAGTCTGAATGGGTGTGCCCATCATGCCTTGTACCAAAAGGCTTCCTCTGGGACCTTTCAGATGTCATCTACCCCCTACGCACACGGAATGGGACCCTGAGGCTCATTGAAAAAGCAGATGCTTGTGACACAAAACACAAGGCTTATAATGTTCTTTTGGAGCAGTCAATCAGGAACATCCCTGTATGTACATGCTTAGAAGGGTTATAAGTATCTGACTTTTACTCCAGAATACATTCCTCAGCCATTTCAGCCAGTATATTGTTGTCTACAGTACATTCTGTGCAGAAACCCTCCATCCAGTCAGCCAGGGTGTCTGGGGCCAACACTTATGGAAACTGGTTAAAGAGGAGTATCTATCACCTGCAGAACTTCAAATCTTAGATGACAAGTAGATCTATCTGCTTGGGTATTTTTCCCTTTTCTAACCTCTGTTTCTCTAGCTTCAGAAGGCTTCCTCGATATGCTGGAGTACACCACTTTGTAAATGGTGTATCAGATCTATCAAGCATCACAGCCACAGAGCAGGGTGTTATCCTCTGTGTAAGCTAACTGTTTCCTGGTTAATGGGTATAAAGGTTGATCACCTCCAGTGCATATCTCCATTGTTGCTTGGAATCTGTAATGAGGAGGACAACACAGATAAATTGCTACTCCCAACCTTTAGGGCCCTTGCATGTGTTCTTACACTTGCAAGGTTTCATGTTCATACATCAGAGACATTGTCTCTGTTAAAGGATCACATTAATCAGTTTGGGCAGCTTGCAAAGGTGAACTTTATTCTCTCATCTTAGTGACTGTATGTGCTAATGGTTCTAACCAGAAAATTCGTGAATCTGAAAAATATAAACATAACAAGAGGCTCTCATTCAACTGGCCCAAAATGCATTCACTTACACATCTTGTTGAGAGTATTTGCAGGAGAGGTGTCATCTCAGCCTCTAGTACTGACCGTGGGGAGGCTCTCCACCCCCAGGGCCGAAAGGACTGGACCCGAACAAACCATCAGGAATCAGCTCCACAACAGGTGAGTATAATTGTGACATTCACTATCTTACTAATATAGACCCTTTAATAGATGTTGCGCATGTCTTATGAGCGGGAAACAATACAGCGGATCCAATCAGAGGTGGATAGGCATGACAAACACCAACAGCTTTATGGAGGTGAAGTGGCAATCATTGGTGTACCATCTGATACCATAGAGCCAAGGATTGTCCTATGTTCTGGGGTGGGGCCACACCTCACAGTCAGTTCATATGGTATTATCCTATCTGAAGACCTTGGTATTGAGGACTTTGCCACTCATCTCCATAACCTCCTTCAGGGCAGGGTGGATTCTAATGTTAAATTCCATCAAGTAAGCTGTCAAATTGATCATTATCTTTATATCACTTATATTATCTTACAGATTAAAACATACTCTGCATGTCGACTCTCTTATCCCTGCCAAGTCACTGGTGATCTGCAGAGGGAGATATTTCATGCTACTTCTACATGGCAGAACAGTGGCCCTCGATATGATTCTGTCATTGTTCAAGGGCAGCGAAGATCAAGCCTCTTCTTTGCTGAAGTGCATGCACTCTTCTCTATCTCTGTTGACAGCAAGACATTTGGAGTGGCAATCATCAAGCCCTTTACCCGAAAACCTCGAAACACACTCACCAATTATATTGAACTTGAGGGACCAAAGGAGGGGTATTTTGATTTTTGTTTCATTGATAGTATTATCCGAACAGTTCACATTCTTCCACCCACTCCACATAATCACCGGTTTGTAGTTCAGGACCTTACTGATGGTGACATCTACCTTCGTCTTATTCATCTTAAATAGAGGTAGAT
>Ga0307515_10026004_pt1 | contig 10097 bp, 6 predicted proteins | sample 17_EM_MG_FD_194513 | JGI IMG/M metagenome (GOLD analysis project Ga0307515, IMG submission 194513) | Populus trichocarpa ectomycorrhiza microbial communities from riparian zone in the Pacific Northwest, United States - 17_EM | ecosystem: Host-associated > Plants > Roots > Unclassified | place...
TCCACATCCACGCCGAAGTGGGTTTCCAATAACCTCAAACACTGCAGCTCCTTCAACATTTCCCCGTAGGAAAGCCGGCCATCATGGTCTGAATCAAGGTGGGCGAAGCGGTCACATATTTGCGCGTTGAATGCTTCCTCGTCCTCCAGAAAGTTGACTTCTCGAAGGTCCAAAGATGGTGCTGGTAATTTCAAAACCCCCGTCGAAAGCACCGACAGCGGTCACTTTCCCTTCTCCTTGTAAGACGGACCGACCATGTTCTTTTTCTTCTTCTTCTTCTTTTTTTCCCCGCAATACACAACAAAAATGAAAATACGGGCATATAGTTGTCTATTCTACATGTGTTGTTTGTCAAACATTAAATAATGGGCATATAGTTGTCTTAGAGAATTAAACAAACTTAATTATGGTTCTAACTGAATTTTTTCATTTTTTTTCTTTTCTTCAAAGATGGACTTTTAGAACTTGGTGCTTGCAATATTCTTTACTTATTTATTACCATGTCATGTTTAATGGATTACTTAATCATTTATTAAAATTATCCTATGTACTTATTTATAGAAAACCATTTTTCTTATACAAAAGGATTAAAAAATAATAATTAAAACAATGAGGATCAAAATTAAAATATAAAATAAATTTATATTTGATTGAAGGGTGAGATTGAAAAAAAATTCAATTTAGTAAAAGGATAAAAAAATTCAAAAGAATGAGGATAAAAATTAACATAAAAAATCAAAAGAATGTTTTGATTGAAGAGTGAAATTAAAAAGAATAATAACTTTTACAAAAACAATTAAGAAAAAAATTAGAAATCAAAATAATAAGACCAAATTGGAAAACATAATACCATTAATTTAAATTGAAAGATGAAATTGAAAACTAATAAAACTTATACAAAAGGTTCAAAGTAAAAAAATTTGAAACCCAAAGATTGAGCACCAAATTGGAGAATATAATATTTGACAAATTAAAATTAAATGATGCAATTAAAAACAAATAAAACTTCTATAAAAAGGCTAAGACCAAGAAGCCCCTTAACTCCAGGTTTAATGTTTTTGCTTTTAATAATATTTTTATTGTTACTCTATAGGTTTTAATTTTTTTTTAATTTTTTAAATTTGATCAAACCCTAATTTTGTGGGTTGCTTGGAAAGAGCTTTGGGCATTGGTGACTGGCTGGAATCACAAGGTCACCCGTGCATTGTAACTGATGACAAAGAATGGTTGGATTGTAGTGAGTGTATATTTTCTTTGCACAACATTCATTATGTGTCTCATTACACACACCTGGCATAACATAAACTAAAGTAGGCCTCTACATAAAAAGATGTAAGATGATCAAGTATTTAATCCTTAATAGAATTACTATGAACAACAGGCTAGAAATATAGCATATGATCACCATTGACAATCATTGTCCATCTCTTCACACGAGGCTGAAAATATGAGGAGCTACAAGCTTGTAAGTGTGTTGTTTTTAAGCATTAAAGTTCTTTATTGAAGTTGTGTTCCTGCATATATAGGATATTAAGTGCTTCCCTCTTTTTAATGTTGTCTCCATTGCATAAGATGAGCTTATGAGAATCCTTGTTCTTGTATGAAATTTCTTACCTGGATATCATCAAGTTATCAATAAGGAGTGAAATGTGGCAGTTATTGCATACAGGGCCTACAATTTTAAAGGAAAGATAGTAGGAACTGTTGGCGCTGGATGCATCAAAAGGATTTTACTCCAACGTTTGAAGCCTTTTAATTGCACTTTATTGTATCATGATAGACTTAAGATGGAGCCAGAGCTGGAGAATCAGACATGGATAAATTTTCAGGAGGATCTAGATTTAATGCTTTCTAAATATGACATAGTTGTCATCAACATGCCACTTACAAAGAAAATAAGGTATGATTTTCAATTAATTTTAAATATAGAAGTTTGGATCTTTTTCCTTTAGACCTTTACTTTCCCTAATGATCTAAGAGAACAATAAGATTAACTGCTGATCTTCATGTCCTAATTGTAGTGATGACATTAAATGATTTCAAGATCTTAGATTTATGCCTTTTATTTCCAAGAATATTAGGATGGCTAGTTTGTTGATTTTTTGCTCTTCAACTGTATAATTGTCATAGAACTTGACAAGCATATTCTTGATCTCCATGTCCTTATCACTACACCTTTCCACCCCGCAGATGTTACATCATAAAGGATCAAGAGGGCAAAAAAGCGCTTGTCACTACTGGAATTGGTTCTGATCATATAGATTTAGAGGCAGTAGCTACTGCTGGGTTAACTGCTACAAAGGTCACAGGAAGCAATGTTGTCTCAGTTGCAAAAAATGAGCTCATGAGAATCCTTGTTCTTGTATAAAATTTCTTACCTAGATATCATCAAGTTATCAATCAATGAGAGTGGAATGTGGCGGCTATTGCATACAGGGCTTACAATCTTGAAGGTAAGATGGTGGGAACTATTGGTGCTGGACGCATCAGAAGGCTTTTACTCCAACATTTGAAGCTTTTCAGTTGCACTCTACTGTATCATAATAAACTTAAGATGGAGAAAGAGTTGGAGAATATGACAGGGAAAAAGTTTGAGGAGGATCTAGATTTAATGCTTTCTAAATGTGACATAGTTGTCATCAACATGCCACTTATAAAGAAAACAAGGTGTGATTTTCAACTAATTTTAAATATAGAAGTTTGGACCTTTTGCCTTTAGACCTTTACTTTCCCCCTTCTAATAATGACCTAAGAGAATAGCAGGATCAACTTTGTAATAATTGTCATTTTATTAGTTTAGATTAGTGATCTTTTTATGGTTGGTAAAAGGATAATTTGGCTAAGATAGAAGTTTACCAAGATTAATTAGCATTATCTTCTCTCTAATTATCTGATTAGTTTAGGTTATTTAAAAGATAAATTCAGATAGAATAGAAAAAGTTATCTGAAGATAACTTTATCATTATTGTTGTAAAATATGTTAATAGTCTGTTACCAACACGACAAACTAGGAAACTTGAAGATTTTCCTTATCCTTATTACATAAGACATGTATATGAGAAAAGTTAAGTATAAAGAAAGCAATGCGTGATGTGCTTCATATGAGAGTTTCAGAACGTAAAAAATTAATTACATTGAAGTAAGAATGCTAACCAATTAAGAAGTTTACACAGAGTTTCATAACAAATACTCGTGACTGGCACATATTGGCTAGTCAGTACCAGTGTGTTGTTTCAAAGAAGCACAATAATACCACTATGATTATATGATTGGCTCTTAACTCTAGATATATAAAAGAAAATTAGAAAATATTTGATGATAATTAAGATAGACCTAAAAAAGGTTTATGATTGTTTGAGGTAGGACTTGATCCTAAACGCTATTAGGGATGTGGTATTTTAGATAGTTTCACTTCGTTAATCATGAAACGTATCACAATGACTTTGTTATAAGTGAGCTGGAAAGCTAAGATTTCAAATTCCTATACTTCATCACAAAGTATTCAACATGAAGATCCTCTATTCTTATACCTTTGTTTCATGTATGGAAAAATTGATCCAATACGGTTGAGACTAGAGAGTGAATTTGTTTATTTCAGTAAAAAAGTTCGATTATTTCTCATCTTTTTGTTATTTACAGAAACAATAATAGATTGGGTTGCAACTGAATTTTGCTCTCCCATCTCTAACTAGAGATATCTAAATCCAGCACTTGACTTCATCTTCTATACGATTGGATTAGATTGGAGTGGATGAAGAACTTTCTTCATTCGACAAGTATCTCATTTGATCCAATTGTTCTATTTTTAATCAAAATTTAAAAAATAAAATTGAAGCTTAAAAAAATATATATCCATCTATAAATCATAAAACAATAAAATAGAGTCTAAACTTTATATCTATATGTAAAACCATAACAATCCTTAATAAGATAAAAATCCATATACTATATTGAAATATAAATTACAACTTTACAAAATATAAAAGGGTTAAAAAACCACGTAGAAGTTGAGTCAAGTGATGGGTCAAGTGAACCATTTATTAATCTACGCATCCATCTTTAGTCAAATTGAATTGAATTTTATTTGTTTTTCAAATAAATTAGACAAAAATATGATCCAATTGAATTGAATGACATTAGATTGCAAACGAGTCAGGTGAAGTTGTCATCTATATTTGTTGGTGACTTAATTCTTTTTTGCAAAACTTGATTTGAAGCAAACCAAAGTTATCATACAAGACTTTTGTAACTTTTTGGTAAAAAAAATCTTAGTGTGGCTAAAAACCAGACTGTTTTATTCGTATAAGGGTGGCTCATGATATCAATTCATTTCAGTGTTTGCTTTAACAAAAAAATATTTGGTAATATTTTGGAGTTCCTATGTTACATATGCTTGTTAACAAATACATATAGTAGAGCGGTGGAAAAAGTTCAGAATGTAGTGTTAGGTTGGTAGACGGCTCGATTATCTTTAGCATGATGAATCACTTTCTATTATGATAGGGTAATTCAAAGGGCCATAGGAAAAGCATTTAGTTACTTAGGAGTCTATTTGTCAGTCTAACATTTTTTAGGTGTTTAAGCTTTTGAAATATTAAAGTTAACAATGATACTTTCTTTATACAAATGATTCAACTTACCAGAAGTATTAGGGTTTATTACTTCTCAAAAACCCTTTAAACAATAATAATAGTAAAGTTGTATAGAGAAACTTGACTCTTAAAATTTTATTCAAAAAAGATAACTAATATCCAAATCACTAAAAATAGTTTAAATAGTGTATATTAAATAATGTTTGGTTACTGTCATGAGACAAAAGAGATGAAGACAATGAAGACATAAATATATTTGGTTGAAGAGACAAAGATATAAAAATAAATATGTCCCTTAGATAATTTTGGAGTGAATGTCTATACTTCCAAAATATAAGGTATAGAGAGGACATGTCTCTAGAAACAATATTTGTTATTTGTTTTTCTAAAATATCATTATAAAAAACTCTCAATTTTAAAATTATACAACTAAGACATGTAAGGATAAAAATGATTATTATCATAATTTTAAAACTCAACTTGGATTTAAATGGCTCTGAAAAGAAGAAATAAGAATACTTGGTTGATGCATTTCTGCAACAATTTGGATTCAACTTAAAGATGGCTCTAACCAGGTTAGACCTTCAAAGAATTGAGATGAGAAATGATGAGTCAGTAAAGGAATATGCGATGAGGCTGCGAGAAATAACAACACAAGCTTACGCTCCACTACTATAAAATGAGCTCAATTCCATCTTCATCAATACTTTAAAGACTCCTTATTGTGATTACATAACTTGTAATTCATGAGCTTATTTAGTAGAGATAATAACGACAGTAGAGAGGGTGGAGCAAGGATTGAAATTGAGAAGGATATGGAATTAAGAAGAGAGGTTTAATGCCATGCCATTTGACAAATAAGAAGATAACTCCCATATGAGAAGTATGAATCAAGATCATTCTATATCTTAGCATCCTAATCATTCTCCTCCATTGACTAATCAGGTTCGATCTAACAAGCAAATATATGAAAAGTCATAGTAGTTAAAGAAAACTCTATCACTCTTTCCTTTATCTTTTAAAAAGATATTTGAAAGATTGGTCAATATTGGACAAATTATTTTGATTCTCTATAAACCATTTCAACCCCCATATCCAAAATGGTATGATCCTAACTAGATATGTGAGTATCATGATGGCACTAGTGGTTATAACATTGAAAGTTGTTATCCTTTTAAAGACAAGCTCCTCCAGCTTATTGAGGCAAGATGGATCACCTTCGAGGAAACCCCAAATGTGAACTCTAAAGTCATGATAGAATATGTGTAATAGCCAAACCTAACCTGCCAGATGTTGTCCACTTTGGGCCTTACTGCCCTCACGAATTTGTTCTTGATGACCACGCATGGCCTCAAAACGCGTCTGATATGTTAGCAACCAACACTACTAATAAGGCCAGCTACCAAATCCTCACCCGCCGATGTGAGATATTACAATTCACCCCCTTTAAGGAGCCCGACGACCCCGTCAGCACAACCGGACAGCTAGTGAGGTCAGCTTTGATACCAAATGTAACAGCTCCGTCCAACCTGCCAGATATTGTCCACTTTGGGCCTTACCGCCCTTACAGATTTGTTATTGATGACCACGCATTGCCCTAAAACACGTCTGACAAGTTAGCAACCAGCACTACTAATAAGGCCAACTACCAAATCTTCACCCGCTGATGTGGGATATTACAATATGAATTGGGAAATAGCTCTTAGATTGGGAGTCTTGTCCGATTGGATCTCACTATATCATCGGATGCTCAAGTGCCTTTATTAAATATTGACATACCTTTACCACTCAAAGATATTTAGTAGCATCTCTTGAATACTGATGTGAACCTTGTGATTACATGGTCACATAACCCACATTCAAGATTAAGATTTGATCCTAAAAAGCCAAAATTGGTCTCATAGAAGTGTGACACAATAGAAACCTATCCTAAGACACCAACATTATTGGAATGATGTCAAATGACATCATGAAGGCAATTAAACTTTGAGAAGTCAGATTCAGTTCGTTTAGGAACCAAAAAATACAAGAATCTCTCTCACATGTTAAGATTGAAAAATTCATAAGTATTATTTATCAATCGCTGCTGAAATTTAGTCTTACATGTGTTTAAATTGTTCTAAAAAATTAATCCAAATGAATCTACCTTTGTGGGCTAAACTGAACCACATATAAAACTGACCCAAAACCTTTACTAGTAAGCCCAAACCCTGATCCAAACAAGCCTTGGATCCTAGCTGAAAAAAATTAATTAAGCTTAAACAAAATAAAATAAAGCCCATAATATTAAATCTTTATTTTACCATGAGAATAAGAGAAGGAAAGAAAATAATATGGAATTGATTCAAGACTTATTTATAGTCTTCCATACATCTCATTAAAGACCCAAAGTAATGAGAAAATGACTTGTAACCGTGAAGATATAAGGTATCATACCTTGAAGATTATGAAATAATGAAAAAGTTAAAGTGACCAAGATATCCTTGAAACTAAAGGAAAGGTACCCGCCTATGTTGTTTCCAAGTTGTAGTAGGATTTTGATCTTAAACTTATGTTTTATTTCTTATTTTGAAAGGAAAGTAATTGTTGGTATTAATTCCCTTCTTTTGCCACCTCTTAGGATCCTTCTAATACTAGGAAACATAATTGAAGTTGCTGGAATAATCTCCTTACATAATTAGAAAGCTTTACCACCATTTTGTTTCTTAAGTCAACTTGGATTTTTTTGTTTCCTTTGTTGTGTTGTCTCCTCACCTAACAAGAAAATAAATAAAATAATAAATTCTAATACTTAAAGGAAATAATTAATGTTCTCATATATAATAGGAAGTCCAAAACTAATTAGGAATCCAAAAAATACATAGAAATATTATAAACACAAGGCTGGCCAATAATTTGAAAAAGTGGCAACCTTATTGCCAAAACCTCATGGCCCAAATAAGGTTAGAATGAGTCCTTTTTGCACATCGATAAGATGTACTAAGGCCTTCTCTTAATACTCCAATGGACCCTTCAAATCTGACTTGGTCGAAACATTCAAAACCAATGCATTCAATGCCTATTTCAATGCCTTTGTCTTACCCTGAGTCATTAGCCCATTCAAAACATGTAATGGGTCCTTGCTGGAGTTTATGGGTTGATCCACATCATCCCCTCTCTCCTTGAAATGATGCGACCTCGAATCAAAACCTATGTCAAACAAAGTAAGATCAACAACATTAAAGGTAACACTAACACCATATTCACTTAAAAGATCAATTTCGAATGCGATGTCATTGATCCTCTTTAAAAGCTGAAATGGGCCTTCACTACAAGGCTCTAATTTTGATTTCCTTTGGTTAGGAAATTGTTCCTTATGCATGTGCACCTAAACCCAATCACCGGGTTCAAAAACAACTTGTGTATGCCCTTTATTTGCCTTAGAAGTGTACAATCTGTTCCTTTTCTCTATTTTCAATTGAAATAGGCAAGGTCATTGGGTTAAAGATTTGCAAGTTTATTCATTTATTTTGAAACATAAATCTAGAATGGAGAATAAAACGGCAGATGCCTTGAATCGCCGAGTAATACTGTTATTTGTAATGAGTGTTGAAGTTATTGGATTTGAGAGACTCAAAGAGAAGTATGAATCTTGCTCAGGATTTAGAGAAGTATATATGACTTTGAGAGATGAGAATAACCGTGTTGTAGATAGTTATCACCTCAAAGAAGGGTATTTATTTTAGGATAATAAGCTTAATATCTCAAAGACATCCGTGTGTGAATTTTTTATATGGGAGATTCATGTTGGAGGTTTTTCATAACACTTTGGAAGAAATAAACCTATTTAATAGGGGGAACATCAATTTGTTTTGGTCTAGTTTGAAAAGAGATGTAGCTAAGTTGGGAGGTCAATGTTGAACATGTCAACTAGTAAAACATAAAAAAAACAAAATACTGGTCTTTACACCCCGTTACCTGTTCCTACTTGCCCTTGGCAAAATGTAAGTATGGATTTTGTGATTGGGCTTCTATGTACTGCAAAGAAGCAAGATTCTTTTTTGTGGTTGTCGATTGTTTCTCTAAAATGACCCATTTTATCCTTTGTACTAAGACCACATATGCTTCTAGAGTTGCAGAACTCTATTTTAACGAGATTGTCAAGCTGTATGATTTTCCCCAAACCATAGTCTTAGATAAGGATGTTAGATTTACGAGTTATTTCTAGAAAACCCTTCGCCATATAGTGGGAACTAAGTTGAAGTTTTCTAGTGCCTACCACCCAGATTAGGCAACCTTTTGAGGTGTCTAGTGAGTTATCATAATAGAAATTAGGATTTGGTTCTTCCTATGACCTAGTTTGCATTTACCAGTTTTGTCAATGTCAATTGGCATGAGTCCCTTTGAAGTTGTACATGGTTATAGGCCTAGGAAACCTTTAAACCTTCTTCCCATGTCTCTTCATGCTAAGGTGTTTGAGTTAGCAAAGGTTTTTACACGTAAAATTTAGAATTTGCATATTGAGATTACTAAGCAAATTCAAGCAAGTAATGCATAATATAAACTCTAAGCTTATTTACATAGATGACATAATAAATTTAATGTGAGAGACTAAGTTATGATACGGAATAGACATGAGTAGTTTCCTTCAGGAACTAATCAAAAATTGCATGCACGTAGTGCAGGGCCATTCAAAGTGCTACAAGGGGTTGGTCCAAATGCTTATGTTCTTGATTTACCACTTGATTTTGGCATTAACTTTACATTTAACATTGCGGATTTAGTTGCATACCAGAAACAACATCCTATTCCAAATGATCCCTTTGAGATGCCACCTAACTCTCTTCTTGATGATCCTATTGAAACTCCTACCTCTTTGACCTTGATCTAAACACAAAAGGATAATATTGATGTCATTCTGGATGAACAAGTTTTTTTTACTAGGAATAGTGAGGTTCAACGGTTTCTAATTCTTGGGTGGGCTAACCTGATTCAAATTGTATTTGGATCACTATAGATACTTTGCAGCAGATTGACCCAAATTTTTGGGAGTGCTATTAAGGTCGTCCAGAGCTACATTGGGAGAGTAGGTGGAGACTCTAGACCCACACCGCAAATTACATAAGTATATAGACAGAGACGACGTAGAATGGCCTAACCTGTTATTCTTTGGTTGGGAGATTGAGCCCATTTGGGCCTATTTTATTGTTTTATTTTATTTATTTGACATATTTATACTAGAAAATTTTAATTGGTGAGTTGAACTCAATAGATGGATGTTTTAGAGTTATGCTATTTATATGTTTCTCTTTTAGTTTTTGAAAGAGTTTTTTATGATTAAATAAAAATGATAGACTTTTCTTCCTGAATTCTCTGTATTTTTGTTTTCCCCTTTCTTTACTTTTAATTATTAACTTATTTCTTTAAGGCTTCATTCTTTACTGCTTTAATTTTGTATTTTATATTTTGATTTATTGTTCCGCATCACATTCTCAACAAGGTTTGAACGAAGACTTGAATAATGGG
>Ga0307515_10026006_pt1 | contig 10097 bp, 4 predicted proteins | sample 17_EM_MG_FD_194513 | JGI IMG/M metagenome (GOLD analysis project Ga0307515, IMG submission 194513) | Populus trichocarpa ectomycorrhiza microbial communities from riparian zone in the Pacific Northwest, United States - 17_EM | ecosystem: Host-associated > Plants > Roots > Unclassified | place...
ATATTATATGAATATTAAAGATAAATTAAACCTTTATTAATAATAAATATGTATTTACATAAATATAATAATGTCACGTGTAACCAACTGATTGGTTACATGATATATTAAACTAACACGTTGGACCTTATTTAGAAATGCATCTAAACAAAATTGTGTTGTAATCTTCTGAGGCATATTGAAATCAATTTTTTTTTTTGGCATAAAGTAATGAGTAATAAAGCCTTAAAGATAAATGGTTGATCATTGACAACAATAATTTTAAAAATTGATTATACTTTAAGTGCTTCAACAAGTAATTATTCTATATTAGTTTTTGTGTAAGTATAATTTCAATATATGTTTAGTTTGCATGCTACAAATTAATTTTAATTTCTTATGCGTGATTCAACATATATATATATATATATATATATATATATATATTTTTAGTATATGCAAGTTCTATAATGTTTTTTATTGTAAATTTACTATAATCTTATAATATTGCATTTTTATAAACTAAATATTCATGATCACCAGTCACTGATTTATGAATTGTGACATCATGAACAAAATTTGCAAGGCGTGTCTTGCTTGTTCAAGCAAGCCCATTATTGTCAACAACAGTTTTTAGTCTCCTTTTGCCACCATTTTCAAGTGTTGAAAATGAAAGTCTTAGAGAGATGAAAAATAACTTTTCTCGAGTTTTAATGGCATCTATTCTAGTATAATTCGAGTTTTTCGACTGATGAGCAAATTTAACATTAGAAATGGGATTGTAAAAAATAATAAAAATAACTTTTTCAAGTTTTATTGGTAATACATTTATATTTTCTTTAAAAGCTTTTTTTTAAAATATTTATGCTATAAAAGCATAAATTATATTGAAAATTAAAAGAAAAGAACACCTGAGATATTTTGTCACTTCACCAAACATATATTAACGAAGACATGTATATCTTCTCGTCACCAAGCATATATTTAGAATGTGAAGTCCAAATCAGAGGCGCCATTGCTGACCGATCAAAATGGATAAGGAATCTAGTGAAGGAGCCAATAATCTGGTAAAAGCTAATCTGCGTGCTGAGATGATAGATAAAGGATTGGCTCGACGTCTCCTATGGACTGGACCACGTGAAGAGGCCAGCTTGACTATTGCCACCCATGGTTGAAAAAGGTTGTCTGGAGGACATGACATCAGCTGCTCAGCGTTGTCTACAAAATTGAATCATGCAAATGCTAGAGATTATAACAACATTAAATCAATCATACTTCTTAGTATCACCATTTTAGACCCAAAACTAACGTATCTGTAATAAGAGACACATGATTGGATCCTATGATTTGACTCGAGGCTTACCCTATCCATTACCAAATCTCGACACAAAATAAAAACACAAAGCTTTAGCCATCAGTCCCATGTGAGCCCTTCTTGCTCGGATATAATTTAACTCTCACTTTGGGTCTAGGCAACAAAAAAAGAAAGAAAAAGAGAGTGGCATAAACTCTGAGGCGTGCACAGTTTTCAATATGGCCTACTTGTTACAACTTGCACATTATATATCAACCCTCATTTGAACTTGGGATGTCCTTAGTGGGGTAAGTCCGGATCCAACACCATCACACGCAGGTAGGAACGCCCGAATCCAATTTTATCTACCTATCATTTGTGTAGTTGGTAGGTAGCTAATGTTTGGGAACAAGATTTAAATCGTGTTTTCTAAGTTTAAAATTAATAATTTTTATGTTTTCAAATCATTGTTGATCTTTCAGGAAAACATCGTTGTCACCCTTTCAATTTAATTTCATTGATTTGGTTAATAGGTAAATTATAATTTTTTTTATTTTACACATCAGATTATCACTATCATAAATACCTTAAAATCTCATCAACTTTTTTATTTAATAATTCATTTTAATTAATAGTGACTTTTGCTTTGAGTCAACCAAGTACATTGTTTCATTTTAGTATTCATATGTATATGTATTGCTTGAGTTTACCATTTTGGATTCATTTATCCATTTCTTATTCTAGACTTACACCTTAATACAACCATATTTATTTACCCAATTAAATACCCTTAACTAGGGCCTTAATTTAATTATAGGATTTATTAAACTAAAATAATGCTCAATCTTATGTTTTAGTTCAATCTAAAAATTCATTAATCCAGAAACAAAGTCCATATTTAGGGCTTTTATAAATCAATTCTGATCATTGATCCAAATCAATAATCATATTTTTTACTTAAAATCAACATCACATTTATTGTTCTATCTTGATAACATGACTCACACTTATTTCAATTATACTTTTGTTATTTTATTTCATTAATGGTTGGTGCCCATTTATCGATGTAAATGATAGTAATTAACACTCTCATTTAACCATGTTCGTCAATCTCAACATAAAAATTTATAACTCTATTTTAGTCAACCATACTCAATAGTCCATTTCAACATTGGTAGCTTGTAATTTACATCAACCAGTCATTAATTGATTTATCATGGTAATCACAGACGATACTACGGTTAAACTCTGCACTCTCTAGTTCATTTTGATAATTCATATTTCATATTCTACCTTATCTATATCTACCAATTTCTTTTTAAAATATTCATAACTCAGACTTCAAAACATAATAACCCCCGTCATTGTGGTCAGCTTAAAATTTTACATAATAGGTCTGCTATTGAAGCTGATTTAAAATCCCACATACAAGTTCCCTACCTTGCAGGAATAATTTTATACAATATTATTTTCTTGCCTTGTAGGCATCATTCATGTAATGTTATTTTCTTGCCTTATAGGCATAATGTATATATTATTTTTCTTGCATCGTAGGCATCATTGACGTAATGTTATTTTCTTGCTCATGGGTATCATTTACATATTAATTCTTACCCCATAGGCATCTTTTACATAATACTATCCTCTTGCCCCATAGACATCATTTTCAAATTAATTCCTTGCCTTGTAGGCATCATTTACATCTTATTATTTAAGCCTCCATCCAAATGGCCAACTTGTATATAAAATAAATAAATGTTCGTTCAAACGACCGATTTATACATATAATTAACTAGTCTTCATTTAAACAATCGACTAAGATATAAAATAGATAAGTCTTCATCCAAACAACTAACTTAACATATAATTAATCAGTCTCTGTCATTGCAACCGACTTATTCTTAACATTATCAAGTTTTGTCGTTGTGCTCATTGCAAGAACTAAACTAATTAATCTTTGTCGTTGCAGTTAACTTAACATTTACACTATGAAATTTCATCGTTGTGGCTATATTGAGAATTAAACTAATTAGTTTTTGCCATTGCAATTCTGTAGGTGTATTATTATTTAATGTCATTACTCTACCCGAAAACATCATCCTTCCACCCTGAATGCATAGTTCCCCATGACATTTATTTTCCTCCTCGGAGGCATATTTCTTGTGATGTTATCTTCCATAATACCATAGTTCTGATAATGAATATTTGTTCTTGATATATAGAAATAAGCATACAATTTGTATTTCAACATTTACATGAACTAAATTAATTAAAGGGCAACAAGGAAACCCTTATCTGAAGCTCTTGTTGGAAGTGCTCTTGAGAAAATGAGTCTTACTTCAGACGTCTCTTTTAAAATCCCCCCGATAAAATTTTAATATCCTATTTGGCCAACACACATATTCACTTATTTAACAACCAAGTTAGTCGGACATGTAAATACACACATTACCATAAATAATTGTACAAGTCTTAGCCTATTTTAGCATTTTAACATACACTGCTCAAGCCTTCACACTATGATTTTTATGTGTTTAGCACAAATTTTCTTATGCATATTTTTCTTTTGTTCGACCGCACTCAAGAAAATATTAGAATTTCAAATATAACTTCAATCTCCTTTAATTTCCATCAAATTCATTAATTATCAACACAATCTATCCCATTTTTTAGTTTAATTAAACCTTCCCACATCAAAATTATCAAATTTCATTTCTGAAACTCCCTTTCCAATATGTAAAACATACAACCATCCATTATTCTATCCCAATTATAATTAATGAGGCCTACATAATAATTAATTTACACATGATTTCACAATTAGAACAAATTTTCATTTTCCTAACAAATGCATTTCCATGATCGATCACATTAGCCTTTAAAATTGTAAAATTCTAATATCTTTCTAAATGTTACAACATCATTAAAATACTAACATTTACACAATTCTACCAATCTCCACATTTCCTTCTTTTCTTTCACACATTTAACAACATAAACCAATATCAACTAATTTATTTCACGTAAATTACCGTCAAAATTAACTCACTTCCATAATCACACCATTCAATTTAAATATAACAATAATATCTAAAACACCAAAATTTACTCAATTCCTTAACATTCCACACTTCCATCTTTTCAACCTTAACAAACATTTTCTAATGTTTAGGCATTCTTCTTCACATGATTTGCAAATATAACTAACACAATCCCATTATCATATTAATCAAATTTAAATATAACATCATCTTTAAAATACTCACATTACACAATCTTATAAATTTCCACATTTTTCTCTTTCCAATATATAACAAAATTAACTAACATTTTATAATTTCACATTTCAAAAGTCATACATAATCTCAAGCATTTCAAAACATTATTTAAAACACCAAAATCATTCTAATTTAATCAAATTTCTAAATCCTTAAAATATCCAAATATGATCGGCTACTAGAGTCTTGATTTCTCAAAATTAGTTTTTAATTTCTTCAATTATATCCTCAATCATATCATATAAATTCTAAGTAACTAGCGATCACTCAATTTATCATATCAATAAAAATTTACATAAACCCTAAATTCATAAATTTTGGGATTTTCCAACTCGTCATACAATTAACCCAATTCAAAATATTTCTATACAATATCATAACCCAATAGAAATAATAAATAACCCAATTAAACATTCAATCACAAAAACAATATGAACCTTAATTTCAAGAATCATGAACATTTCAATCCAACATAAAAATCCACTAACACCTTTTCTCTCTAATTTCTTATAATTTGGTCCGATATCATGGATGAAAATAACTTAATCGCATTTCATAACTCATAACTCAAGTAAATTTGAAGAAGAAAGAAGGATAAAATCATAAATTCTGAGTTCTTACCCCTTTGCATGGCCGACTAGTTTTATTGAGAGAGGGAGGGGGATTTTGTCAAGAATTAAAACAATACCACTCATTTAAATCCTATATGCATTGTCATATCCATGTCTGTCAATATTTTTGCATATAGTATTTTTATTATTATTTCATCCAATTTTGGCATAGCTATCTTGGGATTCTTCATCAGTTATCATAATAAAATGTTCTCTAAATTTTATTATTTTTTAGTTGAAAATTACATTGTTATGCACGAGGTTCACACCGACTTTCAATATTTTCATGCATAAGATAATTCTTTAATTCATCTGAGTTTTTCGCTAAATAACCAAGGATTTGCACCACTCGTCACACAAAAATATTCTTTTAATTTTATTATTTCCTAGTTGGGGATTTATATGATTCATCACAGGGTTGACATTTCACGTACCAATTTATTATTTTATTTCATCCAAGACTTTAAAGCTAATTTTCTAGGGATTTTTGCCCCTAATCATAAAAAGTTTCCTCTTAATTTATTATTTTTTGGTTGAGGATTACCATATTTAACACTGGTTTTATAATTTTAGGTTGAGGGTTTGCATATGCTCTCTTTTCGATGCAAGTTGTTATGTATTTTGAGTATAAAAATACCTATGAAACATGTAAATTTAAGCTCATTCATGTTACACGTATACAAAACATTCCTTATTCTCTCAACATCTGTAATTATTATCTTCTTTTTTTGTAATTTAAACAACTCACATCACATTCATGATACAACTTTACTAACTTAAGCATCAAAGGTCCCTAAATCTCCATGTAAGACTTCTAGTGTACATAAGCTTCCAGTGTAATTCTTCTTCTTTAACTTTTTAGCCTAGTTATTTATCATTGAAAAAAATAATTTCAGTGGGCTTTGCTAAAAGGCTTGTCTATGGTGCTATTTGTGAGATACTAAACAGAAACCAATTCATCTCCCTTTTCTTTCTATAAACTTTTTAGTTCTTTCAATAATAGATAACCCAAAAACTCTAGGATATGGGAAGGTTATAGACCTCTTCACCATAAATACACCAATAACTTTTTTAGATCTCCAAGATCAAGCCTGATAAGTGAGAATACTCATGGAGACTCGTTTAATTATATAAAAACTAATCAAGGTTTTTCCTCTTCTCTAGTAGGTGGCTTCACTTATAGTATCACCACCTACTCCTTTTAGTGTATAAAAACAACTTTTGTTTATAGAAGAAGTTGGTCAAAATTACATGTAAGAGAGTAGAAGGCAGCACCATTATTCTTAAAACCCATTCTCATTATCATACAGAGTGTTCATATAGTGGACACGTATAAAAGTAAAAAAAATAAAATAAAGCAACATGCAGTCATAATCATAATCATAAAAGCAGTCATCATCATTGTTATTGTTCCTCATCAAGGTCATACTCCGGTAACCTTGATTTGATAAGGCCTTAAAAAGAAGTTAGATTCATGGTTATACATGCCCTTGATATGATGGTGTATAACCTCCTTTTAGGTGAATGGTATTCCACTAGAAAAAAATGAGTGTTGAACTATAGTCTACCTAGGTATTTTATCTCTATAAATATGAACCTGAACAACTTTGACGGGTTGATTGACCCTAAGAAGCATATGTAGAATGGATGTAGTATTTTAGAGATGGTTATGCAAGACACTAACACTATATATAAAATCCTTCTAACTATATTTTGTGGATCGTCCCAAACATGGTATTATAATTTAGAGTCTAGGTTTATTCTAAACTTTAAGGATCTTTATGCAAAGCTCAAAACCCACTTTAATATAAATATCCCAACTATAAAAAGCTCCACCAAACTTTTCACTATTACACAACAAGAAGATGAGGTCACCATAATATACTTGAAGATATTTAAGAAGAAAATGCTCAAGCTGGAAGGCTTGCTTAAGTTTATAGTTATTAAGGCCTTGATAAAAAAAAAATTGGGTCCAGGATCTAGCCATATGGAGAGAGCAATCTGCTCTCCCGAAAAAATATTCTTAAAGATCAAGTAGGTCATAAAAATATATATTCTAGTAAAAACGCTTGTGTAGTTGATGCGTACCTCTTAATCACGTGGTCAAGCAGCCCCCAACAAATCAGATAACAACTCGAAAAGTAAAAACTTAGGTTTGATAGAATCTCGACCTCGAGGTAAACCTGTACCTAAGAACCAAAGGTATTGGAAAAAGACTTGGACTTAGAGATAACATTATATCTAAGAACTCTAAGTATGCGAATAACTCAACGAAGGTAGTTAATCTTTGATAAGTTAGTGTACGATCTTTGTCCCTACAAAGAAAAGTTGTTTTGCCATAAACAAACAAAAAGAAACTAACGTTTATTCTCTAACTTGCTGACCAAATTTGCAGCTAAAAAAAACATAATATAGTGTCCTCCAATAAAACCTAATGGACCCCTTTCGAGTTGCAAGCAAAGGAGCCTAAATTAATAATCAACTAACATAAGTCTAATAATGAAATAAACCCCTAAACAATATCTAATGAGCCAGAACAAAACCAAATTAAAAGTAATTATTCAACATTAAATAAATCAATAAATAAAATAGGATAATAAAAATAAAGTCTCTATGCTAAAATTCCTCAATATAGCCCGAATCTCCAATTTTTGCATATTTTTTGCAGATTTTCAGTTCTGACTTCAAACACGTCGTTCTCTCTCGTCTGAATGAAATATTGGGCCTAACATATATGATTAGAAATATTGAGATGTATAGTTTTCAGCCCAACTTGAATCACAACAAATACCCACCTGTATCTCCATATATGTCCTAAATAGTACACAAAGGTTTAGTCTAGCAGATTTGACAAAATTTGTCTAGTAACTTTAACCCTGTAAACTAGTATTTTTCCAAACTTCATTTAACCTCAAAATTTACCAAACTATAGTTTTATGTGTCTAGTGTCTCCTTGTAAACTTCAGCTCTTTTTGATGTACGGTTTGAAAGATATGTCTGATCTCGTAAAACTGATCAACAGATATTTGAAGGCCAAATTTGGACCTGACTTGGTTTGTATCATCCTCCTCTTCTTTAGAAAGATTCAACCTCGAATGTGTATCATGAAAAACATCTTTTAAGGTCAATAAATCAGTATCAAGCCAAATATTAGCATCATCATCAAAACCAAAAAAAACCTTGTTGGCAAAGAAGGCCTCCTGATATACAAGCTCTCATTTTCAACCATTTTCTCCTTTTTCAATTTTAGTTGCTCATCATATATTTGCTTAGGTGTCAAAAATACAAGAGTTATAGGTCTTCTATTCATCTCAAATGAATACTTATTTGTCACTCCATCATGCATAACTCTCTTATCATACTATCATGGTCTACCAAGCAACAAATGACTAGCTTGCATTTGCACAACATCACAAAACACCTCATCACAATATTTACCAATAGAAAAAACAACCAACTATTTATTCACTTTCACTTCACCACCATCATTTAATCATTGTAATTTATAAGGTATGGGATGTTTGGTAATGTGTAAGTTCAACTTTCTTACCAATTAAGTACAAGCTACATTAGTGCAACTACCACCATCTATAATTAAGCTACATACCATATTATAAACATGACATCTCCTATGGAATATGTTCTCCCTCTGACCTTCTAAATCATCCACCTTGACATGCATATTCAATGTTCTCCTCACCACAAGTTCCTTTCTCAATCGGATATTCAACACAAACATCATTAACATCCTCCAATTATGGCATCTTCTTTTCTTCATCCTTTGATCTCAACCTCATTATAAGCTTTCATAACCATAACTATTTTGTTTAGACATTGTGAAGCAATATGACCAAAACCCAGATTATAAAAGCATTTAATTCCATAATTACGAGAAGTAGGAGTAACATTATTACCTTTAACATTAGCTTGAATCATAGCAAGTTTCGTCTCATTGAAGTACTCATCAACACTCTTTGTACCTTAACTTAAACTCTACAACTTTTGATATAATTCTCTATAATAGTGGCTAGGTACAAATCTCTTCCTCGTAAGTAATTTCATCTCATCTCGAGTATCAATTTACCTCTCATAATTCCTCCTGCAATTTGTCACTAACTAACCGTAATTCCTCATTATTCGCGTGTGATATCATACATTATTTTATTTATAATAATAATAATAATAATAATAATAATAATAATATTGTCTAATTATTTTCACCTTGATTTATAAAAACCCTTCCTTTAAAATAATTATTTTACCCAATCGGGATGTTTACACGATTTATCACTAGTTACCATTTGGCGTACTGATTTTATTACTCTATTTCATCAAAAATTTAAATTAAATTACTAAGAGTTTTTATCTCAATTTATAACAATTTTCCTTCTTAATTGTTATTTTTTCCAATTGAGAATTTTCCTATTAACATTGGTTTTCTTATTTTTAAACTGAGAATTTACAAGTATAGTATCAGAATCTTAATGAATAAAAAATAATAAGTTTGAAACTCATCACTCTCATTCTTTATTCTAATTAAAATTATTGAATAACATAAGATAGCATGAACATATACTAGTTTCAAGTTCAAAAAACTTTCAATTAAAAAAATATATTAAGAAATAATATAAATTATATGTTGATTTTAACACCAAGTGCTCCATTTAATTGTAACTTGGGCTCCAAACACTAGGAAAGTAGCATGACCTTCTAGGTGGCCTAATTGGCCAACTAGCTTTACATCCAACATGCCTAGTTGCTACAAATAAACCATTACATACCAACCTCATTTTGGACTTGGGATGTCCCTAGTAGGGTATACCCGAATCCAACACCATAACAATCTTGAAACTTCAAGAATTTTTTTTTTTAATTCATTCATACCGGACAAAAACAAAAACATTCCTTATTCTCTCAACATTTATGTTTATCATA
>Ga0307515_10026009_pt1 | contig 10096 bp, 8 predicted proteins | sample 17_EM_MG_FD_194513 | JGI IMG/M metagenome (GOLD analysis project Ga0307515, IMG submission 194513) | Populus trichocarpa ectomycorrhiza microbial communities from riparian zone in the Pacific Northwest, United States - 17_EM | ecosystem: Host-associated > Plants > Roots > Unclassified | place...
AACATCAAGTGGTCCAAGATGGTCGCCATGGGAGTCCCATGTGTTGAACAGGACAACTCGGACGTCAACATCCTCCTTTCCCAAGTCAAACAGGAATTCACGAAGAACCCCCTCTACGCCAGGCTCATCATCACACAAGAGCCCAGCTGGACCTCCCAGGATCTGGACAATCACATGCAATGTGACGTCTCCTTCTCTTTCGAAGATCCCAACGGAGATTACGCGCATGATCTCCTTGCCCGCCCCTTCTATGCGTTCGGATCTCAGATCCACCTCAGGTCTTGGGTAAACCAGCCAAAGGTCAACCAATGCAGCAGATGCCACAAGATCGGCCCGACTCACACCAACTGTGCCATCCGCTGTAAAGTGTGTGGCAAAGGCAACCACACTGAACGTGACCACAAGAAGTTCTGCCCCGTCTGCATGAGGGATCAAATCCGCGAACCCTGCTCCCATTACAATTGCATCAATTGTAACGTAAAACACACCGCCGACTCCTGCCCCTCCCGCCACCGCAATGCCCAGACCCACGAGAACCGTAACTTCAACCACAGTTACAAGACCTACAACATTGGCCGATCTGTTGGCAGGCCCACCCGCTAAATTAGCATTTGCCTGAACTTTTTCAGACACTTAAAATACACCACCCCCTTTTCATTCGCAGTAGTGTCGGCCCTTCACCCCGCTTGTTCACCTCTCCCAATCCGCTTTTTTCAGAATAACGTTAACAAATCCAACACGACCACTCACGCTATCTTAAATTCTTTTACTGACGATTTTGACATCATTCTCTTACAGGAACCTTGGCGCAGGAGAATCGGAACTGGACGTTCTGATAAGGATCCCGAAGGTAAGGCTATCTATGGTGAACCACAGAAAAAATCCTGGCGACAATATCTTCTGGTCCTGGGGAACGTGGGTGTCGACACTCCTTCCAGAGTGACCACCTATGTGAACCGGAATCGCAGTGACATCAAGGTTGCTGTCCGGACCGATATTCTGGAACACCCTGACATCATGATTCTCGATATTTCTATTGCTGACTTCTCCTTCCTCGTCATCAACCTGTACAACAACTCTAACAATTCAGTCATCCCAGCTCTCATGAATGCCGAACTCCCCGACCTGCCTACCTGCATCACTGGTGACTTCAACCTCCATCACGACATGTGGTCTGCGGGTGACTCCGCTCTGTCACACTCTGGAAAAGCCAAAGATCTCGTGGATTGGATGACCCTCAATGGTTTCACCCTGTTGAACCAGAAAGGGGAAGTCACTTTCACACACCAAAAACAGACTTCCGTGCTGGACCTCACATGGCTCAACGACAAAGCCCTTATGGATGATCGGTTTCAAAACTGGCAAATCAGAGAAGACCTTGATATCGGCTCGGACCATCTCCCAGTCACATGGGAGGTAGACCTTGACGACTTCCGACCACCTGACCAGGAAGAAGGGATATTCAATTTCAAGGAAGAACACGAGGAGGCCTGGATCGCGGCCCTCAGCACCATCATGCCCACACATGTTCCACTATCTTATCTTGACGACACTGACATCTCCGAATCAAATCTCAATATTGTTATCACAGGTTTTATGGACGCCCTCAGTGAGGCAACGTCCCGGACCATCCTGCGCAAGAAGTTCTCGGCCAAGGCAAACCCATGGTGGACCGATGAATTGAAGACCACCCTCCAACACGTTCGCGAACTGAGACTGGAACTCAAACAAGAGTGCGCCCATCATGGTCAACACTCTGAGGAGATGCTATCTAAGTATCATAAGGCTAACAACTTTTTCAAATGCCTGGTCAAAGCTGCGAAAAAGAAGTGGGCAATGGATTTGCGTCCACGGTTGAGCTGGACAAGGTCTGGAAGCTTACTAACTGGTTCAAGGGGGTCAGACGGCACACCTCCCCCCCGATCAAGAAACCCAGTGGTGAGATGGCCACAACCACCGAGGACAAGTGCCTCCTGTTTTGAGACACCTTTTTCCCACCCCTTGCCGGACACTTTTCATTCAGATTTTTCTATTCCACACAAGACCACCAGACAGTTCACTGACGTCACTGACCACGAGATTGACACCGCCATTAGAGACACCTCCAACACGTCGGCACCCGGTTTCATCAAGGTTCCCTACTGGGCCATCAAATGGGCCTGGGCCTCTCACCGCACTGTGATGACATTCATTTACAGACACGCACTTCGTCTGGGACTGCACCATGAGTCCTGGAAGATGGCCATCACTGTCGTCATCCCCAAACCTGGCAAACCCTCTCATTCCGTACCGAGAGCCTACCGCCCAATCCAGCTCTTGGAATGTATGGGTAAAGTTTTGGAAAAAATCGTGGCCTCTCGCCTCATGTTTGATATCGGCAAACACGAACTCGTGCTCTTCATTCAGTTCAGCGGTCGCACCGCCTCATCATGCGTTGACGCTGGCTTATCACTAACTCACAACATCTAATCAGCCTGGAAGCATGGTATGGTGGCGTCAGTCCTCGCGATTGACGTCAAGGGATTTTTTGACAAAGTCAATCACCAACGGATGGCTCACGTGCTCTGGGAAATGGGATTTCCCTTATCTATTGTGAAATGGGTTCAATCGTTTCTTGCTGACAGACAAGCCGCTTTACGTCTAGATGACCAACTTGATCCGATGCAGCCGATTGATTTTGGCATACCTCAAGGCTCACCTTGCTCTCCCGTTCTCTCTATTATCTATGGCGCTGAACCTCTACAGAGAATATTGAAAGACGAAAACCTAAAAACAACAACTAACATTCCGCTCTCCCCTTATTCTTATATAGATGACATCGTGTTGGCCGCCTTCTCTAATTCCCTGTCTGACAATGTCGAGACACTCAACAAGGGATTGATGGCGGTCATCGAGGAACTGAAGAAGATCAGCATGGAGATTGACCCTGACAAACTTGAGATCCAGCACTTTTCACGACGGCCCGGTGACCCATCCCCTCACCTCGAGGCGATGGTCAATGGAAAACTCGTGAAAGTCGTCCCCTCCAAGGCCATGCGCTGGCTTGGCATATTCTTTGATTGCAAACTTTCATTCAACGAACACGTCAAGATTATGTCAGCCAGAGCCTCTTCCGTCATCAACGACCTCCGTGTGCTAGCCAACACCATCCGCGGCCTTTCCCAGTACAACCTCCGCACCCTCTTCAAGACGTGTGTCTTGACCATCATGACATACGCCTCCGCCATCTGGTTCCAGCCCGAAAAACGCCAGAAGAACCTCATCAGCATGCTCGAGATCACCCAGAACAAGGCGCTTCGTCACATCTGTGGCGCATTCCGCACGACCCCCTGTCACACCTTACGTATCCTGGCCCACATTCCCCCCATTGAGCTCACACTTCGGCGCTTTTCTGTCAACGCGGCCGCCCGCCTGTCCAAGCTTTCCCTTCACGCGCCCATCATCCAAAGGTTACCTAACATCTTCCGCGAACGTCACCGCCCATCATCGGCATCACCCACTCCTTTCTCCACCCCTCACAGGACCCCGGAAAATAAGGGGGGAGGTTCGGTTGGCTGGAACAGCGAAAAGTTCGGACACGGAAATTGGGGGTCGGAGAAAAAGGTTCGGACGCAGACAGACATACCCTGGGGGGGCGGGAATTCGTTCGGACAGAGGGGAAAAATTGAAAATTTCGCCTGGCCTTCCCTCTACTCAGTTTCTACATACGTCGTTCTATCCAAAAGTAATACGAGAACAGTTTGGTGTCTAGGGACAATGTGTGGAAATGTAATGCACGTCTCACGCCTTCTTCCTCCCCTTCGCGGCACTGTTCAGCTCCTTGATGGCTGACCCTAGCGCTGGCAAACACTTGGAAAACTTCTGGAACATGAGCCAGTCCTTCTTGTCCACCAAGATCGTTTGCGGATCAGTGAACTTTACCTCCTCCTGGAGTCTGCAAAGAAACTGGGTTGACGGAATGTGCAGGAACGTCTCAGCCCTGATATTGGCTTTGTCACGGTGTATGGACCGGAAGCGGTTGGCTGAGGTCATCCTTTCAAAGGTCTGCACCACCAAGTAGGACAAAGCGCTGATTGCAGATGTAGAGGCCTGCCATGCATGCCGACTCCCAGCACCGGCCTCCTTGGAATAGAACGCTAAAACTAGTAGAGGGTTAGTTATGAGTATCACGGAGATAAGTAACAGTAAAATACCTCTCGCGGCAAAGATTTTTTCATCCCAATATACGAACGCCCAAGCTCCCGGCTTCAATGGGATACGAGGTGGGGTTGCCGGACTTTTTCCATCACCAACTAGTCCATCTGTTAGATATCGCGAGAAATTTATACCGCCCTTATTGAAGCGTTCAGCTCGCATCGCCCGTGCCTGTGCAAGATTTTGTGAGATCGCAGGTCCCCTATCTAGTGAATGCGAGTTACGCACAGTATTGACTCGTTCTTTTGCTGCGACCTCAGCATTGGCCGAGTTCCCGGTAAGACCCAGCATCTCTGCAGCACCTCTCGTTCCAGGGGCAGTCCCAGATCTCCACCGTGCATCCCGTTCCAAACCACTTCCTGCTCGACGGACGACTTCTGCCATCTGTGCGCAGAGCCTTTGGCGGTCAGTCTGAACCGGGGGCTTGGGAGTCACATCCTGGGGGTTGGCACGCGTTTTGACACTCTTCGCAGCACGCTTTGTCTGATGGGCCAGACGAACAGTGACCAGCAGTGAGAGATCCGCTTGCGCAACCGCCAGGATGGAATTAGCGTCGGTTTCGCTCGCAGCGCCTTGGGTCTGTGTGGACGCTTTGAGGGTGTTGTGTGCATCCTTGATTTTCGCTGCGTCATGGCGAAGGAATTCCTCTGGGTCAGTTGCATTTCCACCTTTGGATAGCTCAGTTCTGGCGAAGTAAAAGCATTGTAAGGGTTCTGTCGGCAATAAAACAATTGGTGTGCTTACAGCGCCCTTCTTTCCTCAATTTCCAGAGCAATCGACGCGCATGTAAGCATGTGCATATGATCCTGGATTTCGGAGTCAACAGCTTCCCAACCGGTGGCCTGCTGGACGCCAATCAGGTGTTGGAGGGCCACGGCCTCTGTTTCCTCATTGGGGTGATCGACCGGGTCCACTTCATCAGGGTTGGGTGGGGGGGATGCGTCCGTTGGGCTGGTGGTAGGTGAACTAGAGATGTCGTCGGCCTGGATTCCAAGCAATCCCAAAAGAGTAACAGCCTCGTTCCAGGCTTCATCCACTGCAAGCGCGATTTCGCCATCTGTGGGGTACATTGCGAGTGACTCAATGCGAGCGTTCTCAGGGTCGAGGTGTGAGTGAGAATAACCCATTGCCTGTGCCTTAGGATCTGTACCCTTTGAGAACAATGATGCGGCGCGGATGAGAATGTTTAACCGGGGAATCATATACAGGAAGTTGAGGTGAGTGAAGTCTTTCACCAGCTTCCGGCACTCTGCGAATACGTGCTCGCAGATCTCGGTGGAGTGAAGCCAGGGTAGTAGAGGATACCGCAGGTTGCCAAGGTGATCCCGGTAGACGTAGATGAGCCCAATTAAACCGTCGATTAGAGTATTGAGGATGTCGTCGGCCTCTCGGGAGATGTAGTGTCTTGATTCCGTGTAGCCCGCAGCATTGAGGAAGCGCTTCCATAGTCGGACGAAGTACCGGCATCGAAGGACCATCTTTATCCGTTCAAGATGGGAAATCGTCCGACTCTGATATGCGTCAACTACCTCTCCCATGACGAATAGATAGACGATTAACCCGAGACGATCGGGGAACTGGTTGATAACGAAATCCAATGCCGGCGCCGAAAAGAGCCGTGTTGCGGCGTTGTCGTCTTGTCTGTCCAACTTCTCAACATCTCGGTGGTACAGTGGGCAACCAGGAAGGGCACTGAACGCCATATCCCGTACGTATGAATACATTGCGAGGTGATTGCCGAGGACAAGTACACGGGCCCCTGAGAATAGGTTGTTTCGGAGGGTTTTTGCTGCATGCTTTGAGTCTTGGACCATAACGACGGGGGAGAGGCGGTACATTGGGATCCGGATTTCGTGTCTGTGATCGTCCTCAGGATCGGGGACCACATGTGAAACCCAGTTTGTTGCGCGTGCGACGAGGAGGTCCTGGACGGACCGTTCGACTTGAGTCCCATCACAGGAGTACGAGACGACATTGACCCCATGACTCTTCAGGCCATCAATGACTTCTTTAGACTTTGAGTACAATTCTTCTGCTTTCAGATCATTCGGAATTCCTTCCGCAGCAACGATCATTGAAGGTATGCCAATCAGCGGGATCTGTATGCACCAGAGTCTCAACTGTATGGGGGTATGGAAATTAGATACTGATTGACTGTTATCATTGTGCAGTACGTACCTTTGTCGCAACTTCATCCTCCAATTCTACCAGGAGCTTTTCCAATTCCTCCGGGTTCGCAACAAGGACTGCTTTATTGAGTGTTGATCCAACTAGAACGTTTGAGTTTGCTGAGTTGTCCCAAACCACTTGAAGCGATGGATGGAGCTTTGAATCATCGCAAGCTAATGCGATCGGCCCAGAATAATCCACAGAGAGCATATAGCCTTGGGCAAGGAGGAAGCAATCGTTACAAATAAATCTTGGGAAAAGGGGGGATTGAGACCGGAGCATCCTATAAATTGTGTTAGAGGATACGAGACTTTGTAAGGGCCTGGGACTTACCGGTGATGACGAAGGGAGGGGAGTTGGATGTGTGGTGCGAAGAGGCGGTAAGTTCGTGGGCTGGTGAGTGCTACCATTTGCGTAAACTCTTCATATATTGGTAGGTATGTCATGTTTTGAAGCCCAACCCCACGAGACTCCCGGTCGTGAGCGGTGACCGTAGCTTGGATCATGGCCAAGAAGACGAGTTTGTCGTCATATTCACCTTTGATGACGCCACGAACAAACCGCACCCACATTGAGGTCTTTTGATCCTGTTGCGCATTAGTTTCAATGATAGCATTGAAGGGATTATAAACGGTGGAGCTCACCTCCTGCAACAATTCGGAGAGACCTTGGATACTTGCGAACTTGGCCCCCAGATCTTCCAATGGACCACGATACTTGACTGGAATATACTTCATCCTCTCCAACGGGACTGGCTTGACACGTAACGATCGTTTGAATGTGTTTAACCCAGCAACCTTTTCGCAGTTTTTACAGATCGTCTTCGGGTGCTGATCTCGTTGAACAAATTTCATGCAGTCGGTGGAAAAGATGACCTGGAGCTCGCGGTTGATGGACCACAACCTGAGGTGAGACTGGGTAGCTGCCACAGTTGCCTTCTGCTCGGTTGTCAACTCGGAGTACTTGACATCGTCACCATAGACCTTCTTCATAGCCTTCTGGAGGGAGATGGACCCGGCTCCTTCAACAACTGATCGAGAGATGTAGGTGGAGACAAGAGGGTTATGGATATCGGAGATTCCACAGCAGGGCTGAGTTTGTGCAAAAAGTTTGTTGTGGGGAGGCTTGATCGATGATGGGGCCGAACCGATGAAGATATGCTTCCGCCCCGAGATGGTGGTCTTCGTTTTTGCTTCTGCATTGACATCGTTTGGGTCCCTCGGTTTGAAGAAGCTCGTAATCGATGCGTTACGCTCATTACCTTTTGCCTTGCAGGTTCCGAGGTGCAACTTGAACTTCGTGGCGTTGTATGGCTCCGACATTTTATACCAACGCAAACATTTGGAGTGTAGGACTTGCCATCCAGCGTGTTGATAGCGGAATCCAGCCCCGGGGTCCATCTCGACACATTTTTCTTCAAACCTCCTCCTCTTCCTTTCATCAACAACGAGGTCTCCAGACTTCATCGACTCCCTCAGCCTTTTACTTGCCATCGCAGATCGACTCTGTTTGTCGTCGTCATCGGTTTCAGCCCCACTTCCATCCCACACCACCCCAGCCTCCTCTCTCCTTGCAACCTTCCACCGTGGCCCCAATCCTGCGCTTGGCTCATCCCGATGCTTCCTCTTCAGCGTTGACCACCCTTGCCCTATAACGTCATCAGGGACCTCTGCAAACTCTGAGTCTCTGCCTGCATCTGAGGTGGGGGGCAATGATCCGTCATCGGTGAGGATGCCGAATGCAGGACTACTGGGAGCACTGACGCTCGACCAGGTTGAGATGTCATCATCGCCCATGTCCCCATCAACATCTTCCACCTCAACCTCAACCTCAACAACTGCGACTCCGGCATCCTCCACCTCAACATCCCCAACATCCACTACCGCGCCCTCCCCTCCATCACCCTCCTCCTCCTTAAGAAGTTCATCATTGAAATCCCATGATTTTCGGATCGAGTGGAATTTGACAAGGTCATTGATGGTTTTGTGTTGCTTTGGTGCGGACTCCTACTCCAGGTTTAGTCTCATCTCGGAAACATTGAATGTCACTTACGTGATCCATAAGTAGATTCATGATTTTTGTGAAGTATTGAACCCGTAGGATGTTACGGCGGTTGTGGGTGAAGAGGCGGGCATCGAGGAGTGCGTGCTCGAGAGAGTTCAGCACACACACCCCGCAAGAGATTCCGTCCTTTTGGGTTCCAATTGGCAGGACTTGGCCGAGGTTCCTGAACGAACTGTGGAAGCAGGTCGTCATCCAACGATCTAGCCCACGACAGATCTTTGATATATCCTCCTTGTAGGACGAATATTTCAAGGAATTCCCTATAGCGATCATGGGAACAGGTCAGTGAACAAGTTGTCTCCGTGCTCCTCATGTAACTCACCGAAACTGTACTCGCGTTTTGCAAAATCAACACTGAAGGTAACCCAGTGGCCGTCTTCCACACCACCAACATGGGCAGGGAACAGGAGAGTATGGTAAGCCGTATTTCGTTCGAACACCGCGGCGTACTGAAGGAGGAGCGTACACCTCTGGATCTTGTCTGTCGTCGCATTATGATGAAGGGATAGGGTCTGGGATAACGGCAGATCTGCTACAAGGATTCCAGGGGCATTTGGCCTCATCGTGCGGGTCAGGATGTTGAGGTATGCGACAAACATATCTATATGCCGTTCTGCAAGGAACCCGTCCGAAAGCAGTTGGGCGAAGAAGCTGATTTTCGTTACAGCTCGGTCGGCCTCTACCGGAAGCATCCAGATATACGTTTTGCGTGGGATCCTGGCAAAGACCGCTTGAACTTCGTGGGTCTCATGACCCTGGGTGAGGGTGAACACCCACTCCTGAGCACGGCGCCACTCTTTCTGCTGCTGGATGACTTCAGATAATGCTGTCCAGAAGGTCCCCACCCAGAGGGGGAATCGGATCTTTGTATCACCGGGGTGCTTGACAGAAGACGCCCCTCCCAACCACCCCTCCACGATCGCTTCATCCAATGCCGTCAGCCATTCTTTTGACGGCACCTGGACAGTCTTTAGCTGGTCCTCGGTCCAGTCGGGTGGCTCGCAAACGACGCACGATTTTGCCGGTCGCACGAGATTTGCAGTGGAAAGGATGCTGGGGAGAGGAGTCCTGAGGAGTGAGGAGATCGTTATCTCCGCTGAAGGTATGAAATGTTCGTGGTCCTTCGGGATGACCTTTTCTTGGTTGGCTGTAATTCTGACCATCGCAAGTAGAGGCTTTCCATCGCAGTCAACCGGAATTTTCGAGAGTCTATCGGCGTTCATTTGAGGTACTTGGTCTGGTTTCGGCGGTGTTGCAGCAAAGTTGTCTCAAAAAAGTTCGGCCGCACGGCGCAATGGTGTGCACAAGATGAGAGAGAAAGTTGGTGATGACCCGAAGGCGGAACACAGGGCCTTATATACAGGTCTCTAGTTGGACATTCGTGTAGTACTAGACAAAGACAAAGAGAAATACACTGGTTGTTCTACCTGCTTTGTTCATCCGTGCAAAACAATCGGCCGTGGGGCCGCGTCATGGCGTCGGAGTTTTCCAACACGGTGCCGCCATAACTATCCGGCCCAGTACGAGGACCGAGGAGGTTGTAAAAGTGCGGACGCCGACCAGACATAGGTGCGAGCCGGCGGGGAGTTCGTTCGGACCGGGACAGACCTATGTGGAAATTCCGCGCCAAATTCGTTCGGACGATCACCGAACCTCCCCCCTTATTTTC
>Ga0307515_10026010_pt1 | contig 10096 bp, 3 predicted proteins | sample 17_EM_MG_FD_194513 | JGI IMG/M metagenome (GOLD analysis project Ga0307515, IMG submission 194513) | Populus trichocarpa ectomycorrhiza microbial communities from riparian zone in the Pacific Northwest, United States - 17_EM | ecosystem: Host-associated > Plants > Roots > Unclassified | place...
TCTGCCATACTTTTTGCAAATATTGGCAAATCTTAATCTTTATGAATGGCCTGGCCATAATTTTGCTTCTCTGTTTTATATATCCGACTGGTTTACATGCGCTTCCGTAAAAGCTGGGGAGCTCAGGGACTTGGGGGCTGGTTAGGCTTCGTGAACAAAAAATGCTACAAGTAAATCCATACTGAGCATATGTGGGATATAGACAGTGCACTGTTGCACCATCGTGTGTTATTGTGGCAGAGAAAACTACAACTCAAGGAAGTTATTGATGGAGTTTTTCTTGGTATTTTTAGTTTGTTTTGATATTTTAATATAAAAATAAATTTTAAAAACTAAAAAAATATTATTTTAATATATTTTAAAAAATAATAGGTCTAAATAAGTTTACAATGGATCCGTTAAAATTATCAACAACGTATTCAACTCGAAGAAAGGGCATAGAAATCACAAAGAAAATGAATGGAAAATATAAATTAAAAAAAAAAAAACTATAAATATGAAAGGTATTTTGGCGATAGGGGTAAAATATATTTTCAACCATACCACAACACATCGCCAAATATATTCTTAGTTTCTGAGCAAGTTCTTGGAACCTAAGACTCATCTACACTGGAAACTCAAGTATTAATTTCTTGTAAGGTTTCCACAACATATATTTTTGATTAAATACTATACAATAAGATATTCTAAAGGTATATTATACGTGGAAGGTATGATATTAAATATTAATTCAATGGGATTAGGTACTGTTATTATCCCTGATTACAAGGTAAAGTACAGTGGATTGATGTGCCTTTATCATTTCAATTACTAAGGATTGCTACTGTAAGAATATCTTCCACATCTACCATTGTTTTACAGTAATTTCCTTTCCCTTACACCTCCATTTTCTAAACCTTTCTCTTTGTTCTTATTTTATTTTATTTTTTTTCTGATTTGAGCAAAACCATCACGTAGTTGGGGAATAATTTTCAGGCACAGGTAAACTATATGTTCGTTATTTTTCTCATTTTTATACCATACTGTTTTCCATGCTTAATTGCTTGATTTTTGCAAGGCGTATTGGTTATCCTCAACCTTTTGACTAGCTCTGGAATTTGTTTTTCAAAAAAAAAAAAGGCAAGTTGTAGGTATTATATAAGAAAAGGAGCAATCTCTTTCATATCATCATATATTCAGATCTGCTTCTTTCTTTCTTTTTCATATAAATACTTATAAAATTGATCTTTTTAGATGAATATAAAAGATTTATAATAGATTAATCCTAGAACAAACTTGAATTGATGAGTCAATCCAGAAACTATTAACCCAAAGCTTAACTAGGATTGAGTTTTATTTTGAATCGATTTATAAATTGATATGATAAAATCTAGTTTGACCTAGTCAAAATAAGTCGAGTTGGTTGACTCAACCGAATCAATTTCAAAGATTTTTTAATTTTTTTATTTAAAATAAGATAATATTTTTGGGTCCAAAACAACATGATTTTATTGTAAAGAAACTAAAATGTTATTGTTTTAGATTAATCTAACAAACATAGAACACGGGATTTGAATGGGCAACTCTTGACTTATTATTTTAGGTTTAGAATGTTTTTTTAAAATTAATTTAACTTCAATTAATTACATTTTTGTGTGAATATTTTGACATCTATGTATTTTTTATACTTTAGGGCCTCGTTACTGAACTTGGAGCAAAAAAATGGTTCGATCAAATGATCCATTTTGGAATGATGTTGAAGATATGAAAGATGGTAGCATGAAGTGCAAGTTTTGTGGGCATTTATTTGCCAACTACACTTCCATTTCGAGGATCAAATGGCATTTATCAGGAGAGAGAGGGCATGGTGTTTCCATTTGTGGTCAGGTGCCCAGAGAAGTTCAAGAAGCCGCCTTCCTAGCTATGCATGGTGGCAGCAAAAGACATAAAATCTTAGCAAGTTCAAGCAACGCTAATGATTATGCCATGTCAGCCAGCCCAGAAGAACGAAACAATAAAGTCGACAGTTTGGCTGGAGACCCAGGAAGGATACAAGCATTAGATATAATGGGTCAAGCAATTGAAATAAACTGGGATGAGCTCCATAATTTGTTAATGGAGGATGATTTAGAGAACGGGACTGGAGAAGTAGCGCAGCCTGGAGCAGGATCTAGCTCTTTCAGAGGCGTTAAATACAACACAAGTGAGACCAGAGGAGATCCATTACCTACTAGCTCTACAAAGCTAGTGGGTCGAGCATTTGAAGAGAATACGAATATGATATGGTCCTGGTTAATGAATGACGACGTATCAATCATTGGCATTTACGGGATGGGAGGAGTTGGGAAGACGACAATGTTGCAACATATCTATAATGAGCTTCTCAGAAGACCAGACATTTCTTATCATGTTTATTGGGTTACTGTGTCTCGAGATTTCAACATTAATAAATTACAGAACAATATCTCAAGGCGTATAGGTTTAAATCTTTCCAATGAAGAGGATGAGCTGCATAGAGCTATGGAATTGTCAAAAGAACTAACGAAGAAGAAAAAATGGATTCTCATTTTAGATGATTTGTGGGACTTTTTTGAGCTACACAGAGTGGGGATTCCTGTCTCATTGAAAGGATGCAAGCTGATTATGACAACTCGATCAGAGAGGATTTGTCAACAGATAGGTAGCCAACATAAAATCAAAGTGAAGCCACTTTCTAAGAGAGAAGCTTGGACTTTGTTCATGGAGAAACTTGGACATGACATAGCATTCTCTCCAGAAGTGGAACGAATTGCAATAGATGTTGCAAGGGAATGTGCGGGTTTGCCTTTGGAAATTATTACAATTGCAGGAAGCTTGAGTGGAGTGGATGACCTGCATGAGTGGAGGAATACATTAAAGAAATTAAAAGAATCAAGATTGAAGGACATGGAAGATGAGGTATACCAATTATTGAGGTTTAGTTATGACCGGTTAGATGATTTTGCATTACAACAATGTCTCTTATATTGTGCATTATTTCCTGAAAATCGTGTTATTACAAGGGAGGAGTTGATAGGACATTTGATCGACGAGGGAATAATGAAAGGAGCAAGGAGCAGACAATCAGCATATGACGAGGGCCACACAATGCTTAATAAACTTGAAAATGTCTGTTTACTGGAAAGATTTATCTATGATAATGGTGTTAGAGCTGTCAAGATGCATGATTTGATTAGGGACATGGCCATCCAAATTCAGCAAGAGAACTCTCAAGGCATGGTTAAAGCAGGTGCACAAATAAGAGAATTGCCGGCTGCAGAGGAGTGGACGGAGAATTTTACGAGAGTTTCACTAATAGAAAATCAAATTGAAGAAATTCCCTCAAGCCATTCACCAAGGTGTCCCACTCTTTCAACTCTATTGCTATGTCTTAATCAAGGGTTGCGATTTATTGCAGATTCATTTTTCAAGCACTTGCTTGGGCTCAAGGTCCTCGATCTATCTTACACATTTATTGAAAAGTTGCCTGATTCTGTCTCTGACTTGATAAGTCTCACTACATTATTGCTCATTGGCTGCGAGAACTTAAGGGATGTACCATCATTAAAAAATCTCAGGTCATGTTCCCAAATGACATTCAACAACTGATCATTTTTTATTGTGGTGAAAAGGAGTTTCCTAGTGGGATATTACCTAAACTCTCTCATCTGCAAGTCTTTGCATTAGAGGAGGAGATTCCTAGTGCTCCGATAACAGTCAAAGAAAAGGAAGTAGGGTGCTTAAGAAAGTTGGAAACTTTGGAATGCCATTTTGAAGGTTACTCTGATTTTATGGAGTATCTCAAATCTCGGGATGAGACCCAATCACTAAGCACATACCAAATTTTTGTAGGACAGTTTGAGGAATATGAAATAAAAAGTTATTATAGAGGTAAAACTGTTTGGTTGGGTAACTTGGGTATCAATAAAGATGGAGATTTTCAGGTCATGTTCCCAAATGACATTCAACAACTGATCATTTTTTATTGTGATGATGTTTCCTCTCTTATAAATTATGCAATTGATCTGAAGGTCATGGACAATTCCTATTGCAATAACATGGAGAGCTTGGTTTCATCTTCTTGGTTCTGCGGAGCTACACTTCCATCTCCATCTTATAAAGGTATATTTTCATATCTTAAAAAGTTGCATTGTTATGGATGTAGAAGAACGAAGAAGTTGTTCCCTCTTGTCTTGCTGCCAAACCTCGTAAACCTGGAATGTATTAGAGTTGAAGAATGTGAAGAAATGGAGGAGATAATAGCAACAAGTTCAAATGAAGAAGGAGATATGGGTGAAGAAAGCAGCAGCAACATCGAATTCAAACTACCAAAGTTAAGAATTCTAAAATTGTATGAATTACCAGAACTGAAAAGTTTTTGTAGTGCAAAACTGATCTGCGACTCTCTCCAACAAATTGGGATAGTAAAATGTCAGAAGCTGAAGAGAATACCGATTTATCTTCCGTTACTTGAAAATGGCCAGCCATCTCCTCCCCTTTCTCTTAAAGAAATCGAGATATATCCAAAAGAATGGTGGGAGTCAGTGGTGGAGTGGGAGCAACCTAAAGCTAAGGATATCCTTCGTCCCTTCGTAGAGTTTTTGGGAGCCGACGAATACGAGTTATCCCCCATATAGGTAGGCATATTGTTCTAATTCCTCTCTCTCTCTCTCTCTCTCTCTCTAATTTAATTTTAGTGAATTAGCCTCAACCATAACCATTTCATGATTGATGTATGTATATTAGTAAGGAAGCAAGACGAAGACAAGTGAAACATTTGGAGAGCAACACATTCTGGCCAATTCATCTACAAGGTTTTCTCAAGACCATTACACTCCTTTTTTTGTTGTTATCATCCCAACCTTTAAAAAAAAAATTCTTACTGATTTACATGCATTAGCCTCATTTTGTTTATTTTTTTGTAGGCAGATGGTGAAGGAAGACAACGTTCTGATTTACATGGATTGAAAGAGAGCATTGATTCAAAGTCTTTACTGTTGAACAATATTTTGCTGGAAAGAGATTGAATGCTTTTTATTCTTTTGAGATCGATGATTATGATGGATTTGGAATGGTTCCTTTCGGAAGACCTGTGAGTATCATGCCTACACTCTACCATGTTTTAATTTCTCTCTCTGGCCATCTCCTACTCCTTCTCTTAAAAGAAAGGATTATATATCCAAAGGAATGGTGGGTTTGTTCGGAACTGATATCCTTGACAATGACAGCCATCTCCTCCCCCTTCCATCTATATGAAACCAGAAGAACGGTGGGAGACAATAGTGGAGTGGGAGCATCCTGATGCTAAGGATGTTCTTCTAGTCATCGCTGTTTTATGTCTTGGTATGCATGTTTGAATTCCTGTCTATCTGAGTATCTCTCAACCACTCACGATTCATCTTATATGATTTCAGATACGATTCGTCCAAAAGGAAGTGATATGTTCTACTTGTATGTGTGCTTCTCAAAAACCCTTTGATTATGTTCTCCATTTTATAAACTGTTTCTGTTCTGCCACGCAGGTTGGAGTGCAAAAACCATCAAAGAACTGGCAAGAACCCCGCAAATTCCAAGAAGCTGACTTCATGTTTGGCCTTTATATCATACAAGTGAGAGGATGTCCTGCTATCCTTTGCGACTCAAAAATCATTTTCTTAGTGGTAAGCCTTAATCCTCAGTCATTTTCTTTTTTGAGATTTCTTCTTTCCCATCTCTCTGCTTCTTTTTTCTTAACTTATATCTCCCTACATGCCCCTTCCTTATGGTCTAGGAATCATGCTATCTTGGAGCACTGAAAGATCTAATCATCGACTTGTAGGTAATTTCGTCAAATTTTCCTAGCCATGCTTGTTAGACCAGTCTTACTCTTGATTTGTAACGATAGGTTCATTTTTTAAAGGTTTCCATCTATGATTCTTAATTGTGCAGCATATGCTCACACAATCAAATTTCCATGTGGATTCAGTGTTATGACAAATCTGATTTCTTTCTCTGTTTGGAGTTCATGAAATGCCTATCAAATTTGATGTAAGCCTCTCGATCTTCACTTGATCATTTCTTTGGTTTGTACAAGTCTTGTATCTCTGGTATCTGTTTCCTTCAGCTTCTGGTTTGTATAAGTCTTCCCCCTTGCAGATGTTCTCCTAAGGACTCCCTGTTATCTTGATCTTCTGTTTTATTTTGTCCTTGTGCCTGATTCATGATTGGTACTTGATATGACTTCCAAGTTTCTTGGCTATTTTCTTTTCTAGCCTTTTATGTTATATTGCTGGTCTTCATCAGATACTTTTCTTCACATGCCTTTATAACTGGTGAATTAGCTAGCATACAGTACAGACTGATCGAATATGGAGATGGAGTTCCTCAAGTAATAGGCTAAACATATTGTATGGCAGATTGGTACATTGAACGAGGCAATTGAGTTAATAACAGGAATGTGACTCATGTAACCGGACTTTGTAAAAACGGAAGTTTCTGAGTAGTCGAATGAGCATCTGTCACAGAGAGACTATGTGGATGGCCTAAAAAATTCAAACATGGAATAGCTTAAAAAGACATAATAAAATGCCTATTTATTGGATCAGGCTTAATTTTTTTAGGTTATTTTACAAGTAGTTTTTTTATTAAGAACCTCTGTCTTTCATTAGGCTGTTGGATCTCTTGAAATTAAGCCTAAATAATGATGTTTGGGTTCATTTTATTATTTTTTCTAGATTTATTTGGATATATTGTTTTATTTTGGATTTTGTGTTAATTTTCTTTATGCTTTTGGATTTTGATTTGTTTTCTAGTAGAAATAAGGTTTTTTGACTTATTTAATGGTCTTGTAAACCTCTACAAATATTATTATACTTATTTTTAGAATAAAACTGTGAATTTAACCTTTTTGCTCATAAAAAATCCAAGTCTTCTCTGTGTTTGTTTGCTATCTTTCTATCTTCTACCTGCATTAGTGACCTCTCTCAATGGAGTTGTATGCTTGGAGATGAATGAAGGCCAAGCTTTTCACTCATTTGTTTGTGTGATTTATGCATGATTTTTTTAAAAAAAAATTTATGAAGAGGCATCCAAGTTTTCTTTTTGGAATTTCCTTTAAAGGGCCACTGACAGTTCCTAACTACGTGTTCTTGGTTTAAGATCAACTTTTAGAATTCATAATCGTTTAGTGGTTTTGATGCACTTTCTCTTAACCTTCAGAATATGTAACAGTGGAGATGAGGGCATGGGACCAAGACTTTGGCACTCACTCTTTCCAAATTCAATTTATACTCACTTAATCACTGCTGAAGCCTACCATCGCAGGTTTGTTGGTACAATTCCTTAAAATGCACTGATATTGCTTTCGAGTACCTTCTGCAGTGCAACAACATGTTGCTTGGAGTTGATTTTTCTTCAGTTCTGCTTTCGATGTAACATTAATTTCTTTTCTTTTGAGGTTTTTCCTGATCTGATAATTAAAATGTTGGTCTGTTTTTCTGTCACTCATTTTAATCTTGCTGTAAACTGCTGTAGTTTCTATTTATTTTTTCAACCAGTTAATTGAGTGGTAATTGAACAAATTCCTTGTGGGTTTTTGGCAGGTTGATGTTGACAACAGTGGAGCAATTGATTCATTTCTTGCTGCAACTGTGCACTTGACTGAGTTGCAGAATTCACTGACAAAGATGTTATGGTTACAGAATCATTGTTTATGTTCACCAAGCCTGCAAATAATTGGCTTAAAGAAATCGTGGAAAACTTGCTGCATTGGTGACAAAGGTAATGGAGTAAACCGAAGGAGAACAATGAGAAGCAAAACTAATCCGGGAGATGCTTCACGACTCGCCGCAAATACATATCAAAATCTGTTCGATAAAACAGCAACAGGCAGCTCTTAGGCTTGTAGCAGAAGAAGAGCAAATCCACCCGCAAAACACAGCCTCCTGATCGAGTAAGAAGACATAAAGAGCTAGAAGCAGCTAACATAGGAAATTAACCACTGTGATCATGCCGTGGGTTAGCAGAAGCAACAACGAGACCTCAGTCCGATCAAGATTATGACTACAACAAGGAGAATCCCTTTCGCCTGAAGGGCTACAGCACTGGATCGATAGCATCACGTTTAAAGAGATCCAAGCTCATGTTTGAAAACGGAAAAGAAGAAGATTATTGGCGTAATGCTGGACTGTATTTATTGAGGAGTTAGCTATATAATGATATATTTTCTGTAAACCTGGAAGAGATTAGAGTTTTTGATTGTGAGAAACTGGAGGAGATAGTAGGAAATAGATCAGATAAATAAAGGATTATGAGTGAAGAAATCTTCAGCAGCAGCACTGAATTCAAACTCCCAAAGTTATGAAGTATGAGATTGTATGAATTACCAGAACAGAAAAGCATTTGTAGTTCAAAATTGATTTGCGATTCTATCAAAAAAATTTGGATAAGAAAATGCCAGAAGCTAAAGAGGATGCCAATTTGTCTTCCGTTGCTTGAAAATGGCCAGCCATCTCCTCCCCCTTCTCTTAAGGATATTGATATATATCCTAAAGAATAGGAGGGTCAGTAGTGGAGTGGGAGCATCCTAACACTAAGGATATCCTTCTTCCCTTTGTAAAGTCTATTTGGTAGGATATGTCTCTTCCCTTAATATAAATAATATATCATTGAATTACTGATTAGCATCGTGTTTTAATTCCTCTGTTTATTTATTATTTGTAGAAATTTTTTTAAAGTAGTCTACTTTATTTATATTAATGTTGAATTGGATGATACAGCCTTTTTAAAGATGGGATTTCAAATGAGAATTTGATTGGCTTTAAAGTTTTTTGGCTTTTAATTATTTGATAACCTTTAATGATTAAGGATGAAAAACCTCTTATTTAATATTGATCCAATGTTTTTTTTAATCGTTGAGCAATATTTTGCTGCAAATCTCACCTGTAAATATTTGCACGAATGGAATGGATGTATGGGAGAGGATATGCTCATACAGGAAGTAGCATGCTTCAGAAAGTTATTTCACCTGCAAATCTTCAGTACCTTGATAAAGTATACAACTGAATTGGAGCTCATTAACGTTGAGGATTGCATTAGCATGGATTAGCTTTGTTTTATCTTCTTCTTTCTGCTTTGCTCCATTATCATTGCCATCTTATAATGGTATATTTTCGGGTCTTAAAAAGTTATATTGCTCTGGATGTAGCAGTATAAAGAAGTTGTTCCCTCTTGTCTTGCTGCCAAACCTCGGAAACCTGGAGAGGATTGAAGTTCAAGGTTGTAAAAGATAGAGGAACAAGATCACATGAAGCAGGGGTATAGATGAAGAAAGCAACAGCAGCTGCAGCGGGTGCTTTATCATAGATCCCATCTGCCGAAGTTTAAGATTTCTGGTACTGAAATATTTACAAGAATTGAGAAGCATTTGTAGTGCAAATCTGACATGCAAATCTCTGGAAGAAATTGAAGTATGGGATTGTCGGAAACTGGTATGCTTGACAATGGCAAGCCATCTCCGCCCCCTTCTCTTAAAGAATGATTATACATCCAATTTGCATTAGTAGTGATCATTTTTGTCAAGATGGGAAATATCAGGAATCAGAGTAAACAAACATCCATCCAGAAGCAAGAACATTAATAAATCCACCAATAACTCAGGTGTAATACATTGAGGCAGATCCCGATAATTTATGAGGTTGCCATAACGGGATGAGCCAATTATTTCCGTAGTACAGAAAAAGATCATGCAAGCTAATAATATACACGGGTGTCATTCAACAAACATTTACTAACAATACAAAGCTGAGTCAAAGCCGGAAATATTCCCTCAAACTAAAACAATGAAGTAGCATCTATGGCTCAGGGTGAAATAACATGATTCTGAACTCTCGTATACTAGTTGATAGTTCATCTGTGACGGAATTTGGGCCTAACAGTGATCACGCCTGGCCTCGTCTCATCAAATCGATATCTGTGAAAAAAGTGTACTAGAACGTGATTTTTTTCCTTTCTAATGTATGAACAACAGATAGGAAAGAAGGAGATGAGGGAATCTCTAACCCGTTATCATTGAGGAAACTTTTCACAGCTGTTGGGAGTGCAGCTTGCCCCCGGCTATGGT
>Ga0307515_10026011_pt1 | contig 10096 bp, 3 predicted proteins | sample 17_EM_MG_FD_194513 | JGI IMG/M metagenome (GOLD analysis project Ga0307515, IMG submission 194513) | Populus trichocarpa ectomycorrhiza microbial communities from riparian zone in the Pacific Northwest, United States - 17_EM | ecosystem: Host-associated > Plants > Roots > Unclassified | place...
AATAGAACCATAGAACACAAAAGAAAATACATAGGAAACTCCTCCCGAGGTGCCTTCTGGGCTGCCTTCCAAACGGTGCCCCAAGCTAGTCGTAAGTCCTGCTTACGGTCCGTAAAATAAATCGTACAGCCTTTTAACGGGCCGTAGGCGTTCCGTAGATGCTCTATTAGTCTCGTTCCACCCATTCTATAACTTCTAGGTTAAGCTTATTTGTGTTAATTAGGGTTTTAAGGGCTTAACACGGCTTTACCTTAGTTATGGCGTCTGCTAGGTTGTTTCCGCCGCTAATCCATTTAACCTCCATAATTTCACGTCATTCGTAGGCCTGACGTAAGCACATTAGGTCGACTATAAGCCTCTTCTCTTATATCGTACCTAGTTTAACTAGGCAGTCGTAGAGGGACTTTAAATCGGTGTATAAAACCAGGGGTAACTGCTCCAGTTATAGGATCTTCTAGACCGTTGATTTGATTGCGGCTGCTATATTAAAGCTATAAGCTAGTACGTATAGTTCGGAAGCTAGTACGCTGCGGGTTACTTATTTACATTTAATTAAAGACCAGTGCAGTATATTTGCGTCCTAATTATGGTCCGTAAGTACAATTACAAAGCCAATTTGTGATGATAGGTCTTTATTATTAGCAAAGGAGGCGTCCGTAAATGCTAGTAAGCTAAGGGAACTTAGGTCTAGTGGTACGAAAGTAAGTCCCCTTACTGTATTGTCAATTTGCCACTAAATGCGCTTATTAAGCTGCTTAATATTTTCTTCTTACGGATCTACTACCTGGGCTGCAAAGGATAAGTTGTAGGCAGATTTAGGTTAACAGACTGTGGCAATATAGGCGCCCCTTACACGCTGTGCAGCGTATTGGTCCTTCGTATTTACGGTTTTACGGGTCTCTCCGCGGGAACTAGTAAGGTCCGTAGGCTTTGCTATAACGGGCTTTAGGTTTTAAGCTTAGCGTTCCTAAGTCAGCTTAATTAGGTTGCCCTTTTATATAATTAGGCCTCCATTAAACTTAATCGGATTCTGCTTAATTAACTACTCTTGCGGCTTTGCCAAGAACTTAGCCTTTTATAGTTTAGTTTCTTCAGCGTCTATAAAGGTCTGGTCTGCTAGGAATAGGGTATCGTCTATTTGGAGTCCAACAATACTAAGGCTGTTTAATGGGCTGTATAGGAGGCAGGAGTCATAGGTCAACTGTTCTATTTTGAGCTTACTAACGTAATGCTGGTGGTACGTCTTAAACCAATAGTTTCTAGCTTCCGGTACTCCGTATAGAGGTTTTACGACCTATAGGATTGTTCCTGGTTATAGGTTAAGCTCAGGGGGTAGCCATATAAAGATATCTCTGCTTAGGTAGGTATTAGACTGCACATAGGCTTACGAGATATCCCGTAGGTAAAGGGCTACGGGTTTACTTTGCTATAGTCCGGGCATAAGTACAAGTATAATCCGTTGGCTGACTCATTAAATTATAGGCGATTGCGTAAGGATTAAGCCCTTCCCTTGGTCATTATAGGCTTATACAATAAGCCTTAATTTTTCAAAAGCTTTATTAGTACCCGGGTGCTTAATTTCATCAACAAAGCGTGAGTTAAATATACGGACGCCTTACGGAACGTCTTTCTCCGTTATAACCGCAAAGACGCCCTTTTTAAGTAGTCCGTTAATCTCTTTGCGTCGTGAGTCCGTAAAGGGGGTTTCCTATACTAGAACTAATATATCCGCAGGCGGAGATTGCCTTACGGATATTCCTGCGGAAGTTAGGTAAGTCTCCGTTATGGTGTTCTTAGTTATGGGGTGCTTTTGGGGGCGTCCTCGACCGCGCTTTACGGTAGGTATAGCAGGTTCAGTGGGTTTCTAGGGGACTTCTAGGGTAGGCAAGGGTACTTCTAGCTCGTCTAATTTGGCGGTCGCTTCTGGTTTGTCTAATTCGGCGGTTACCTCCGGTTTATCTAGCTTAGCAGTTGCTTCTAGTTCGTCTAGCTTAACGTCATAGGTGTCTTTAGGCCGAAAGTAGGGTTTTATGGACGTGCTTCTAAAGCTAGTCAGGCCGCTAGGAAGTTATACACAGCACGTCTCATTTTCTATAGCTAGTAAACAGTAGGGTCCGGTCCACTTACCGCTTTCACGCTATACAAGGACTTCAGAGTTAAGCGGGAGGTCGTATACTAAGGTCATATTAGGTCCGTTGCGGTAGTATAGGGCGTTATTAATAGTTTGTTTAGCCCGTAGCTTAACTATCTCGGCTATCGCCTTCCGTATTATAGCTGCTCGTTCTATAATAGACGGGGTAGGAGGATCTAGGTTACTCATCCTTAGGTAGGCTCCGTAGACCAAGAGGGTAGGTACTAATCCGTCAGGGCCAGCGGTGTTATTAACGGCTTTTACGGCCATTTATAGGGCCAGTTCCTTTTAGATGTCCTTATATTCGTCCGTAATAATCTGGTAAGCTCTCTGTAAGGCTAGGTAAGCTCGCTCAATAAGCCTAACGGACCAATATGCCTTAACTAGGACAGCTTTTATTAATATAGCCATAGCCATAGTATACTGCTAGAATTCCTTACTAATAAAGTTCCTACCGGCATTATAGGTAATATACTGCGGAGGTCCAACGTATATGTCGATCCAGCAGGTCCGTAAAATATCCCAAGTATATTTTACGGATATATTTTGCAACCAACGGGCGGCTTAGTAGCAGGTTACCTCGTTAATTATATGTAATACTGGACTGCCGTTAATATACATAATGTCCACGTACACTAAGTGGTTGAATTTAAGGTCCTCACAAAGGGTGAACTTAAATCGGCCTAGGGAACATCCGTATTTCTAGCAGAAGGAGCAGTATTTAGTTAGGTGGTTGATTGCCTTCCTATCAACGTTGTCATGTCCGGAGCGTTCAAGGACTCTATACAGCTTTTCAGCTGACGGGTGGCCGAAACGGCGGTGTAGGCGGTAGATCTCAGTACTAGTAAGGTAGCACGGGTTATGGTCAAAAGATTCCTAAATATAGGTCCGTAAAGTTTCTCCCTATATAAAAAACGGGTGTCCGAATCGTTGTGTAATTGGCAGGGTAATATACTTGCTTTCTAGGGCAGTTATAGGGCCAATTAGGGTGTCCGTAACATTGTTGTAGTAGACCTATAATCTGTCCATATCCGCAAGGCAAAGTAGGAAAGGGGTATCCGCTTTTACTATATAGAAGTCAACTAGGCCAATTAAGGTCTTAACTTTAACTAATCTAATTAATGCGGTTAAGCCAATGCCGAATTGGACGTTTACGGCCCCAGTTTACATAGTATTAATGTCCGTATTATCATTTACGGTAGTCTTATATACAAGGTATTATCCGTAACCTACAGTAGACTTCTTAGAGGCACCTATATCAATTATAACGCCGTAGAATTCTTTAGGGGTATAGCGTTCTGTAGTGATATATGCAAATAGGTCCTATTCGCGGTCCGTAACGTCCGTAATAGGTTTAACGGGTATACTTACAGGCTAGTTTTTGGGTGCAATTAAGTGTATAAAGGAACGGTCGGCTAATACGGTCGTAATATTAAAGGCTTGGTTATCCGTAAAAGGTCCGTAAGTGGTTAGGAATGTCTCTAAGATCTTCTGTTCCTAAGTATCTAAGTTAAAGTCAATTATAAGGGCTTCTATTAACTCGTTAAGAGACTCCTCCGCTTCCTCTCCTTCGTAGTCTAAGATAAACTGGTTAATCCGATTGTTAAATTTCTTCTTAGACTTATTACGTTCTTCCTGGGTATACTTTATAGACTAATATTCTTCCTTACCGCACACAAAGCACTTCTAGCTAGTTTATCTATGGGGGTATACTTTTATACAGGAGTTGTTACGGGGGTTACGGGTAGGGCCTGGTCGATACAGGTACTACTAGCGGTAACGGCGGTCCGTAAAGTAGACGTCTAAGTCTGTTTACGGATATTAAATATCCGCAATAAAGGCTTAAGTGCTGCCTGGTAGGTTTAAGACTTCGTACGTTACAATAGAGGAGCGTAGATTATTAATAAGGCCAGCTAAAGTATCTACAGGCTTGTAACAGGCGTATTTATAGGGCTCTACTTCCTAGCAGGCCGTAATTAGTTTGTTATACAGGAAGTCATCTATTTAAAGCTTAGCGTTAAGGCCGTACTATAGGTGCCAGAGGTCTTTAATAAGAATTTGCAGGCACTCTATAGTCGATTTTTCAGTATTCTTATTGATTACGGTCCATAGCTTGGTTGCATTCCATTAGGTAAAGATATCACGCCTATATTCCGGTCCTTCAAAGTAGTTACGGGTAGCTTCATATAGCTTATCAAAGGAAACACCAAGGGGTTTACTCTTAAGGTTAGTGTAGTAGTGGTCAAGGGCTAGGCCGCGCAGCATAGTTAAGTAGGCTTGGCTAAGTGCCTATTTAGGAATATCAGCCTTCTAATAGAGATCCGTAAAGATAGTCAGTTTAAAGTCAAAATTATCGTTTTCACCGCTGTATTTAGACTCGTCGGTATAGAGCTTAGCTAGGTTAGCTAGCTCCTTACCATAGGTCTTCGCTTAGGTGGGTTGCGGATCTATAACTTACGGATTTTTAGCCTACGGATATGTGGCTTGCGGATCTATAGCTTGCGGATATATGGCTTGCGGATCTGTAGCTTAAATAACGAAAGGGTTTTGGTCCATGTTTTGGTTTGCGGGGGTATTGCGGTCCATAATTTAGGTTACAGGGGTATTGCGGTCCGTAACATAAGTACTAGGTATACTTTAGGCAGTAAGATTAATTCCAAAACTGCTTAGGTTTGCAGAACAAATTTGGTTAAGAGGGTTAGGTATAAGGCTAGCGATTACATTAAGTTTAGAAGAAGCAAAGAGTTCCTTTACTTCTTAGTACTGGTCTAGGATTTCCTCTTTAGTCCATTCCGTTTAGTCCTTTTTGTGTATTGTGTTATATAAGGACTGTACAACAGTAACTCGTTTATTCCTTTTAACCCATACACCTTAGTTACGTAAAAGGGTTCGTAGTTTACGGATAGTAGTAGGGTTACAGGCCTTAAAAATAGCTTCCGTAAAGTCCGTAAAGTCTTCCTGGTATTACTCCCACAGGTCATTATTTATAAGCTCGAAGTATCTATATTCAAGGATTTTAAAACTAATATAGTCGTTAACGCCGTCCGTAGACATAAGGTCAACTCCTTATCTCCACTTCTTTTAACCTTCGCTAATTTGCTTACTAATGTCTACCATACTATATAGTATAGTATGGTACGTAGCGGGTGGAAGAGGTCTTATAAGGGTCCGTAAAAGCAGTTAGCGGGTCCGTGGTAGTCCGCAGAGGGGTAGGGGTCTCCATAAGGGGTCAGAGAGGAGGCCGGGGTATTATAGTAGGGTATAGTAAGGGTCGGGGTTCAAGGTGGTCGCGTTCTTAGTAATCACGTTCTTAACGTGGTCGCGTTAACTACTAGTACAGTAGTCAATATCTCTAATTAAGGTGGAGCGTAAACGTCTTCCAAAACCAGGGTAGATTCAAGGTAATTCTAAGTAAGGTAGAGCGTCAGACGTCTTCCAAATCTAGAGTACTTTAATTCTCTTCAACTGAAATAGGGGCTTGCAAGGTGGAGCGTAAACGTCTTCCAAGCAAGTGCGTATCTCCTAATCTATACGCGCTCACTGATCAGTGTTAGTACCAATTTAATGGTATAAGTAAGTCGTGTCTAGGGGCACGAAATACGTGTAGTATTATATGCTTATTTAGACGGTAGTAACTATCGATTGTATTAAAGCAGACTACGTGGTCTATATACTAATGCGTCCTCCCCCTAATTAGTCAGTGCTTCATAAGTGCACCAGACGCGTAAGCGAGTGGCTGGTGCACCAAACGCGTAAACGCGTACCTGGCGTACCGAACGCGTAGGCACGCGGTTAGTACGACAGGTGCTGTAATTATACAGTATTAATATAAAAATGGGTTAGAAACCAGTTATTCTTTCTACTATTATACTAACCGAGCCTTTATATTACTACTTAGCTAATTAGAGGCTCTTAGGCATTAGAATAATTATATATTAGAGGTTAGTAATCTTAATAAAACTTTCTAAAAAGATAGGGAGAAGAGCCTAGTATTATTTTAGATTATTAAGCTACTTAACTTAATTACGCGGTTTCCCCATCTTAACAATTTATATAATATTCCGTAATAGTTTAATTAGATTAAATTTAGCTTTATCTCCTATTACGTTACTATTAAGCCTCTATCTCCTTACCTTTGTTATAGATATTAGTATCTACCTTCTACTTATATACGGCTTTCTCTAACAGCTTATCTGCCTTCCGTTTATATCCCCTTTCCTTTAGCAACTTTTTAGACTGCTCTTTTAACTAGTAACCTTACCTTTGGCCTTTAGGCCCCCCTACTCTACCTCTTATTATCTATTTAATCTCTTTATATATATTAGCATATTAATTAAGTTAAGTCGGTTTCTAAGTATAGTATAATTAAATCTTATTATATAGCAGATTTGTAAGTAGCTCCTAAGTAGGATCCTAATATATTAATGCCATACTATTTTTATTATCGATAATAATATATACTAGAGCTAAAAGAGTTTAAAGAATAGAAGAGGGATAAAGAATATAGAGGAAGAATAAATAGTAAGGTAATACCTCTTTTATATAGCGTAGAGCTCTAACTATATCTTTAAGCATATTTCTCTAAAAGTTAAGCCTTTAGCCTTTTGCCTTTATTAAGTGCTAAAATAGCTCACTATCCTACTTTTCTTGCGTCTTATAAAGCAATAGATATCGTATTTAATAAAGTTTTAATCCCCATTATTAATCCTTCCTTTATAGTAGATTTAACCTCTACCTCTATTATTGCGTCCTTAAGGTCTGCATGCTCCTAGTAAGCTACCTTTATTACCTTATTATTACTACTTATATTCTAATCGTTTTAATTCTTAGATCCTATAGCTTAGTAAAACTAGTACGTAAGAAACCTCTCTGCTAACTACTAGCTAGCTATGCCGTTTTAGTTCTAATCTAGTTTATAGAGTTAATCTTATTCTTTATTTAACTCTTATATACCCTAGAGTTCTCTTAACTTAGGCTCTTATAGCTAATAGCTTACGCCGTACTTGGCGTCCTTATAAACTTAATATATGTTATTATAATAAAACGTAAAACTTTTAATTAAATATTCCTTTGTTCCTTATAGTATATTATTATCCCTCTATACGTACATATTATCTACTAGTCTAGTTCCCTTTACTACGTGGTTACTCTAACCACCTTTATAGTCTCTAGCGAAATAACCCTATTTTCTATAGTTTATATAACCCCCTTCTTTATACCACCTTTCTTGCTATAGAGTCCGCCTAAACGTTTTTTACTACTAAGATCCCTAGTTTAGCCTTTGCTCCCTAAACCTTTAATTACTTAATCCTTATCCTCTAGGTTTCTATAGTTATCTATTCTTATTTCCTTTAATACCATTTAGGTTTATTAGCTCTGCGCTATACTATAGTTTAAATACGTATTAGTATATCTTTCTTATATATATTGGTCCTTAATACGTTCTATACTCCTTATCGTTTTAGTATAGCTAGTTATTAATCTTAATAGCTTATTTAATTGGCTCCCTTATATCATTTAGGTCTTCTATAAGTATTATTATATTCTAAACTTTAGTCTTTAGTCCTTATTAATACTAAGCCATTAACGCCTTTTAATCCCACTTAATCTAAGCTACTAGTGTTTAGAACTATGTTATATAGTCTATTACTAATCCCTTTTACTATTACTATTAATTCCAGATCTCTATATATCTGCGTAAGTCTACTAGCGAATTTATCCTAGCTTAAGAATGTATACCACGCCTTTAAGTTAGTAGTTGCTAGTTTATTAGCCTATATCTCTATAAGATAAGGTTTAAACCACTCTAGTGCCTAACCTATTAAGAATAACCCTATATACGCGACCTAATCTACGGCCTATTTTAACTTCGTGCCTTTATATTAGACCCTTAACCCCATTTATATAAGGAATCCCTTTAGCTTATACTTTTTTCCTAAGAATCTTTTAATTAATGGTATCTTAATCTTCTCTCTTTTTATATCTTATAGTTGTTAAAATAGTGCCTAATTATTTATATTATTTTACTTTATAACACTTCTAAGCTGGTTTATTATAACCACTACTAAGTTGTTATTATATATATTAGTATCTTCTCCTAATTCTAAAGTAGTTGCTGCTGTAGATAGCGTTGTAGTTGCTTACTTAGGTAGCATATTATTTAACTTCCTTTTACTATAACCGTAGTAGTAAATATGTAATAAAGCCTTATAGGAAATACTACAATGGACTTATTAATAGGCTAGGTACGTTAGGAAAAAATTTACCAGCATTTGGCGGCCAAATACGCATTTTGCGCACTATAACGTATAGTATATAGTATTGACTAAGGTGTGGCATACTGCCGTATTTAATAATGCAGTGCAGTATACTACTACATACTACCGTATTTAACAATGCAGTGCAGTATACTGCTGTATTTAATAATACGGTGCAGTATACTGCCGTATTTAATAATGCGGTGCAGCTAATTGCGCATTTTGTACTTAATGCGCAATTAATATATAATGCCCTCCTCGCGCATTCTATATATTTTACTCACTTTAAGTAATAAATAAGTATTGCTCTTTCTATGCAGTTGGTATAAAATAAATTATATTATTTTAGATAATTTAATATAATATAGCGATGGTTTTCTTTTACCTACCTACCTATTGACCTACCTACCTACCTACTTACCTACCTATTTACCTACCTACCTACCTACCTACCTACTTACCTACCTACCTACCTACCTACCTACCTACCTATCTGTCTATCTATCTATTTATCTATCTATTTATACTTACCTATACCTACCTATTTATAACTACTGTTTATACCTACCTATCTATACCTACCTATTTATACCTACTATCTATGCTTACCGTCTATACCTACCTATCTATACCTACCTATCTATAATTTAGGGGAAGGGCTAGCCCGATTAAAGGCTCTACCTAATTAATTAATTATATTAATTTAAATCATTCTCTATAGCCGTTCGCTGGCTATATATTTAAACGGTAGTTATCTAGGGTGCCTCCCTAAGAGGCCTTAATTTAATTTGGCAACGGGCTAATATTAAAGCTCTAGTTTAATTCGATCAATTAATTAATTAAATTGTTCGCGGCGTTCGCTGGCTGGTCGTTTAAACGGTGGTCGTCTGGTTCTAGCGACGGTTGTCTAGTTCTAGCGACGGTTGTCTAGTTCTAGTAATAGTCCTCTACTAGCTGCCGTTCTAGTGCCTTCTTAGGTAGGGAAGACGTAAGGAAGGAAAGATAGGTAAAAAAAAATAAGGTAGCTATATAGGTGTATACTTGGCAGAGGTATGTGTAGAGGCTATTAGGAATATAGCGGGGACCCGATGCGAAGCTTCGTATAAAGCCTCCGTACGTAGAGCTTCGCGTAGAGCCTTGTGCAGAGCCTCTATATATAGAGCTTTATATAGAGCCTTATATAGAGCCTCGTGCAGAGCTTTGTGTAAGAGCTTTATATAGAGCTTCGTGCAGAGCTTTGTGCAGAACTTTATATAGAACTTTATATAGAGCTTTATGCAGAACTTTATACAGAGCTTTGTATAGAACTTTATATAGAGCTTCGTGCAGAGCTCTGTATAGAGCTTTATACAGAGCTCCGTATAGAGCTTTATATAGAGCTTTATATAGAGCTTTATATAAAGCTTTAGGGGTAATAATTTTAATATTTATTAATAATAATAATAATTCATTGCTTAACGTCCGATTTAGATCCCTATTAGGCCTACGCGGACTACTCCTTATATATATATAGGGAGAAAACTCTATTTAAGAAAACCCCGTAATTTATCTCCCTGCCTTTTAGGACTCGCCTATAAGGCGCCTACGAGGTGCCTGCGAGTTACCTATAGTGCTCCTACTACCTTACTTTTTAACCTCCTTAGGAACCACTGCTGCCGTAATAAGCCTACGGACGCGCTAGTATCGCAAACTTTACTCTACTACTGTA
>Ga0307515_10026013_pt1 | contig 10096 bp, 8 predicted proteins | sample 17_EM_MG_FD_194513 | JGI IMG/M metagenome (GOLD analysis project Ga0307515, IMG submission 194513) | Populus trichocarpa ectomycorrhiza microbial communities from riparian zone in the Pacific Northwest, United States - 17_EM | ecosystem: Host-associated > Plants > Roots > Unclassified | place...
TCTTCGACGCGGCCTACCTCGCCGAGATCGTTCACGCCGGCCTGCAGGCGCTGCCGCGCGGGCAGCTGCAGGCGGCGATGTCGCTGGGCCTCACGCGTGGCCAGGCGCTGCGTTCCATCCTGCTGCCACAGGCGCTGCGCCACATGCTGCCGTCGCTGATCAACCAGTTCGTCGCGACCATCAAGGAGACCTCGCTCGGCACCATCATTGGCCTGTCGGAGCTGTCCTTCATCGCCAACCAGATCAACGCGCAGGTGCTGGTCAAGCCAGTCGAGATCTACCTGCTGCTGGCCGGCAGCTACTTCGTCATGTGCTTCGGGCTGACGCGCATCGCGCGCGTCGTCGAGGCGAGGGTTACTTGACCCAAGTATTCAGTTGAATGATCGGCAGCAGTACGGCCAGCACGATCAGCAGCACGACCGCGCCCATCGCGACGATCAGCAGCGGCTCCAGCAGCGTCGCCGCAGCCATCGAGCGGCGCTGCACCTCGACGCTGAGCTGGCGCGCCGCACGGCCCAGCATCTCGGGCAGCTGGCCGGTCTGCTCGCCCAGTCGCGCGAACATCGCCAGGATGCCGGGGAAGCGCTTCTTGCCCGCCAGCGCCGAGCCCAGCGGTGCGCCTTCGCGCACTTGCGTCAGCGCGTCCAGCGCATCGGCCTGCATGGCGCGGTTGGACAAGGTTTCGGCCGCCGCCTGCAGCGCCTTCAGGATGGGCACGCCGGCACCGGCCAGCATGGCCAGCGTGCCGGCAAAGCGCGCCGCGTTGTAGCCGCGCGCCAGGCGCCCGACCAGTGGCAGGCCGAGGAGGCCGGCGTCAAAGCGCAGCCGGAACGCCGGTGCCTTCAGTGCCTGGCGCAGGACCAGGGCGGCGACGACGAGGCCACCCAGCATGGCCCAGCCCCAGGCGCGCACGAAGTCGCTGAAGGCCAGCATCGCGATGGTCAGTGCCGGCAGCGTGCGCTTGGAACTGGTGAACACGGTCGCGATCTGCGGCACGACATAGGTGACGAGGAAGATGACGATGAGCACCGAGATGAGGGACACGATGGCCGGGTAGGCCATGGCGCCGATGAGCTTGGCCTTCAGGTCCTCGCGCTCCTCCAGGTCGTCGGCCAGCTTCTCCAGCACCTGGCCGAGCGCGCCGCTCTGCTCGCCGGCTGCCACCACACCGCGGTAGACGTCGTCGAACTCGCGCGGTGCTGTGGCCAGCGCGCGGGCGAAGGTCGAGCCGGCATTCACCTCGGCCTTGAGCTGGCTGATGAGCTCGCGCTGCCTGGCGTCTTCGCTCTCGTCGGCCAGCGCGGTCAGCGCCCGCTCGATGGGCAGGCTGGAGCCGACGAGGCCGGCGAGCTGGCGCGTCCAGACGGACAAGGCGGTCGCACTGAAGACGCGCCGCGTGAAGCGGCTGCCTCCCTGGGCACCATGCTGCTGCACCATCTCGATGGACAGCGGCGTCAGCCCCAGGCCGCGCACCATCGCACGGGCGACGCGCGGGTTGTCGGCCTCGATCAGGCCGCTGGTCTGGCGGCCGGACTCGGCAAGGGCTTCGTACTTGTAGGCAGGCACAGCTTATTCGCGGGTCACGCGAAGGACTTCTTCAAGGGACGTGACACCCGACTCGATCAGCCGCTCACCGTCCTCGCGCATCGAGCGCAGGCCGATGGCCTCGGCCGCAGCTTGCAGCTGGCTCTCGGGCGCGCGGTTGTGGATGAGGCTGCGCACGGCATCGTCGGCCACCATCAGCTCGTAGACGCCCGTGCGGCCCTTGTAGCCGGTCTGGCCGCAGGCATCGCAGCCTACGGGATGCCAGCGACCATGGTCGTCCTGGGTCTTGCAGACGGGGCACAGTCGCCGCACCAGGCGCTGGGCCAGCACGCCCAAGAGCGATGACGACAGCAGGAAGGGCTCGACGCCCATGTCGGTCAGCCGCGTGACGGCGCTGGGCGCGTCGTTGGTGTGCAGCGTGGCCAGCACCAGGTGGCCGGTCAGCGAAGCCTGGATGGCGATCTGCGCGGTCTCGTAGTCGCGGATTTCGCCGATCATGATGACGTCGGGGTCCTGGCGCAGGATGGCGCGCAGGGCCTTGGCAAACGTCAGGTCGATCTTGGCGTTGACTTGCGTCTGGCCGATGCCGGCCAGCTCGTATTCGATCGGGTCCTCGACGGTCAGCACATTGGTCGTGCTGGTGTCCACCGTCTGCAGCGAGGCGTACAGCGAGGTCGTCTTGCCCGAGCCGGTCGGGCCGGTGACGAGGACGATGCCGTGCGGCTGCTGCACCAGCTTCTTGAAGGCCGTCAGCACGGCGCCGTCCATGCCCAGGCCTTCGAGCGTGAACTTGGATTCGCTCTTGTCCAGCAGGCGCAGCACGGCGCGTTCGCCGTGAGCGCTGGGCAGCGTGGACACGCGCACGTCGATGGCGCGGCCGCCGATGCGCAAGCTGATGCGGCCATCCTGCGGCAGGCGCTTCTCGGCGATGTCCAGCTCGGCCATGATCTTCAGCCGGGAAATCAGCGCCGCGTGTAATGCCCGGTTCGGCTGCACCACCTCGCGCAGCGTGCCGTCGACGCGGAAGCGAACCGAGCTGCTGCGCTCGTAGGGCTCGATGTGGATGTCGCTCGCGCCGTCCTTGGCCGCCTGGGTCAGCAGCGCATTGAGCATGCGGATGATGGGCGCGTCGTTGGCGGCCTCGAGCAGGTCTTCCACCGCCGGCAGGTCCTGCATCATGCGCGACAGGTCCACCGCGCTCTCGACCTCGCCGACGACGACGGCCGCGCTGGATTCGCTGCCCGCATAGGCGGCATTGATGCGTGCAGTCAGGGAGTTCGCGGCCTCGGCCTCGAGCCGATCCACCGAGTACTGGCGCTGCACCTCGGACAGCGTCGCCCAGGCGACCTCGGGTGGCGCCCACAGCGTCAGCGTGCTGCCGTCGTCTTCCAGCAGCACGCAGTTGGCCTTCGCAAAGGCATAGGGCAGGGGGTGGCGGTTCGCGGCCATGAACGGGGCGGCTTACTGCTGCGGCGGGATCTTGCTGACCGGTGCCTTGGGCTCCGGCAGCACCGGTGCGCCGGTGTCGGGCAGCATGAAGTTCTTGGTCGGCTGGTTGACCTGCTGCACGCTGCGGATGCTCTCGTAGCGGTCCAGCGAGAGCTGGTTGGCGCCGCTGGCCGTGCGCAGCACGACGGGGCGCAGGAAGACCATCAGATTGGTCTTCACGCGCTTACGGTTCTTGCTGCTGAAGAGGTTGCCGATCAGCGGGATCTTGGACAGGCCCGGCACGCCGTCGTCGCCGTCGGTGTACTCGTCCTTGAGTAGGCCGCCCAGCACGATGATGTCGCCGTCGTCGACGACGACCGAGGTCTCGATGGCGCTCTTGTCCAGCGTCGGGCCTTGCGTGCCGCTGCTGCCGGGCACGACGGAGGAGTTCTCCTGGTAGACCTGCATGCGGATGGTGCCGCCCTCGCCGATCTGGCTCTTGATCTTCAGCGTCAGACCCACGTCCTTGCGGTCCACCGTCGTGAAGGGGTTGACCGTGCCGCCGGTGCCGGAGCCCGAACTCGCGTAGGAGCCGGTCACGAAGGGCACGTTCTGTCCGATGACGATGCGGGCCTCCTCGTTGTCCAGCGACACGAGGTTGGGCGTGGACAGCACGTTGGCGCCGCTCTGGCTCTCGAAGAAATTGGCCACGGCGCCCAGCGTGTAGAAGTCGCCGACCTTCTTCAGGATACCGATGTTCAGGCCCGTGGGCGCTGTGCCCGAACCGAGCGCGTTGCCGATACCCTCGCGGCCGCTGGCCACGGCCACCGTGCCGTTGATGATGTTGGCCAGGCCGGAGCCGAAGTTGGTGCCGGCGCCGGTAATGGTGTTGTCGCCCTTGTTGCCGAACAGGTTCTGCCACTGCACGCCGAACTGGCCGGCCTTGGTGTTGTCGATCTTGACGATGAGCGACTCGACGTAGATCTGGGCGCGGCGCGCGTCGAGCTGCTCGATGACGGCGCGCACCTGGCGGTACAGGGGCTCGGGCGCCGTGATGACGAGGGAGTTGGTCGTCGGGTCGGCCTGCACGAAGCCGCCCGTGGACGGGCCGGCCGAGGCGCTCAGCGGCGATGTCGCTGCGGTCGAGGCGCCGCCGATGCCGCCGCTGTTGCCCGTGTTGCTGCCCATCGCGTTGTTGTTGGCACCGCCAAAGCTGGTGCCCGCGCCGCTCAGGCCGCCGGTGTTGGTGCCGGACGTGCCGCTGCCGCTGCTGCCGCCCGCGCTGCCCGACGAGCCGGCGCCGAAGGCGGCGCGCAGCACCGTCGCCAGCTTCACGGCGTCGGCATTCTTCAGGTAGACGACGCGGATGTTGTTGCCGCCGTCGACGCTGGGCTGGTCGAGCTTGTCGACCATGGAGCGCACGGCGGCTAGGCGCGCCGGGTTGCTGGCGCGCAGGATGAGGCCGTTGGAGCGCGGGTCCACCAGCACGTTGACGGCGCTGCTGCTCTGGCCCGGCACGGCCGCGCCCGTGACTGCACCACCGTCGGCTAGGCGCTGCACCAGCGGGGCTAGGTCGGCCGCGACGGCGTGCTTCAGCGGCACGATCTCGATGTCGCTGGTGCCCGGCGTGTCCATGGCCGCGACGATCTTGGCGATGCGCTGCAGGTTGTCCGCGTAGTCGGTGATGACCAGGCTGTTGTTGCCCGGGTTGGCGTTGATGGTGTTGTTGGGGCTGATCAGCGGGCGCAGCACGGCGACGAGGTTGTTCGCGTTCTCGTGCTGGATGCGGAAGATCTGCGTCAGGATCTGGTCGCCGCGGGCGGTGCTGGTCTCGATGGCCACCGAGCCGGCCTGCAGCTTGGCATCGGCCTCGGGCAGCACCTTGAGCAGGCCGGCGGTCTCGACGACGGTGAAGCCCAGGCCGCGCAGCGCGGCGAGGTAGTTGCGATAGGCCTCGGCCACCGACACCGGCTGCTCGCTGTAGACCGTGACCGTGCCCTTGACTCGCGGGTCGATGATGATCTGGCGGTCCAGCATGACGCCGATGGCGCGTGTCACGGCCTCGATGTCGGCGTTGACGAAGTTCAGCGTGACCGGCGAACTGGCCCTGACGGCTGGGCCTTTGCCCGAACCAGGGCGAGAGCGTTGCACGGTGGCGTTGTCGGGCTGCGCGAACGCGCTGCCGCTGGCGAGCAGCACTGCGGTGATCGCAGCAGCGGCAATGGCGGTGCGTTGGAGATTCATGATCATCCGATCGTCAAGACGGAGCGCGCCCCCTGGCGGCGTCCGATGATGTTCAGCAAGTTGTTGAGCGCTTCCTCGCGGCCCGGCGCGGCGCCGGCTTCACCGACGAAGCGGCTCTTGCCGCCCGGGCTCACCGTGCCCGCGCCGCTGAGCTGCAAGGCGCCTTCCAGCGTGGACAGGCGCAGCGTGCTGACGCCGGGGTTGCCGGGGTCGGCGGCGAGGTCGAGGCGGTAGCTGCCCAGCGGCGCGACTGTGGAGATGCGCGAGGACAGGTTGACCAGGTCGAACTGCAGGTCGCCGAACTGGCGCCAGCGGCCCTGCACCGACTCCAGCTTGAACTCGCGCGCCGACAGCCGCAGCGAACCGCCGAGCTGCAGCGTATTCCACGGCGTGCCCAAGCCTGCCAGCACGCTGGCCGGCAGGCGCGCCAGCCAGTCGGCGCGGCTGTCGATGCTGATCTGCATGCGGCCCAGGCCGGGTTTGATGCCCAGCAGCAGCTCGCCGTTGATGCAGCAGTCCTGCCGCGCCGCGAGCTGCAGGCCGGCGCCCTTGAGGCTCATCTTCCAGTGCAGGCGGCCGGGCAGGGAGGACGCGTCGCGGCTGCCCGCGCCGCCCGTCAGCACCAGCACGCCTGAGCCGTTCCAGATGCTGCCGCGCGTGTCGACGAGCAGCAGGTGCTCGCCCGTGGCCGAGGCCAGGGAGCGCGCCAGCCAGCTGGCCGGTGCAAATAGGATGAGGGCGCCGACGAGGCCAATCAACGCGCCGGCAATGCTCCAGCGCCGCGCCGTGCCATGGCGCACCGGACGCCCGGCCAGCTGCGTGCTGGCCTGGAAGACCGAGTCCTGCACCGTCATCGGCGGTTGCGCGGGCTTCTTCTTGAACCAGGCCATCAGGCGCCCCCTCCCAGGCTGAGGACGAGGCTGCCGGAATAGCCCTTAGGGCCGCGTGTGAGTTGCGCTTCGACGGGGCGTGCGCGTGCGGCCGAGCGCACCTCGCCCAGCCAGGCCTGCAAGGCCTGAGGTGCGATGCCGTTGAGCGTGACGACGGCGCGGTCGCCGGTCAGGTTCAGGCGCGCAACCGGGCCCAGGTGCTCGACCGAGGCCGTCAGCGCCGCCTGCGCCTGGGCCGGCGGCACGCTGGGGGCCTTGCGCAGCGCGCCGGCTTCCTGGGCTTGCGACTGCATCTGCTGCAGCTCCAGCTCCAGTTTCTCGAGTTCGGCGGGCGCGGTCTTGAGCGTGCGCAGGGCCGGCGCCAGCAGGATGGCCCAGGCCAGCAGCAGGCCTAGCAGCACGGCGATGGAGGCGAGTGCAAAACGTTCGCGCTCGCCTAGCGTCTGCCATTGCGTCAGGGCCTGGGCACGAACGTGGCGCCATTGGGCCTGCAAGCCGTCGTCGGCAGCGGGGGAATTGAAGCGAGAGGCCATCAGCGTCGTCCTTGGGCGCTGGCGCGGCTGACGGTCAGCTTGCCCTCGCTGGCGTCGAGTTGCCAGCCGTCGCTTTGCAACTGGCTGCGGAAGTTGTCGACCTGGGCCGGGCCCCAGCCCTGGGCCGACACGGTGAGGCGACCGGGCTCGAAGGCCAGTGCCTCGGCGGGCGGCCGGTCGGCGGGCCAGGCGGTGGCGGCGGCACCGAGCAGGGCTTCCAGGTCCTGCTCGCCGACGCTGCCGGCGCTGATGCGCAGCAGGTCGAGTTGCTTGCGCATCTGCACTGGCGCGTCGAGGATGGCGCGCACCTCCGGGAAGGCGCCGGTGAGCGTCGCCGTGATGGCCTCGCGGCGCGCGGCCAGCTGGCGGTTCTGGTGCCAGGCCCAGAGGTTCAGTCCGAGCAGTTGCACGACGACCAGCGCCGCCAGGCCCCAGCGCACCGGCTGCCAGGGCTTGCGCATCAGACCGCGGCTGAAGAGGCGCAGTGCCCTGATGCCGCGGGCGCGCGGCGCCAGCTCGAACTGGCGCAGGTCCCAGGCGCCGTCGACGACGGCCAGCGCTCGCTGGGCGGGCGTCTGCACGGTGACGGTGGTGCCTAGCCAGCGCTCGGCGCTGGTGGCGATGCCGGGCGTGGCCGTCCACTGTGCCGCGTGCACGAGGCCGGGCGGGAAGAGCTGGCGCGGCAGGCCGCCCTGCAGCGGCAGCGTCGCGACGCCTTCAGCGTGGCTCCAGCGCAGCGCGATGCCGTCGTCGCCACTGCCGTTGTGGGCCTCGAAGAAATGGCCGCGCCCCAGCTCATCGGGCCAGGACAGCGGCGCTACGCGATCGACGAAGACATGGGCCGCGTCGAGCTGGGCGAGGTGGTCGGCCAGCCAGGACTTGGACGTGATGGCCACCCAGGCCGTGTCGCCGCCGGCGGCATCGGGCTCGATGGCGAAGTGCACGGCCTCGGGATCGTCAAGCAAGGCTTCTTCCAGCTTGCCAGCCAGTGCGGCGCGCATCTGGCGGCCTGCGCGCGGCAGTTCGACGCAGCGCCAGCCGATGTCGGACTCGGCGGGGATGGCGACGACGCTGTCGGCCGCCGGCAGCGCGGTGGCGGCGGAGCGGCCTTCGCGCTCGACGTGGCGGCCATCGGTCGTCAGCGCCCAGTCGTACTCGCGCGGCGCGCCGACGCGCGCCGGCTCGGTCGCGGGCGCGGCTCGGCCCAGGGCGCGCAGGCGCGCTCGGGCGGGCAGGAACAGCAGCAGGGTACTCATAGGGGCAGGCAGGCGCGGCGCATTCTAGGAGGGGGCTGTGGCGGTTAAGGCTCGAATCAAAAGCTGGCGGTAAAGATCGGTCATCGATCGAGCAACTGGTTGATGCGCTCGCGGGCCAGCACGACCATGTTCAGGCCCTGGCGCTCGATCAGCGAGCGCTGCTCCAACTGCCGCTCATCCAGCCGTAGGCGGCCGGTGACGACGAAGAAGGCCGAGTCCACCGAGGCGCGGCCGGCGGTGATCTGCACCGTGGCGGGCAGCAAGGGCGCGGCGTCGGCGACGTTCTGAAGTGGCTGGCCCTTGCGGCCCTGCACTACGCGTTCGGCCGAGGCGAGGTCGACACCGTCGAACAAGGCGGCGATGACCTCCCGCGGCGCCGTGTTCAGGTTGACCGGCGTGGGCTTGGGCAGCAGCACGACGTAGGGTTGCAGGCGCGCCAGCGTGGCGGCTTCCAGCCCCAGCCAGGCGAGCTGGTCCAGGCTGGCGGGCTGGAGGGGGCCGCTGTCGTTGGTGGCCGCGCCACTGGCCGGGCCGCTGGCGCCGCTGGCCGGCGCCGGGAAGGCGGTGCGCAGCCCGCTGATGATGACGGCGGCCGTGCCAGGCGGCGCGTTGACCTGGCTGCACAGCCGCTCCAGCACGCGCTGCTCCAGCGGGTCCACCTGGGCGCCGGCAGCCAGGGCACGCAGGTTGTAGCGACTCTGGGCGTCCTCGATGGTGCCGGACAGGAAGGCCTCGGGGCCTTCGTCGTCGGTGGCGGCCGTGCGGTCGGCGGCCAGGAAGGTGGACAGCCTCGCCTCGGCCAGGGGCACGGCCCAGGGCTCGCCGAGGTGGTCGACGGGCTTCTGGCGATTCGCCTGGGCGTCTTCCTTCAGGATGAGCCGGGCCCAGTCCAGCGCGCCCTGCAGGATCCATGCGCTCTGCGCGCGGGCGCGGTCGGCGGCCTCGATCTGCACGGCGCGATATTGCTGCCAGACCATGCCGGCCGCGAGGCTGGCGATCAGCGTGACGATGATCATGGCCGTTAGCAGAGCGGCCCCGCGTTGATGCCGGCCAGCCGTCCACTGGTGCCCCCTTCGGCCTGCGGCCTGTCCCCCCGAGGGGGCGCGAGCTTGCTTGGGGCGGCCCGACGCGGCGCTCATCGGACGGTGACCTCCAGTTCGCGCGTCAGCGTGCCGAGCAAGCCGCTGCCCTCGGCGAACTGCATGGCGATGCGCAGGCCGGCCGGCGTCTGGCTGGAAGCCTTGGGATTGACCGGGCCGGCGTTGGTCTGGGCCGTGCCGCCGGTGGACTGGCAGTTGCTCCAGGCATTGCCCCAAAAGCAGTAGAACTGCCAGCCGGCCACGCCGTCGAAGGCACGCAGTGCCGGGTTGCCCTGGGCCAGTTGCTGCAGGCCGCGCTGGCGCTCGTTCTCCAGGTCCTGGATGGTCCGCACGCTCGGGCTTTCCCAGCGCCACAGGCTGCTGTCGCGCAGGCTCCAGACGACGACCTGCAGGCCGGTGGGCACCTGGCGCGTCAGCACGAGATTGCCGCCGTCGAAGGCGATGGGCTGCACGCTGCTGTGGCTGTCCTGCAGCGCGCGCAGGTCGACCTCCCACTGGGCCAGCACGGTCTGCAGGCGCGCGGTCTGGGCCAGCCGCGCCTGGGCGATCTCGCGGCTCTTCACGAGGGCGTCGATGCCGCGCCACGCCATGGCCGCCATCGTCGCCATGACGACCAGGGCGACGAGCACCTCGACGAGGGTGAAACCGCGAATCTGGCTGGCGCCGGGCCGCCCCAAGCCGGCCGGGGTCCCCGTGGGGGGAAGCGACCGCAAGGCGCGCGGGGGCTCGTTGATCATCATGGTTTGCCCATGATGGTGGACAGCGTCAACATCGGTTGGCCCTCGTCGTTGGCCACGTCCGCGTCGACGCGGCGGAACAGCGGATTGGGCGTCGCGCCCACCTTGAGCTTGCCGCCATAGGTGCGGCCCAGTTGCTCGCAGGAGAAGGGCGACTCGCCGATGTCGGGGAACTGCTGCGTCAGCCGCAGCTCGGTCAGCATGTTCTCGGCGCACCATTGCGCCGCGCTGACCTGGGCCAGCCTGTCGGCATTGTTGGCCAGTGCGCCGGCGGCCTTGATGCCAGCGCCCAGCGCAATGGCGACGATGACGAGCGCCACCAACACCTCGATCAGCGTGAAGCCGCGTTGCCGGCTGGCGATG
>Ga0307515_10026014_pt1 | contig 10095 bp, 9 predicted proteins | sample 17_EM_MG_FD_194513 | JGI IMG/M metagenome (GOLD analysis project Ga0307515, IMG submission 194513) | Populus trichocarpa ectomycorrhiza microbial communities from riparian zone in the Pacific Northwest, United States - 17_EM | ecosystem: Host-associated > Plants > Roots > Unclassified | place...
TTCTTATAATGGGCCAGACATGCTGGGTCATAGGCTCGCATGCCTCTCGGTTCTTTTTAGTCCTTTTTTTTTACTTTTAAATTTTATACTAGGTTAAATACAAGTTCAAGAGAGAAAAATTATTGAGCCTAGTTGAGTTCATGACCCGAATTACAGGTTTGACGGGTTAAACCACAATGCTCAAGTTATTATTATTTTCTTCTATTTTTGTATTTTTTAATTGATACTTTTTTTAAAATACTTTTTTTTAATTTAACCCCCCTCTCATATGAAGTTTTTTTGTGTGCTTATTTAATTTTTTTTAATAGAGTTTTTATAATATTTGAAGAGATTATTCTAATTCATCTATAATTTTTTTTATTTTTTATATAGATAATGTTTTTAAGTAAAAAAATATTTATAATATGTACAACCTCGTATAATATTTTTTTTCCTTTTATTTTACTCAAACAATTTCATCTAGGTGTCTATTTCATTGAATAAAAAACTAATTTTAATAAAACAATAGTCAGCAAACATAATTGAGTAAATATATCATGTTACGAGATTAAATATCTTGCTATGCTTCGTTCTTGATTTTTCTATTTGTATTTTTAGTTATTGTTAATGGTTTTTTATTTATTTATTTATTGATAATTCTCAATTTATTTAATTAGATATATTCATAACTTTTTATTTACATTTAATAATTTTTATTTTAAAAAATATATAAAAAAGTCTACATGTCAATTTTTTAATTGAAAAAAATTATCCAATCCGTAAAGTGTTAAATAGGTATCTAGTGTAGACCAAACCAAGTAAACATACATACATTCGTTCTTACATTATGTATGGTAGGTATAGATGACTACGACGCCGCTCCTTGTTTCTTCCTTTCTTGGTTTCTCACGACCGCTTGCTCTGCTCCTCAAGTCGCCCATTTTCATTTTGACTTTCATCGGATCGGGTCGGATCACCTCAAATCAAATCAATCGTCTTCCACGTATCACTATCTCTTCGTTGTAGTTTTCCTATATACAGGGAGAGAAATTTGGGTGTATTTATCATTAACAATTGCTTCTTCCCTTCTTTCTTTTTTAATTCTCATTTCATATCAATTATTAATATTAGTATTTATATCTATAATATACAGTGATTGAGTGAGTGACAGTTTGAAGTAACTAGTTAACTAGAGTGGCAGCAGTCGTAATGGGATCTTGCTACTCCATCATGGGGGAGAAGAAGAAGTCACCGTCATCAACAACAACAACTGGGAAGAAGAAATCATTCGTGTCATCAGCTACTAATGCTAATGCTGACCCAAGTGTGCTCCTTCATATTCCTGGCAGGTTCGCCACCAACGCTGCCACCAAAATCGGCTGCGTATATACCCAGCAGGGCAAGAAAGGCACCAATCAAGACGCCATGCTCCTCTGGGAGGTACCCCATACTCGATCATATTACTTTACCACCTCCCCCTTTTCTTCCTCCTCCATCCACATTAATTATCACTACTAATAACCTATTTCTTTTCTTCATATTGCAGTGTATAATTCTTATTCAAAGACAAATGATTAATAATAATAATAAGAAGAAGATACGGCATTGTTTCATAAAAAAGTGACACGGATTTTATTTTTGATTGCTCGCCTGGCTGTAGGTTTGATATAATGTTGACTGACTCTGACTGGGTTGGAAATTGGAATGTTTCTCTCTGCTGTAGAATTTCAGCTCAACCACATCAAGCGATGCCGTTTTTTGTGGGGTATTTGATGGCCATGGTCCTTATGGTCATTTGGTCGCCAAGAAAGTTCGGGATTCCCTTCCGCTCATAATATCTACTCACTGGAATCCTGCTCAACAATGCTGCCTTTCTGACACTGCAAATGCTCCTGCACCAACTACAAATCCTGAGGACGCTTCTTCCTTAAGTATGGATGATGAATCCTTTGATTCCTTAGACGTTGAGGAAACTGAAACACCCCCAGATATGTTTCTTCCACTCAAAAAGTCTATATTGAAGGCTTTTAAATTAATGGATAAGGAGTTGAAGTTGCATCCAACAATCGATTGTTTTTGCAGTGGGACGACTGCTGTTACTCTTATCAAGCAGGTGCTTGTTCTTCCTACATTCTCAAACTTTTTTTTTTTTTTAATATTGAGACCAAATTCAGTTTGTTCCGCATTTCTGTTTATTTTGAGTAAGCGCAAGTGATTATCATTTCAAGTCTGTGTGCTCAGTTCATAGCGGCATCCCTCTCTCAAGTTTTAGTAGCTTGGAGTTACTGCATGGTCTAAATTAGTATACCTATCACCTTAGCTCCTTTTTTTCTATAGCAAAGTTTGAGGTCGATTTTAAGCTGTTTGTTGATCTACATTCTACGGAGGAATTAAATGTTGTAAATGATGCTTGTTATCCTTGACATGTTATCTTGATCAACTCAATACCTTTTTTGTATATTGACATAGGCAGAGATGTGCTTGGGCATTAGTTTAGCCTCTGCTTCTTTCAATTGAATTTGCTTGTTCTTTGAGTAGGGATGTCAATGGACTTGGATTGTTCCAAATTTGTGCAGCCTGAGCTCGACCATTTGTCATTGACCTAGAAAATTGTCAACCTTGTATTCTTAAGCTACATCTGGAAGTTGATGAAAAGATCTAAGATTCAGTGTTCTTTCAGTTGGAATGTACTAATCTTTTAATTTGATTTGATTTTTCTTGAGGATTTCATGTTCACTTCTGAGTATTTGTGTTTGATTTATCTTATAGTAAAATCATCTTATTTTAACAACGAAAATAATAATTACCATTGATGTATAGTTTCTTTGCTTACTTGCCACCTATTGAGAAACATTGCTTGTGTCTTGTTTAAATTTCCCAAAATGACCCTTTTTCCACATAATAACTTAAAACCGGATCTAATAAGTCTATCATGTGAAAATATGTCTTTTCAGGGCCAAGATCTTGTTATTGGAAATGTTGGTGACTCCAGGGCAGTTCTGGCAACCAGAGACAAAGATGACTCTTTGCTTGCTGTTCAATTGACTGTTGACTTGAAGCCTGATTTACCAAGTCTCTCTCTCTCTCTAAAAACACACTCATGCACACTTTCATGTTTTGCCTTAGGTTCAGTTGCAAGCAAATAGAAAATAGAAATTAAGTCTATCTGCAATATCATATATTAGAAAACTGCTTCGAAATTGATAGAACTGAGCAATCTTGTCTATTCTGCTTAGGGGAAGCTGCCAGGATCCAGCAATGTAAAGGAAGGGTCTTTGCATTGCAGGACGAGCCAGAGGTTCCACGTGTATGGTTGCCTAATAATAACTCACCTGGTCTGGCAATGGCTAGAGCTTTTGGGGACTTCTGCTTAAAAGATTTCGGTTTAATTTCTGTTCCGGATGTTTATTATCGCTGCCTTAACGATAGAGATGAATTCATTATTCTTGCCACAGATGGGGTATTATTCCTTTCCTTCATTTTAATCTATTTGAGAGAATCTTTTTCTTATTCTAGGACATTTGGCAAGTTAATGTCTGAGAAGCCTGCTATGTTTCCATGTTTTTGCCATGATCTTGATAGTTTTTGCTTTACCACTTTGCTGAGCTTTATTGTTATCGGATAATTAGAAAGCGGATGGATCTGCACTCTTGTTAAGTGCAATAGACAGAGACTGACCACCCACCATCATATGGATGAACTCCATCCCTACTTTTCTAATACTGATATCAGTATTGATATCCTATTAACACAGGTTTGGGATGTCCTCTCAAATAAGGAAGCTGTTGATATCGTGGCTTCAGCCCCTGGCCGTGCAACAGCAGCCAGGGCTCTTGTAGACTGTGCTGTCCGAGCATGGAGACTTAAATATCCGACATCCAAGACTGATGATTGTGCAGTTGTATGCCTCTTTCTTGAACATCCATGTGCAGTAAATGGGGAGGTGGAAGAGCAGGATTTGAGAAAGATTCCTATGGAGCCAGGGGAGCATTTTGCGACTGATGAGAACACTGGTCAATTAGAAACAAAAGAGGATTCTCGTGATCCTATTTTTATGCATTCGGGCACCACACGTAACTCTGACGAGATTGTACCTGTCCCTGAGTTGACAGTGGAAAATCCTTCAGTAATGTGCCAGGGCCAGTCCAAGAGGAGCCTGGCAGAGTGCATTTCAACTTCAGAGGATGAAGAGTGGTCAGCCCTAGAAGGTATTACAAGGGTTAATAGTTTGCTAAGCCTTCCCAGGCTCTTGTCTGGTGACAAAAGAGCAGCCAGTTGGCGAAAATGGGTTTGAGAAATCTGAAGCTTCTACACCCATACATATACTCTCAGCAAATGCGGTTTCAATAACTTCTTTGCAATCAAACGTCAGTCTCGAAGAATCAATAGGGCATACGTATTAAGTATATAACTCTCAACTGTTCATCATTTCACATATTATTATGGATAACAATAGTGCCTTTTTTTTTTAATCTCACTTTGATCCTTGAATTTTTGTATACACAATTGAGCCCCTTTAAGCTCAAATTAGAACCCAATTGCATGTTTCTTGGAGGTGAGGGTTGAATTGAAAGATAGAGGCTTGAAGTGAAAAAGTCATGTAAAATAAGTGGTAGGTCTGCAATTGGTTTAAAAGGTTCATTTGTGTCCCTCATTTTTTTGAGCTATTTGTTAATTTTAAAAAAACACATCTTGGCATCAAAATTCAGTTTTCTCCTCTTTTTTTTTCAGTTTTTTTTTTTTTTTGGAGAAGAGAGAGTGTTGATCAATAGGGCTTAACTCTTTTATAAAAGTTTTATTCTTTTTAATTTCACCTTTCAATTCAAATTGATAATATATTGTTTTTTTTTATCCTCACTGATCATTTTTTTTTTATATCTATGTTTTTCTATTTTCTATCATTGCTTTTTTTTCCAATATAATTTAAATAAAATTAATTTATTTAATTGGTCAGAGCTAAAACGTGTTTACAACATTAAAATATTTTTTTAAAAAATAATATAGATATGCATAACGCGATCACCCATAACTAGTAAACTACAACTAAAACTAAAACAATGTAAAATACTTATTTTGTTGAAAGTCTTAAATGATCAATTCTTCCTCACTTGATATATGCGATCAATCGCCTAGAATTCCACCAAAGTTACCTTATCTAGATGAACTTCCATAAACTCAAGAAAATTATATTCCAATATCTTTAAACAAGGACTAAAGTTAAACTCTAGAATACGAGGAAAAAATAAAGAGAAAAGTCAAAATTCTGCAAATTTCTGTCCAGAAACAATCCTCTTTCAGGCCCCGATTCAGACGTCAACTCCTCCTCTGCTGACCTCTGCTTCTCCTATTTCTATCGATCGCTGATTACTTGTTTGTCATTTGATATATAGAAGATTACTGATGCTATCTAACCCAGCCCACATGCAATTAATACAATTGTGAATGTATCATCTGCGGCCACCAATAATTCCTTCTGCTCCCTTGCATAGTCATGGTTCAATTCAATAATCACAGAGTTAAAATGATTCTCCGTTGGCAGACCAAGCAGTTAAAGAGGTATTATTATTACTTCTTGTGTTCAATTGCCATGGTTAGCCTAGCTATCTATCTGCTAGATTTTGTTGATTGATGATCTTGGTTGGGACTGGGATTTCTTGACAAATGGCTCGGCTGCTCATTGCTACAAGTTCATGTTCTTCTTTGGTGGCCCGATTCCACACCAAACTGGCTAAAAACAATTTTGTAGAGATTTTTCTTTGCTTTGCCTGTACTTTTCTTTTTCGATTTTGTACACAATGAGCGAGCAACTTAATCCAGCTTTTATGTTATGTTATGCAATGCTTTACATTAACTGTTGTAATTATTGGAATTACGTAACAATGTTAGACGATTGGAATTCACTATTTGTTTTCTGCAGAATGTAAACTGATACATTTGAGGATCAAAACCAGAATTCAATACAAAAATGTCAGTCTGAAAAAAATCATTCGGATTATACTTGATCGCTTAAAGTTGAGGCATATAGCACTAAATATATCTTCCCACCAGTCCTGCCATTCGTCAACCCCTGGCCTATTGCATGGTTAGCTTTAGTTGAACTGAGCTCCAAGCCTCAACAGTCAACATGGTAATTACGAGCATCGATCCCTTCCTAGCAGTGATCACACCATGGAAGACTTAATTGGCAACAGAATGGGAGTTAATTAGCAGAGCTTTCAAAACAGTCTCTTTCTAGTCATTTTCTTGGTTTGTTCGATCAATCTCTTCTATCCTTCTCAATACTTCACTCATCTTAGGTCGTTTTTCTGGTTCCATATCTGTACACTGCAGAGCTATCTCTGTCAGCTTCAACATCTCATTATGCCCTGCACTTGAAGCCAATATCTCTACATCTAATATGTCTGTTGACCAATCATTATTCACTACCATTCTAACCCATTCAGAAAGATCATCCACTTTTTCTTCGTTTCCTGCTGGAGAAGTCTCTTCTGGAATCTTCCCAGTTATGACCTCTAAAAGGATGATTCCAAAGCAGTATACATCAGCTTTGTGTGTTAGCTTCTTCCCTTGACAGAATTCTGGTGACCTGCCAATAGCTAGTCTTTCGGATGATTTCCGAGAAGGCAGCAGAGGCAAGAAGCTATAGTTTGTGAGCTTAGAATGGTAACTTTGGCGATCTCTGTGGATTAACACATTAGATGATTTGAGGTTGGCATGAGGGACCTTGTGCGAAGGTAATGACTGGTGAAGGAAAGCCATACCCTTCGCTATGTCTTTGATTATTGACAGTCTTGCAGCCCAATTCAAAGGGACTCTACCAGCTTCTCTATTCTCTAGCACCCACAGGTATATATAACATGTCAGAAAACAAATTAGTTATGACAATGTACGTAGTTCTTTGCAATTTTGTCATATATTAATTTGGAGGACCAGAAATTGACTCAAATAATCAGTAAGATGATGGAAAGCGAGAGAAGTTGAACTAACCATGCAACAGCTCAAATAAACTTCCATCTGGTACAAACTCATAGACAATCAGCTTTTCCTGCTTGGAATAGTAAAAGGAGATGATATGCACAAGGTTTTCGTGCCTCATCCTTCCCAGCAGCAGCATCTGCTGAATAAATTCCTTCTTGCTCAAGCTGTTCATGTACTTTACTCTCTTAACAGCAACAACAGCACCTGATTCCAGGTTTGCACTGTACGTAGTCCCAAGTTTCCCCTTTCCTAACACCTCCGCAGATGCTCTTAGTAAATCATCCAAGTCAAAAACAGGTATATTCTTGTCGAAAAATTGTAACTCTATTCTTCTTTCAGGATCCTCAGTGCTTTGAGAATGCGGCATTTTCTTTTCCGTCCACTCTGGTGAACTATCATCCCCTATTGGAAAATGGAAATTGAAACATAAACAAAAATAAATAAATTAAAAGCCTATGATGTAAAAGAATTGAAACATGTAGCCAATCATGTGGAAAATTCAAGATAATCATTGTGTTATACCTGCCTGCTGTTCTTTTGGTGTTTCCACTTCTTGTGCCTTCTTATAACAACACAAGAAAACAAACATGACCATCAACGGAACAAGAGCTCCTACAACCACAATCAAGGCAATGATCCAAATTGGAAGCTTCCTTTTCTTGTTCTGTGGTGGACTTACAGGAGGAGATGGAGGCGGCACAAGTGGAGCAGGAGGCAGAACTGGGCATGGTTCCAATGGAATCCCGCAGAGATTTGAGTTATGATCATAGGAGCTCTCTGAGAACCTCCGAAGGACATCAGTGTCAGGAATGGAGCCTTGAAGATGATTGTAGGACACATTAAAAAGGGTCAGTGTTGGTTGGTTAAAAGGCGGTATCTCCCCATCTAAATAATTCTGTTGCAACTCCAATTGTTTCAAGTTTGGCAGTTCAATGTATTCAGATGGAATTGAACCAGTCAAACGATTGTATGAAAAGAAGACAGATTCCAAATGCACAAGATTGCTGAGATTAGGAAGCGGCCCATATATTGAATTGTTTCTGAAACTAAGATTAGCCAAGAAAGTAATGTTTTGTAAAAAGGCAGGTGGGAGAGAACCTGTCAGCTGGACTCCTTCAAGCACAAGACCAACCACATGCCAATTAGAACAAGTAATGCCTGACCATTGACTGGAATTTTTGTGACAAGGGGGTCCAGTCCAATTTCCATGCAAATCCAAAGTAGAACTGACCGAATCTCTTATCTGCATCAACGCTTCTCTTTCGTCAGGAAAGAACTCCTTGCTTTGATATAATGAATGAACAGACATGGGAGCAATGTATAGGGCAAACAAAACAACATATGTTGTAACAGCAGCCAAATTCATGATCATGTCTTATGAAATTGAAGAAAGGACAAAGACATGGGCTTAACTGGTGATTGAAAGTGGAATGATTGATGGTGATCAGAAGAATTAAAACTTGGGTTGCAAGCATTAATTGATTGCATAAATAAAGTCATTTATTTTCTTTACTGTTAGGACTAGCACTAGAGTTTGACGATGTGCACTAGGCAAGGTCGCAGCGATTCCAGAGTTTTTCCTTGCACAAATTAAGCGGAAACAACAAAGAAAATTATAAAATGTAGGATATAATAACAATGTGACAGGAGATGCTTCCTTAATTGGTATATAAATTGTTGAGGGTTCTTTTTTCTCCCTCATTGTTCTCAAGACTGGTGAGCTGTTCCTTGGTTAATGAATGAAAATGGATTTGAATATTATACATGTAATTAGAAAATATTGCTCTTGTTTTTATACGTGGAGGGAGGAATAAGGCAAAAGGAAAGTCAAAGGAGACAAAGTATGCATGGCAGGCAGGTTCACCACCTGGAAATTGTCCTATATAATGCGATGCCACTCATTGTCAATCACAGCTCATCTTAGAATTATACTTTAATATATTAATGACGATGAAGGTATCTGGACCATACTATATATCTTGCATTAATCAATAAAGCGTGGTTTTATGAGAACTTAGATTATTCCAATTTACGGGGAAAAGGACAATTATATATAATTAGCCAATATTCAAATTGAACTGTAGAATAAAATTATAACAAAAGAAGCATTGTAATTATTCTATATATTATCCAAAAACAGATGTTACTGTTATATAAACATGGAGAATGTTTGAGTTGGTGCACTTTGTAACACGAGTAGAAGGAAGAAAGTTTATCCTGCAGTGAGTGAAAAGAACCACTCCTCCAAAATGTTTTTAATGATTGGATTTTTTATGATGTAATAAATGAGCGACTACATTGATGGATGGATCTTCTCTTGTAAACTATTTGATGGATCTTTGTATATATGAATATTTATTATAATATTAAAAGATGGGCACTCTGAAACTAAAATTATAGTGAGATTAATTTTCCTAATTAATTTATTGATAAATGTGACTATTGAAATTAAACCAGCTGTGTAGTTTCATTGTTTTGTTAGAAGACAATTCTTTTTCTTTTATTCTTTCTAAAGAGAGAAATCAATCAAGAATTACCTGAAAATAAGGAAGAACAGTGGGAGGAGGAAACAAGACTTGCAACAATTTTGTGCCATTCAGTGAATCAGATACACCAAATCGAAAACTGAAGGCATAATAGTCTGTTCGACAATAGAAACGGGCCCATTTTCTCCAGCAAATATAGCCTGTCGTAAGACCTCATCATTCAAAGGGGGTAGATAGAAACGTCTAGATAAGTTCAATGTTTTCCAGGAATCTCTATTCTTATCACGCAAACTTTGACACACGGTGATAGCTGGATTTTCTGGACAGAACGCTCCCTGTAGGGGAAGTCCATCCACAGCACTTGTATTCATGTGCTCTTGTACCAGATCAGAAGAATCAATCCCAAAATTGTGTGCACGTTTTAAATCGATCACCTTTCTCTGTAATATTGTATTAATCAAGAACTTGTGCAAGGATTCACCATCCTCGCTCCTTCCTTACTGATTATGGAAGACATCAAAGGAGTGACGCTCTTTGATTTGCTTTGCTCATCTTGTCAAAAGTATCTAGAAATGTGACCACGAAACACAAAATCTCCGGCAAGGTTAACCCTGCAAAGGTCTGTCAGCAAATGTTTAAACCCCCTATCATC
>Ga0307515_10026015_pt1 | contig 10095 bp, 11 predicted proteins | sample 17_EM_MG_FD_194513 | JGI IMG/M metagenome (GOLD analysis project Ga0307515, IMG submission 194513) | Populus trichocarpa ectomycorrhiza microbial communities from riparian zone in the Pacific Northwest, United States - 17_EM | ecosystem: Host-associated > Plants > Roots > Unclassified | place...
CGGATCCGTCACCTCCGAATCGATGACTTTCTCCAACTGGAAAGCTGTACATAGTTCATTACCGTTTGCCTAACTGCAACTCCGTTGATGTGCGTGATGGCGTTTGAAATGAACTGCTACAACGTGTGAACCCCCCACCCTGGCAGAAAACCCCTCACCGCGGCCCACTCAGGCGAGCACCAACTTAAAAATTATAAACGTGTATGCTAATGATATCAGTGAGGGGAAATATCCCATCTGGGCTTATTTGATGTGATGTCCGACCCACTGCTCAATGGGAACAATTGCCGCGGCTGTACCCGATCGCGAGGCGTGGTTGCCTGCCCTCCTGCAGGTGTTCTTTATTGGTGAGTGTATCGCGAGAGAATCGGGTCCCTGACAAGTCACCGCGTCCACCTCTTCCCCTTGCCACGTTACCCACATGGTTTTTCTATTGTTCGGAGCTAGTGGAGCCCCTAAAACGTCGCGAGCGTTGCAGGGTGTGATTCTATGAACTTCTCTCTGCGGGGCAGATAGATCCACCTCCGGGCCGCTGCCGTTGTTTCACGCTCATGCCAGCGAATTCGAAGCCACCGGGTATATGTACAATATCCTCAGGCCTCAGGGATGCCGCACACGGCCATTTTTGCGCGTGGAAAGTAAATACTCTACGCTCTATCGACGTTTCTCACTACAAATCTCTTCCCCAATTCTATCTTTGTTCCTTATTCTTCTAGCTTATCCTAGCCCATTTCTGGGCCGTCCGTAATGTCCGATATATGCCTTCAAATCCGTCGGTGAGGCGGTGTGACGATGGACAAGCTATGCCAATTCTTGTATCTCACCCCCTCTTCGAGAGCGCTCCATCGGTTTTCACTTATTCTGTCACGTTGGGAACAACAGGTGGTGTGGGGGAGGCTGGGGACCCCCTGGCACCCCCGTGCAGACGTATCTACGCATCCTATAACCTGGCGCACTCGGTTTCATGATCTTACACAGCCGGTTTCCCACGCCTCAGCGGCTGCTCTGCCAGCTGTCCAACACTGATCATACACGAGGTAGTTGGATGTTCTTGAAACCGCGCAATCATAGGTTTGGGATTTGTGCACACCGTATTGTACCCTAACAATGCGTGCTTTTGTCTCACCTGTGATATAAATTTCGGATCTCAAATACCCGATAGCGGACCCCTACTCCGTTCTCGAAATGTCCGCTTGAAAAGCCAGGGCCTGGACGGAAGGGTGGTCGGGGGATCAACGTATAGGGAACTTGTCCATTCGTTCTGAATTTTGAATACATTTTATTAACGGATGGACTGGTACATGCCTACGATTACGGACGAGCTTGAGGCTGTATTCCAGCCCACGGACGCACCATCTCATGGCGACTTCTCCGAATCATCGGTGATCGGGTTGAAACGGTTACCAACAGGACTTTTACAGGTTCGCAACCTTATCCCTCAGTCAATCCTCCAATACACCCCCGAACAAAGTTTAACTACGAATGGGATCCTTCTGGTCTTCTAACCTTCATCGGACTGTACGACGGTCATGGGGGATCTACGGCATCTCAATTCTATTTGCAGGAATTTCATGTCCTTTTTGAGAACCCCCATCCGAATCGCATCCCAGAGTCATACGAATGGATCAAAGATATCGAAGGGTACTTCAGTAAAACGTTTAAGCCTCGACCGTTGCTCCCGTGCTCGTAGGATCCGAACAGCAAAACAGTGTTCGAATATGAGGCGAGGGTCACAACGGCGTCTTTCGAGGCGAGTCGTTGTCCTCCTCGAGGGTATGCGGTGTCTGATGGGTATATGCGCATAGGTGAACCGCGGCGGGCTAAACGTTCATCGCCTTACCCCAAACCCCCGATAGACCGGCTCCCCAATTTTTTTGCTGCCGAAGACCTCGCCCTTACCGTTGCCCGCGTCTGGTGCGCCGTTGACTCCGACGTCCACCAAGCACCACGCCGGGGCACCCATAGAGTCGACTTAGTTACAACGGGCGGTGGTTGTGCTGGGAAATACCAGGAGTCTAGGAGACCCCGAAGTAAAGGTCGTTTGGCGTAACGCTGGAACCCGACGTCTGCTAAAGGTTCCTAAAAGGTATCCCTCATCCCTCTTCCTGTCTGCTTTTTTTATCACCCTCTGAGCACGGGATCGTGGTTCAGGTCCGGAAGGTTCATACGTTGCCCTGACTTCTGACGGAATATTGTTGCTGGTGTCCCACAACGACGTGAACGATCTCGTCAGATTCGTTCCAACACCTGCGGAAGGAGTAAAGCGCGTTTTGCCGTTCGCGGAAAATATTGGATCAGAGAATAACGCGACTGTAATCCTCGTTCCTCTTCGTGGATGGGGAAAACCTCAGGGGAGGATACGATGGCCCACCTCCCCGTCTCGCATCGAAATCGTAGTGTTTACGAACGCTATTATCAACTTTTTTCACTGCTTCCCTTCCCCTGGACATGAAACCTTCCCCCCTGCGCCCTGGATACGATGCTCAAGATAGATTGTTCAAGTGGGAAGGTGTGAACATGCCTCCCTCGCCGACGATCAACAATCAATGGATCCGCGGACTCGAAAGGACAACACTGAAGGCGTCGGTTTCCGATGTGGCGAGGTATTCGTTAGGTATCATGAAATTCTGTATATTCTACGTCATATTCAATACTGAGACCTCCCCGCTTCTTTCGAAGTTTTACACTCCCTCGGAATTAGCGCGGGTCGGAGCCCACTGCCCAGCGACATCGAGAACGAGTGCACCAATTTCTCTGAGAAACCCAGCCTAGCTACACGAAAAGCCAATCCGTCTCTGGTTACCACTCCAGTGGTCAAAAATTCGCTTAATCTCGACACCCTTTGACACTTGCGTATCGATCACCACGGCATGTCCCTTCTGGGGAATGATGAGATTAGGAGAGACAACTGTCAAGAATAGGAATCACTTCAAACCTTCGAAGTATTTGAAGCCCGCTCGACGAGAGTCGATACCTCTGGTTGGACTTCGCTTCAGCTAAAACGACCAAGCGGGCGAGGAACGGTTTGTTTGGCTGGTACCTCACCTGAATCCGGAAAGGTCCGCCCGATGGAAAAGCCGAGGCCCATGGAACGCATCGAGAGCATCCTTGTCGTCAACAAGGTGCTGAAATTCTACGACCACACCTTTCGCACCGGGTGGGCATCCCATATATTCGGGTTTTCGAGCAAGCGACCTCGCGTTATTCTGCGAACCTTCTTGACGTATAGACAAACTGCAGGGTTGGGTGAGCGTCGTGGTGGTCAGATGATGGGCGGGCGGCTCCGTCCCGCTCCGCGTCCGACCGGGTGAGTGTTGGTTCCAACCCTACTACTATTTGTGTTACAGAGACCCAAACCGCTTTGTCGGGTCGGATATTCGTCTATATGCGTGCGTACATGGCTCTAACCTTCCGGACAGTCACCCAGTCACCCGCTAGCGTAAGTAGATATTCTATTTCAGCGGCAGTGTGACTACATTCTATAGGGTTGAAAATTCCACTCTGACCCCTTAACCGGACGTCAACACTCGGGATCATTTCATCAAGATGAGTTAGCCACACTGCTGAACATACGTGCCCTCCATAGCACTAGGCCCGTTTTCGTACAGCCAAGACGCGTCTCGCTTCGCATTGCCGGCCCCGAGGTGTGGGTTGGCCGTTCATCTCCTCGCGCTTGACACCCTCCGGTGGAGTGTACGGCGCCTTTAAAAACATAGTGCTTTATACATAGCAGTAATACATATACAGAGAGGCATAGGGGTGATAAACGTACGAAGGGACATAGGGGTGATACATACGCAAAGTGACATAGGTGTGATGCGCTCATATGGAACCTCGAGAAGCTTCCAAAGCCCCCCGGAAGCCATTCAGAACCCAAACCAACCAACCCACGCATAGTAGGGGATTCTAAAAACCCCAAAAAGCCCTCAAGGCATTAAGCTTATTAAGGTCTATGTGGGGTTCCCGATCAGTGCCATCTAGGCCGTCCTGATATACCCAACCTGGCGTGGCGAATCTCAGCTGGCCTGACAAAGTCCAGGGAACTTTCTAGCGATCGCTTTGATAATCCTCCGGGCATTGCGCACCATCCTTCCAACGCGTCCCACCTTCGAATAAACCTTTTGAGGTGGAGTTGAGAGTTTATCCTCATGGGGTGGGGTCATTCGATCTTCTACGCCACCGGGGTATGCCTTCGGCGGAGTAGAGAGTTCACTTTCACTGTATACAGTCCGCAGACCTGTTATAGCACGGGGATGGTTAAAGGTGAGCCTGGGGACCAGAGCGGGGCGGGGGAAACGTACTGGAATCCGATATACAAGGAGAAAGTCCCTGTAGTGGAACCAGGACTTTGTTGCCGGTTTGCGGAACCGACGAGCCTGTCATGCCACAAGGATGGGTAAGCCCGAGACCCCAGACGAAACGGGGAAAAACACACCGGAATCGCTAGATGCAGCATCCGACTGATCATCGTCATCATCCCCAATCACATCAGACGGTGACCTCGATGATCGCATAGCATCTTGCAAACACTGGAGTATGGTTTCCAGACTCGGCCGCTCATCAGACTGAGATTTCCAACAAAGTTCCAATATCCGCCATAGATCATCCGTGAACCATTCGCCTTGCACTCCTTGAGGTTTCCCGGGGCGTTCACCATGCAGAACCTTGAAAACGACGACAGCCTCGTTACACGGGGAAAATGGCATCCATCCACTGAGAACTTCATATATGACCATTCCAAGTGCGTAGCGATCCGATTCTTTCGTGGGACAGCTATCCTTCAAACCGAATCCCTCTGGGAGGAGGAGCTCTGGACTCATCCATCGAATCGTGCCACCTAAACTGGTTGAGGGTGAAATGGTTGACCGGTCCGAGGCCATCGTAAGTAGACTGAAGCCTGCTAAGCAGGCGCGGCTATTGTCGTCGATCAAGATGTTGGCCTTGGGATCGTGTGAGCTAGGGTGCGGGAGGCTGATTGTAGGACTAGAACACGTACACCCGTAAGATCCCCATGGACCATACCTTGATCGTGCATGTACTTCAACCCCCTAGTGACGTCTCCGAGCTACATTAACCGTATAGTTGTCAATGCCAAGTGAGGATAAGCACTCCGAACAAGAAACATACAAGATCCAAACGATTCACATCGGTGTTCGTCTTCACAAAGTCGTTGATGTTCCCATTATCCATCCATTTCGACACCATCACGAGCCGAGTCTCGGTCAAAGTCACGCCTAACAACGGCAGCACGTTCGGATGACAAAGGCCCCTCCATCCCACAACCTTCTTGCAGAACCTCTACACAAGACACGGTTGGTTGTTAATGCGCATGCTAAATCGAGAGCACCACCAGTAACCCACGCTTTTAATTTCCTTGAGGTTGTCCTTTGGGTATAGTCTCAAAACCTTTACCGCAACATCCCGGCCATGACGCTGACCCTTCCACACATCCGCGAACCCACCATGGCACGCCGGGTCCTCCGTTTGGTCGTAACAAAGCGGAATCATTAGTGATCGCGGAACAAGTGCTTGGCGGCCGCAAATCTTGTACAAATAACGCAGACACTTCTTGCGGAACTCTGGCGCGAGTCTATCCAACACCTAATTGGCGAAATGGGGAGGTTTAAATCAGAGTCAATCCACTCGTCTCTCGGACGTGAAATTGTGTGGGGACTTACCTCGTCTAACATATCAACAAAAGTCTGGGCATTGGATCCGGAGAGGTGTCTGACCATCTTGACCTGATTACGGTCCGAGAATATTGTCATGACCAAAGAAATGCGCTCGTGCGTATCGAGGGTATGGCTGATCAGCCGTTTCCAGGCTGGATCTTCACTATACACGAGAAGGCAGTCAAGTCAACGAACGAACGATCGTCGACACGAATCAGGAACTGACGGGGTGAGGAGAATTTGCAGGGCTTCTGAAAGCTCCGGGCGCAAGTGAGGATCATGATCCCAGCATCGTTGCATCAATGCCCACAACTCTTCTGTGAGGGATTGATGCGTTGGCCGTGGTGGGCGCGTGCCTTGCATTATGGCCAACATGGCCACGACAGATGAACAATCACTGAATGGAACCGCCACAGTGAAAACCTATATTGACGCGAGACGACAGGTTGAGCCGAAGCCCCACGCATCACAGATCATCCCTGACGTACCTCAATCATGACCATCGCGAAAGATAAGGTATCGGCTTCCTTACTGTATTTCTCCCCGTTCAAGACCTCTGGCGCAGTCCACCGCAGGGTGTGGCTACGCTGAAGCGAGGCCGTCCCCATGGTGTTCAAGTTTTGAGGGATCGTGGCGACACCGAAATCTGCGATGCGCGCACGGCCGGAGTCGTCCACAAGGACGTTTGTCTGGTCGGATGTCAATATGGTGGAAAAATGAGAGTTAGGATTACGTACTCCCCTGAGGTCCCCATGGATCACATTGCAGGAGTGAAGGTAGCCGAGGCCCCTCGCGACGTCGGATAGCTGGTAACGAGGGTAAACGTGGGACAAGTACAACAGGAGGGGCACCTACCAGTCCGAGTCGGTCTACTTCGGGGTGTTTCCTGATGTGTTCCAACAGATCCCCGCCAGACATCCAATTCGAAATGAGCTGGAGGGGAGTAATAGTCACACCCAGGAGGGGCACGACATTTGGGTGAGTCAAGCGTTTCCACATTACAGCCTCTTTACAGAAAGCCTGTGAGCTTTGTCAGCGATGGCGGACATGGAAAGCAATGGCGTCAATAACGTACTTTAAGATCCTGTTGCGGATCATCCTGGGCATACACCCGCACACGTTTGATGCAAACCCTTAAAGTACCAAGGACACCCTCATACACATCACTGTGACCTCTTGAAGTGAGCGGGTTGGGACCGACGTTGAGAAGGTCAGACGAAATCGTGTACGATGTTGGTAGTATTGTTTTGGCGCCACACACGTGCCTGAGTTCGTGCAGACACTTCTGAAAAGCAGGACTGGCATGATCGAGACCATCGAGAGCCTATTGGTTGCCTGAGCGGGGAGCGAATAAGCAGGATGCGATAACGCACCTTATCTAAAGTGTCGACAAGCCCTACAGAATCCAGGTCTTGAAGGTTTGGCACCCATTGATCATACTCCTCCCCACAAAGTATGTTGCTGACTTGGTCGTGAAACTTGGAAGAAGATCTGTCGAGGCGATGGAGTTGTTCCAAGGGGTTGGGTGAAGACATGAGGAATGCCCTTCGACTGGGACGATGAGTTGACGGGAAAACGTGATTGGTCTATGGTATTTGTAGCGGGAAACCAAGCCTCGCGAAAGGCACGTTGTGATTAACAACGAGGGTGGAGATCGACCGAATATCAAAGGCCGTTTGTCGGGAGGTGGCGGAAATTCGGTTTTTGCAATGGGGTCCCATCCATTTTGCTTCATCTCCGCTAGCGGTCGATGGTTATATAATCCTGAACACAGGAAAGTTCGTTTCGATGGACTGTTTTCCACATGCACCCACCCAGGTATTGCCAACTTGTTGTCCAGTATGGTTATGTAGTTTGGGGCCAGACGTTCCGGCCTCCCGGCACGTCCGGTTTGCTCGTCGACCCCAGCGGATCGGGATCTGATCTTCGATCAGCGGGAGGCTGCCTCAAGGCAGAGAGGTGATTGGAATCGCGGGATCGGTGAAAACCTAGGTTGGTCATTTTCCTCTCATGCTTTGGTCCGCCTCGTGGTGGGAGTGAACTATGCCCGGGCTGTGTTCCTACTAGTACAGGAAAACGCTTATCGCCAAACCTCGTGGTGGTGAATGAATGCTGAACACGATGGTTGTGCGCGCGTTGGAGGCTGTGAATGGGAAATGAGGGACGTTTCTTACTCGACTCCATAGAAATCCCAGTGGTGCGGTGCCAGATACTGATGCCCCTTGGTGACATTCAACGCACGACGTCCAAGAATGATGCCGTAGTTCGCCACGCACATTGGCAAGCTGTACTCATTACATATCCAGTTGTAAGAAGGAAACTTCGATACTGTGCCAGCCCGAATTCGAGGCGAAATCCACCCGAATTTCGATCAATGGGGAATTTGTTGGTGATGACACAAAGAACCCGAGCCGATAACCTTGATGACGATGAGAGCCGGGGGGCGCGGACGGCGGTGTGGACGACGATGGCAATCGGCCCAGAAGGCGTCGTCACCGAACCGAATTATACCCAACTTTGCGATGACAGGCCTTCGCAGCGCAGACTCGACGCCTCACGAGCAACCCCCTTTTTGTGTCTTCGTCTCCGGTATCTATGCCATCTCCTCCATCAGAGCGCCATGGATCTCGTCCTGGATATCAAGAATTCGGAGGGGGCGGGATATGTGTCAACTTTTGATCAACGAGGTGGTTGTCTGAATGGCTGATAGGATTTAGTGGACACCACAAAGGGGTAGAGGTGGCATTCAGCGGTCGTTCTGATATCAATGGCATGTCGGAGTCGGGTGAGGCAACAGGGATGGCCACGACAAAAGTGTACGACGCACAGCAAAGGTGTAAGTTGTAAGTTACCCCGGGGTCTACGGGGTACACCTCCTCAGAATTGGACGCGGACGCGGTCGAGACACAGAAAAGAGGGTGTAAGTGTTGTGGTCGACAGAGGCAAGTTGGGGAAACGGTGACTCGATGGCCCTGGAGACTGGACATGGTGCAACCCCCAAGAGTTTCGTTCATCCAATAAACACTTTTGTGTCAGAGATAATATTTTCATGCGGCCAGACGAGTAGCGGAGGAAGTGGTGAGACTGGCCAGGGGAGGAACCGGCGACGGGTTGGAAGAGCATTCCGAATCCGAGCCGATCGGCCCCAACGGGCTGTTCACCGCATCCCCCTATCTCAGTCTCGTGAGGTGGCACCCCATCGCATGCTCGACAGAAGAAACGGAGTGTCGCCGTGGACACGAGGCACCGTCGTCATCCAGCTCGACCCTGAGTCGTCCACCCACCCTTGTTCGTTTGGACCCCATCAAAATGCCGGTAAGCTCGTGGCACAGCCTCCGTTGCACCCTCAAACTAGAGTTCTTCAAAACGCCGGGACCAACTGTATGCAGCCTTTCTCGCTTTCTATCGAATGGAATTCAAAGCATTTGACCAAGGTGATGGAAGGAGCTCGAGGTTCGACGAAGATCTCAATACATCCCTCGGGCTGGAATCCGGCTTTAAATTCAGAGGGGGGAGTTCGGTCCTCACCATCTGACTTTCGTTCCTGAATTGAACGTGCAAGTTTAACATGGAGCTCGAGGACATCCAAGGTAATCTTTTCCATGCAGTCAGTCCAAAGTCAGTCTGACGTTCATCACCTCCAATTGGAACCGGACTCCAAGGAGATCGATATCAGAACGCACGTCCGGCCTTGCCTCCAAGACGTTCGAAAACATCAACTGCGCAATCGCCGCATAAACTTCACATAGCATCCCGATCACACCAAGCTGATGCAAGACGCTCAGGGTCATTTCACTGCGAGCATAAGCGATCTATATCTCAGCGGCGCGCCTTCCCTAACTACATCTAAACTGTGTTATTGTGTGGCCTCCTCAATCACCGCCCCAAGACCCGAGAAAATCCTTCCCCTGGACGATGGGTGACACTGGGGGGTGGTTGATGGCAATACCAGGATGAGGCGGTGGTACTCCATTGCAGGAATTGACTTGGACTCGTTGGGTGATCCGGTGAGGCCAGCGGGGTGGATCGACGTCATATGCGGCGAGGCAATCTGCGTCTCATCCTCAAATCCGAGTCGACAAGCGATCGCGTACACTCTGAGGGATTCGGTCTTCGCGAACTCCACGAGCGACGATCGCCACCCTGATGTCGTACTTATCGGCGAAGACTAAAACCTCCCACGGGAGGGTTGATCATGGGTGAATCACCGGAGGGATAAATGAAGCATAGGGCAACCCCCGACGCCCGGAGTGGATCAGCCATGTCGGTGGTGTTGGTCGAGGCTGCTGACGAGGTTGAGGGAGTTTGAACGTGACTTTGAAGGCGGGCGGTACGGGGGGAGGGTTTGTGGACTCGGAAGCCATGGCTTTCGCGATCGGTGTGGTGGGCAGCGCGCGGTATAACGTCTCCATCGGGCCAGTTG
>Ga0307515_10026016_pt1 | contig 10095 bp, 11 predicted proteins | sample 17_EM_MG_FD_194513 | JGI IMG/M metagenome (GOLD analysis project Ga0307515, IMG submission 194513) | Populus trichocarpa ectomycorrhiza microbial communities from riparian zone in the Pacific Northwest, United States - 17_EM | ecosystem: Host-associated > Plants > Roots > Unclassified | place...
GTTTTAATATTACCTAATAGTTGTCGTAACCTAGTATTTTACTAGGGAGCGGTAAACCTCTAGTCTAGAGGTTTATAAACTACTAGGACATAGCTACTAGTACATGTTAAGCTGCCTAGAAAGGATTCATGTATATAGAACTATAGCGCCATAGCCCAGAGGCTGCATGCGCAGTATTGTACGTAGTACAATACAATGGATATAAAAAAAAATAAAAAAAACAAAAAAAACAAATATGATTCTATTCCAATGTTGAAGATTACTTGGAACAATCCCACAGCAACCAGAGCAAAGTTGATGTCCAGAACATTTCCCACGGCTTCGAAGAAACCTCCGGTAGATCTAGGATATCTCCAAAATAATTAGACTCCGTGTGTTTTACTCTGCTACTGATACATCTTATTCATACAGATTGAAATAGAAGTCATTCATCCCATCTTAAGAAAATCCCTAATCTAACCGCCGGCGTACCAAATCATCCAGCCTAACAGATCCATTCGGCATATTGCTTTCATCTCTCCCTGGAGAGTTCTGCGGTGTGATATCCACCTGCCTAGACCTTGCATTGTTTTCCTCCGTGTTTGCGGTCGATATGTTAGCAATCGGGACTTGCGATCGTTGTCGGCTGCTATTTATTGGCGTTGCCGCTGATTGAGCTTCTGCGTCTGTGCCAGGCAGCATATTTTCGTCGGCCGTATTAAGTAATCTAGTGATGGCCTGGTTGAGTTCCGGCCAGGCACCGAGGCGTTGGTACCAAACGCGGTTGGTGTTGAAAAGCTTGAGGGAAAGCCAGACTATAGCGAGGAAAGCAGGCTGAGATGGCCTGTTAGTATTTATTGGCAGGCTAAGGGAGGAGCTAATGTTTACCCCAATGTATGCAGCTATGACCTCATTTGTGGTAATGTGGCCATGCCACCAACTTGCACTATTAAAGACGAAGACAATTGCCAATGATGCAATGAAGCCAAACCAGGCCCAAGCTGGTTGAAAGTACGCTCCAAAGCTGCGACTCTGGGCTAAGCTTTTGTCTCCCCACCGATATAGTCGTGGGTAGGTTTGCCTGACATTATTTCGATGAGCCCCAAGCCTAGATATTATTAGAATGTCTGCTACGTAGCCACAATAAATATCCTTGGTGAATTTGATTACTGACCACGAATGGTAGCGAATGTAGGCAAGACATTGAGATGCCCAAACACACAAACAACCCGTGCTTCCCATGGTGCTAAGTATATTTATGACCTATTCTATTGTTAGTCCATGTTACAATATATCCCCATGACGCTTACCTCTCCCACTGAGTCTCCGTGACCTAGCCGAATAAACGGCAACCAGCAAAACGAAATGGCGGATACGAAAAGAGCCCATGCAGGAACACCAGTCCTTGCATGGACAGTACCCAGCTTCGCAAATAGACGGGGGATGCGGCCTGCTCGCCTATCAATCCTCCGAGTCATGCCAAACAAGGATCGAGAGGCAACATAAAGGTTGGTAAGCGCGGTAGATATTACTGAGAACACCAAAGCGCCAGTGATAAATGCAGGCCACACCCTTTCGCCAGTCTCCATTAATGCTATGACGTAGATTGCAGGGCTCTGGTGCGGTAAAGTCGAGTTGTGGGGCAGAGTTGAGTTTTCCCTCCTCCGGTAAATGGTGTTTATTATTCCCTCACAAAGCCTGCTTTGGGCCCATGAGGTCGGTAGGGGTAGGTTTGGATCGCACCATTTGACGTTCACCACAAAGCCCGCGACTGCGAAAATATAGAGGACAGTAATAAAATACGCAATAAACTTCACTGGTAGTCGTAGTTGTGTTCGATCCCTTGCCTCAAAGGCCGTCATTGCTACAACCTCGACGCCAATATAGGCAAAGCATGCGGGGATAACAGCGACACTATCATTATGTGATTAGATAGCAATTTGAATTCAAGAATGCTGATTACTCACCAAAGTGCAGGGAAAACACCGGTAACAGCTTTGTGATCAACTTTGAAGCCGTCGTTGATATCTACGTACCACTTCTGTTAGACTAAACCTCGAGAAAGACGACTGAGAACGAGGCTTACAAGTTGTTCCTATGTGGAGTCCGCTGGCGAAGTCTATTACTATGTCAACAACAGAGCGTTCTTAAATGCCAACTGGGATGCCAACCACCATGATTAACCGCAATCATCAACGCAAAGGCCCCGATAACTGATATAATCTTGATGGTACCGATAACCGCTTCTATGATACCATACCACTATGAAATTCTCGTAAGCCAGAATATATCGAAATCGGAGTGACCATGAACGCACATATACTCCAAGGTAATTAATGCCATACAGTACCAGAGGGCAAGCAATGAACAACACAAGAGCTTTCATCGTAGTCGACATACCCCAAAAATCGCAAAGCTCTGAGGCCGCAACCAGTAATGTCTGAAAGCCCATGGCATAGGTGTACCTTCCCAGGTGTCAGCAGGAGGGCCTGGAACTAAGGGAGCTCTGCAATCCTGCCTACCAGTATGCAACCCCCATAACAGTAGCCAGATCTTCGTCTACAAAGACCTTTAGGAACTCTCCGAAAGGATTTGAGACTGGCCATATGCCAATCATCTCCGCAATACATTCCAAAACAGCGATCGCGACAAGGCCGACGAATGCGAACGCGAATAAAGCTCCTCCCGGTCCTGCGACTCGAAGTGCTTTGCCGCCATTAACGAAGATACCTAGGCCGATCGTGGCGCTGATGGCAATCATCTATATGCGATTACATTAGTCAACTGGACTCATAGCAAACCTGCAAAGAGGGACAATATCTTACAAAAATCTGATACCATTGCAATTTTCGTCTTTTATATCATGGTCTTCAATCAGCTTAGGCCCCTTCAATAGTTGGATGATGTGTAAACTATTCATGGGAACGCTTTGGATGTGTAACTGACCGAAGGAGAGGAAATGGTGTCACGGAACTGTCAAGGGATCCATTCGAAGAAGATGGTGGCGCTTGCGCAGAACCATCAGATGTATGGGCACCTGCAGCTAAATCACGACTTTGCGCTAACCCATTTCCCTGTTGTATGCCGACTGAGTGTTGCATTGAATGCTAGAGATTGTTAGAATGTTCGGCATTACGATTCACCAATAAGAAGCCTGTAACCGGGGTAAGACTCACTAAGTCGCCTAGACCACGCCAAGTTCTTAAATTTCAAGCCAGGCAGTTGAGCGGATAAAGATATACCAAAAAGCGTGCTTTTCTTAATGGGAAAAATAGATTAACGTCTTCGGAGAAAAAGGTACTGACTGAGACAGCGTTTTTAGGAGCAGTAATGGGGGGCTTCTCGCTGCCTTAAAGATTTTCCCCGACAGGTGACGCGATGGGGGCGTGGCTGAGTTGTGCGGCGTTCTCAAATCGATGAGAGTATTACGGGACCCAGAACGAGCCACGAGCTGTGGAATTTCCCGAAGGTGGCCAGCCACACTAGCAGGCTGGAGGATGAGCGCCCAAGACTCGATATATAGCCTGCAGTGTCCTTGAAAGGCCTGAACTTCCACGGCTCCGTATGCCTCCATTCTGACGCATCTCCAACCCTCGCGACTAAGCCCAGCATGAGTACCTACAAAGTTCAGAACGTACTAGGATCTAAAGAATCTGGTTACATTGACAAATATGACCTCGAGATGTTTTTGGAGAAGCGTTTTCCCCGCGACAAGTTTCCTGGCCCGGCAAAGGACCGTTTCCACATTCGTGTGAGCGCTTGCTTCTCTATTCAGGCAGAACCTCCGTTAGGCTGCCAAAATTCCGCAGTGCAGAACTAATGCATTAATTAGGAAGGAATAGAACAGTTTGAGTTTTGGGCGCCAGAACTGGTGCTACTTGTAAGTACTTCACGAGCTCTTCTCGTTAAGTCTACTGACGCAAAGCTCATGTTCTAGAACGACTTTAGGTCAGTCGCGATATCTCCGTCACAGTAGCAGGGTAACCGAAAGACCTAGTCAGTGCAACGAATAGCTAACATCATGTAGGCCCATTATGAAGCATTGAGTCGCAGAGTAAATGTTGAGCAAGGCTGGGCTGAAGAAGGCGCCAGAACTGGAAGAGGCGCATATTGATATTGATGGCGTTTTTGATAAGCCTTCTGAGAACACATGATAGAAACTAGCCAATCCCATGAGTTGACGATGCATTCGCCCTGCACAAAATGCCTCGCCCCCTTCTCGTGCGGTTAGGGGGGTGGGCTGTTTGTGGAGTCTTGTCGTTGTGTACCGTAGAAATTGTCAAAGCGCTGAGGGCCAAATTCCCCCCGCTAGTGGCCTTTCATTAGCTCCGCCGCACCACCACCAACGGCAAGAGCTGCAAGGCTGAACTCGCAGCACACCATACGAAAAACTCTCTTTCGCCTGCATGCATAGCCCCAGGCGGATGCATGAGCGCTATGAAGAGACGTCCGGCCGACCGCCAGCGTGCGAGACCCACTTCGTCCGGCTCTTGTTCTCCCCAAATTCGCTGCCCAATAGTCCTCATGTCCGAAAAAAGCATCCAAGATGAATCTCAGGAATGGTGGGATTACCCAAAATGCCTGGAAGACTATGACCCTGTGGTCGTTGATGGAGATGCGATCACCAAGCGTATGAAAGAGCTTGCTTCGGATCTGTTCACGGATGAAGACTCGGTGGATGTTCAGATCATCGAAAGATATGGTGAGTGACCCTTTGTGTGAGTTTGCCTCTAAATTATCATCGGCGGAAAGATCCCGGAGGTTTACATTGGCGTTGATAGTTCAAGTAGTTTGACAATGGTCTGGTCAACGGCTTTGGCGCTAGAAAGGTAGCTAATGAAGAAAACAGAAAGCTCCCAAAAAGCATCTGTATTAACCTTCTTCGATGAAGACACCTTGGTATTCTTCATCAAGGCAGATTCTCGATCGAGTTTTACGCCTAATTGCCGTATCATGTACAGTTTTGCTAGTATTTATTTCATCATTAGCTAACATTCTGCAGTTCTATTCCGCAGGCGTTCTCGCTAAGCGAATTGAGTATCAATCAGAATTGTATGCAACAGTTACTAGTCCATTTCAACGTGTCTTTGGACTTTCTTAATGTTCTTTTCAAATTCGGGAACCAATCCCATGTTTTTGAAGAGTCTTCTGGGTACACATCCGTCTCCTTGGAACTAGATGGGTCTTATAGTAAGGATTTGTCAATCCTGTTTTATTAGATGCTTTCGATGCTGCTGTATACTAAGTCCTTTTAGGTGTGAGCTACCAGCTTATGTATGTAGAAAAGAATGGCAGAAAGCCGCCAAAGGATCCATGGTCAATGCGTCAAACGGGAGTTTTTCATCGATACTCTTCAAGCAACAACACGAGTCTGTTCATCTTTCTCCACCCAATGAAGAATTCGGTGGCTCAGCGCCGACTAGAAACCCTCTTTGAGAAAGGGGACCGTGCTGGTGCTCTGTCTCAAGAAGCCATGGATATACATGTGCTGCTTTTCTCGTCGTATCTAAACAATTGGCAAGTATACATTGAAGAGCTTGCCCGTATATTCAAAAGTCTTGTATGTAAGCTTCTCTTTTTGTGATTCATTGCTTACTCTACCATAGCGCGAAAAGATTCTGGCCTTTGATGTCAGCAGAGATGTCAACTACAATCTCAGTCCGGATACACTCAAGGAACTCCGAAACCTTGAGGACAAAGTTTCTTTCAGGACCTCCGCATGTCTCCAGGGAGCTATTCGTACAGTAGAAGCCCTCAAGACTCTATACGAAGTTCACACGGTGGACGGTTTCACGCGTGACAGTGGCTCTAAAAAGATGTATTCTAGCTTATCCGCAATGCTGAATCGACTTGAAGGCCACCTTGCGAGTGTAGAGATCATGCAAAAGAGGGTCGGAGCTACAATTGGTTTGGTAGGATCCCATCATATGTCTAATCTAATTTCCATATAGTAATGAGATATTTAGCTCGCGAATTTATTAGATTTAAGAAATCAATCAACCTCTGACAAGTTAAACAACCATATGCTTGCTCTTACCCAAGAAACCGTGGATGACAATGCTACCGTGAGGGTCATCACAATCTTTTCGTTGATATATCTACCAGCATCATTCGTTGCAGTAAGTCCAAAGTCTGTGCCTTTATCTGTATTTACACTACGTCGTTTACTTAGTCTTGTTTTTGCTAGTCTCTTTTAGGAACAAACTTGTTCTCATTTCAAGCGAGTAACCGAAGGTTTGTCATCAGCACTCAATTCTGGATCTACGTCTGTGTCACAATTCCTCTGACAGCGATCACCCTTTCTACTTGGTGGTTGATGAAGTCCCAGCAAGATAAAAAGAGACGACAACGGCGTACACAAGGGAAAAAGGTAGAACCATAGATGCGCAGGATGTGGATCTCGGGTTAAAGCTTAGCGAACACCAACTTGTCTATCCCATGCGCCGCTACGAAAGGTACTCCTTTTACCGAACCAACTAGAGACTCTAGATTCAATTAAGTTTTGACAAAATAAAGCTGTAGATTTAATCAATTAATTATAACCCACTATTTTTAAGGCGTTTTAACCTTCCTATTCTTATTGTTATATTTTTAGCAGGGGTAAAGCCTTATATACTTATTATATAAGCAGCCATTTTCTTAAGCAATCCGTCTGTTTATATAAGCTTAAATGATGCGAGAGGATTAGTAGATATAGTGCGCCATTAGTGTAGAGAAGATCAATAGGAAAGGGGTTAAAATTGGGTAGTAGCTAAGGCTCGGGAGTAGAATTTTCGCCTTCTTATTCTTTGATATAATATATTAATTAGGTTAAACGGGTTCTACATCATTGGAAGAACGTTTGTGGCCTATTGTGGTGGTTTAATCACGATAAGCTATCCCTTGCACTGCAGGTGTTCAATCGATTGTGGCCCGTGCGCGACGCCCCGGAACATCAACAGTCTTGCGGTCGATACGGGGTGCAGCTGAGCGTGGTCACGGAAAAGTTGAACGTGGTCACCGATGGGGTCGGCGAAAGTTGAGCGTGGTTACCGATGGAACCGCCGGCAAAAGGTCGGCGTGGTCACACTTTTGCCCATACAGAATACGTATCGCTAGCCACATTTAAATTAAGCGACCATATAAACCAAAATATCTAGAGTATATGCTAAGCATATATACGCAGATATATAGACATATAAATATACATATATATATATATACATATATATATATATACATATATATATACGCGTATTTATACGTGCCTCGCTATACTAATGGTAAGCGAAAACTATACTAAAGTAAATGAGAGTATAGTAGGGTGGCTAAACGGCCTACCAGTTAGTATAAATAACCATATGCTACGTATATGCTAAGTATACGCAGGCAGCCCACAGCGTACCTAATATCGAACACGAAGACGATAGTTCTTAAGATAATATAATTGGCAGAGAGAATATTAAGGATAAGGAGGAGGAGGAAGAGGAAAAGGGTTAAGATAGTATATAACAGCGGGTTCTATTTTATATAGGTCTCTTTAAGGTAAGACTATATACGGCTTTATGTATAGGCTATATATATGCTTAGTATAGCTAGAATACACTCTAAGACTATAGAGCACTTATTAGCTCTAATAGTAAGCATTAAGTTATCGTCTAAGAGGTAATAGACTATATTATAATGCTAGAATATCTAGTAACCAGAAAAGAAGGAATTGTACATTTTATCTATAAAGTAATACCTCTACTATCTATAGATATAGATAAAGAAACAGTATATAAGGTTATTAAGCAGTATATGTTAAAGGTAAGTAATATATATACTAGGTATATGCTGTATTTATACCTTTAGTAGATTTAATTCTTATTCTATAAAACTGGTGACCCTAAGATTACATAACTATAACTCTTTAGAGAAAACAATAATTGGGAGAGTGGAAAAGCATTTCATTAAGCGTTTAAATATAGCGGCATTAAATACTGCGAGTACGCCTATAAGGATATCCTCCGCATATCCTCCGCATATAATAGGGTTAAGCTTAAATCCATTAACGACCTCCAAAAGCGCAGTAGTCGTCTATACTAGGGAGATATTAATAAATAGCTAAAGCAAAGCACAGAGAAGTAAGTATTGTCTATATATAATAGGCACATGCTTATAATATACAGCTACTACCACAGTATTCTATAATTATGGCGGTAGTGTATCTACCCTAGTACATAAGAACGTGTATGTAGAGAAAGCTGTCAGATAATCTGTATTCTCGGTGGCGTAGGACGTGCACGAGTCACGTGCATGGGGTACGTGCATCGTAAATCTCTTCATAGAGCCCTAGGGGCCCTAGGTCAACATCATCAATCAATCAACCCATTTCATTAATGAATAGCTCTATATAAACTATCTGACAAAAGCAAACTAATAATGTTTTATCGGCATAGAGTAAGTATATAGCCAGTATATGCGAGATATATACTAACTATATGCAGCTAGAGTTTATCAGTTGTTTTAGCAGCAGTAATACTAAACTATAGTATACTACTTGGCCTTTATTACCAACAACTGCCTAGGTAGATATTTAATACCTTTATTTACTTATTAAACATAGAGTTTAGGAACTTAAACGAGAATATACCTATATTAGATATGCAATATTAAAGCGAAAATATTACGGTAGGTAATATATATATTATATATACGCTATATATATGCTAAGTATATATAGGTTTCAACCACCCCTAAGGTTAAGGTAGGGTAGTAGGCCAAACATGCGGTATATGGTTAGTGTTGGTCACATAGGGTGACTTACTAATAACAACTACTTGAGTAGGTTACAGTGATGTTGGTTAATAAAGCTTATTCATTAGAATGAGGGAGGGCGAGGAGCGTAAGGCTCCTCCCCGCGCTAGTGCCGCGGCGGTATATAACAACACGTAACAACCACTTACCTCATTCCCGACACTGGCAACTCTTCTTTTATGGTTGTCGTCTATATACATATATCGCTTAGCTAGCGGAACAAATACTAATCCTCCTTACTTACTATTGCCGTTGCAATATAAGTCTCGCTATCCTAAAGTTTGCCTTTTAGCACGTGGTGCTTCTTACTTAGGTAGGCGTCGTGTTAGGGCCGTTAAGGCGCTAGTAGTAAGCGAGCCAATGGCGATTTTCTATACCGGGTATAAAAAATCCTAATTAGCTAGTTAAAATCAGGGTCTATAAAGCGTTATACTCTTACTTCCTTTTAACCCAACCTTTAACCTGTATATATAGAGTATTTATATTAACAAATATTTCTAGAGCCTTATTTAGGTTTGCCTTTGTTATTATATCTACTAAGTTATCTTAGCCATTAATCTATTAAATCTTAAAGAGTTCTCGCCGTTTATAGGATTACCAAAGTGCCATAATATTAATTATAAGGCGCTTTTCCTTTATAGTACTAAGCTTAACTAAACACTTATAAAGGGAGTATAAGTCAGTATATATAACTATAGGGATAACAGGAAATCCGAGTCAATCTATAATTATCTTTAGGGTAGTTCCAATTGTAATTGCCATATTAACTCCACTAACTATTCCATATATCTCTAATACTAGAACGCTTTAAGTAACGCGCTTACTCTTAGTTAAGCTCTAATAGATAAAATTACCGTAGATTGTAAAGTCGTTCTCTCTAGTAGATTCGTTTATAATAATAATCTTATATCCTAGCTAGGAGCTAAAATCTTTATTATTTATAAACAATCTATTAACAAATACAAAGAGCTTAGCGGTAGGAAGATTAATAGGCACGTAGAGTAGTCCCCAATTAAGATAGTTCATTTGCTAAGAGAGACGCTTATTTAGGGCAAGGACGTCATCCTTAGTTGGTTCCTAGTATTAGGCGGCAATAAAGAGATTAAATAAAGCCTTAGGTTGACAGATAAAAGCAATATAAGCTCTATAAGCGTATTACTCCACATATCCTTATTTTAGAGAGTTAACGTTAATAACGTTAATCTTCTTACCTTAACCCTTCTAGCGTAAAGCAATAGAATCCTCATTTAGGGAGAGGATGCATCTATTAAAAAGTAATAGTGTTATTAAATTAAGCTTTTCCTTTAGCTTTACCATAAGATTTGCCTTTACTAGCTT
>Ga0307515_10026017_pt1 | contig 10095 bp, 10 predicted proteins | sample 17_EM_MG_FD_194513 | JGI IMG/M metagenome (GOLD analysis project Ga0307515, IMG submission 194513) | Populus trichocarpa ectomycorrhiza microbial communities from riparian zone in the Pacific Northwest, United States - 17_EM | ecosystem: Host-associated > Plants > Roots > Unclassified | place...
TGAGCGTCCCGCCGGAGACGACCTCAATGCGTGGAGTCGGATCGCTCACCCTCGCCAGGGTCGCCGTCGAGTGCGTCGCCGCGCGGAAGTCGCGGTCCGCGAGCGCCGCCCGTACCAGCCCGAGGTTCGTCTCGATGCCGTCCACGCGGGTGCGGGCCAGAGCCTCGTCCAGTCGGTGGAGAGCGTGCGCCCGGTCGGAACCGTACGCGATCACCTTCGCCAGCATCGGGTCGTACGACGTGGTCACCTCGGTGCCCGTCTCCACCCAGCCGTCGATCCGCACCCCGCCCGGGAACTCCACCCGCGTCAACAGGCCCGCGCTGGGCCGGTGTTCGCGGGAGGGGTCCTCGGCGTAGACACGGGCCTCGACGGCGTGGCCGCGAGGGGCGCCCGGGTCCCGTACGACATCCCGCTCGCCGCGCGCCAGACGCAGCATCCAGGCGACGAGGTCGACGTCGTAGATCTCCTCCGTGACCGGATGTTCCACCTGGAGCCGGGTGTTGACCTCCAGGAAGTACGCCTCCTCGCGGGCGGCGTCGTACACGAACTCCACTGTTCCGGCGGAGCGGTAGTCGACCGACGCGCACAAGTCTCTGGCGGAGTCGGCCAGTTGGGTGCGGACGTGGGCCGGAAGTCCGGGCGCCGGGGCCTCCTCCACCACCTTCTGGTTGCGGCGCTGGAGCGAGCAGTCGCGGTCGCCGAAGGTCACCACCCGGCCCTCGCCGTCGCCGAAGACCTGTACCTCGACATGGCGGGCGCGTTCGACGAGCCGTTCCAGGAAGACGCCCGCCGAGGAGAAGGAAGCCGCGGCGACCCGCTGCACCCGCTCCCAGGCCTCGGCGAGTTCGGCGGCCGACGCGCAGGCCGACATACCGATACCGCCGCCCCCGCCGGTCGCCTTCAGCATCACGGGATAGCCGATGGCGGCGGCCTGCTCCGACGCCTCCTCCAGCGAGGCCAGCAGGCCCGTGCCCGGTGCCAGCGGCACGCCCGCCGCCTCGGCCGCCGCCCGGGCCGTGTGCTTGGCGCCGAACAGCTCCAGCTGCTCCGGCGTCGGCCCCACGAACACGATCCCGGCGTCCTCGCAGCGCCGCGCGAAGGCCGCGTCCTCGGACAGGAAGCCGTACCCGGGATGGATCGCCCCCGCGCCCGTCACCTTGGCCGCCGCCAGTACCAGGTCGGCGTCGAGATACGACTCCTTCGCGGGCGCCGGACCGAGCCGCACCGCCTCGTCGGCGAGCCGGACGTGCGGGGCGGAACGGTCGGGGTCGGAGTAGACCGCGACCGTGCGCAGGCCCAACTCCCGTGCCGTACGGATGATCCGTACCGCGATCTCGCCGCGGTTGGCGACCAGCAGCGTGTCGAAGCTCATTCCGTGCCCGCCTGGATACCCGCCTGGGTGCCTGCCTCGGTGATGGTCATCTCCACCGCCGTCGGGTCGAAGCCGTTGCAAGGGTTGTTGATCTGGGGGCAGTTGGAGACCAGGACCAGGACATCGCGCTCGGCGCGCAGTTTGAGCTGGAGTCCCGGGGACGAGAGGCCGTCGACGATGCCGAGCGTGCCGTCCTTCTCCACCGGCACGTTCATGTACCAGTTGATGTTGGAGACCAAGTCCCTTTTGCCCAGGCCGTGTTTGGCGCCCTCGGCGAGGAAGTTGTCCACGCACGCGTGCTGCGACCAGGTGTGATGGCCGTACCGCAGGGTGTTCGACTCCTTCGAGCAGGCGCCGCCGACCGTGTCGTGCCGGCCGACGTCGTCGGCGACCACGGTCATCAGGGGCGTGTGCTCGTTCGACATCAGGACACTGCCCGTGGTGAGGAAGATGCCGCCCTGCGCGTGGATCGTGTCGGGCGCGCTGTAGCGCACGGACGTGTCGTGGGCGTCGTACACGAGGAAGTCGACGGCCTGGTTGCCGTGCAGGTCGGTGATGGTCAGCGTCTCGCCGGCCCGGACGACCGACGACCAGGCGGCGCGGGCCGGAACGACGGCCGTGCTGGTGGATGTGCTCATGCGAGCCCCCTCGCGGCAAGGAATTCGGCGGTGTTGAGGAACGCGCGGCGGCCCTCGGGTGTGGCCTCCCAGAGTGGGTCGCCGGGGGCGGTCGGCCCGGCGCGCCAGGCCAGGACCTCCAGCGGGGTGCTGACGTAGTCCTCGCGCGGGTCGGCGGGGTGCGGGACGTTCGCGATGAGCACCGTGACGTCCTGCTCGGCGCGCAGCGTCACACTGCCGCCCGCTCCGGCCGAGCCGGTGAAGTCGAGGGAGCCGTCCTCGCGTACCTCCACGCCCTGGAAGAAGGAGAGCGAGGGCGGCAGATCGCGCGGCTGGAGGCCGTTCTTGGCCGCGGCCAGCTTGAACAGCTCACGGCCGGCGGGGGAGGGCGACTGAGGGGTGCCGTCGCCGTACCGGTCCGTGTTGCGTACGAGGGTGGAGGTGCCGCACAGCGCGTCGTGGCGCCCCGAGGTGTCGGTGACGAGAGTGGCGAGGACGCGGCCCTGGTCGGACAGGAGCAACTGCCCCTCGCCGAGGTAGGCGTTCCACTGGACCTTGACCGTGTCGGCGACGTTCAGCCGCTCCCAGGGCCGGTCCGCGACGAAGAGCAGCAGATGGGCGCAGGCGTCGCCGCGCAGGTCGGTCAGGCGCAGCTCGGTGCCGCGGGCCAGCACCCGGTGCGTGTAGTTGCCGCCCGCCACCGTCTCGGCCCACACCAGATGGCCCGCCGCGCAGGGCGGCGCCGGCCAGTCGGCGGCCGGGACGACGGGCATGGCCTCGGTCCGGGCGCCCTCCTGGGCACGGGCGTGGTCGCGGGCTCCGTACGTGGTCGATGTCCCCATCGAGGGTCCTCCGGCTCCGAAGTCGTACTGCGTGGCGCGCTGTCTGCGGTGGCGCTTAATTTCTGTCGCCCGACAGAAATTAGGCGGGCGGCGCGACACCGGAATTGCCCGTGCGTTTCCACCCCGTTACCGATTGCTCACGAAGATCGCCGGACCGGCCGGTATGCGAGGATCGAACGCATGGGAACGACGGGTGGGTCGGGTGGACGGCGGGTCGGCAGGCCGCGGGCCGCGCAGCGGCCGGACAGCGGGGTCGCTCCACGGGCCGAACTGCTCGCCGCCGCCGCCGAGTTGTTCACCACCCGGGGCTATGCGGCCACCACCACCCGGACCATCGCCGAGCGGGCGGGGATGCGCCAGGCGTCCATGTACCACTACGTCTCCGGCAAGGAGGAACTGCTCGCCGACCTCCTGGAGTCCACCGTCACCCCCTCCTTGGCTTACGCCCGCGGACTCCTCGCCGACGACACGACCCCGGCCGGGGACCGGCTGTGGGAGCTGTGCCGCACCGACGTCGAGCTGCTCTGCGGCGGCCCGCACAACCTCGGCGGCCTCTACCTCCTCCCCGAGGTGCGCACCGAACGCTTCGCCGGCTTCCATGCCGTACGGGCCGAACTCAAGGACGCCTACCGACAGTTGCTCGCCGCGACGGCGGCCGGCGGGGCGCTCGCCAAGAGCGAGCTGGATCTGCGGACGGATCTGCTCTTCGGGCTCATCGAGGGCGTCATCCTCGTACACCGCTCCGACCCCGAGCGCCCGGTCTCGGTCTTCGCGGAAGCCACCGCGGACGCGGCTCTGCGTATCGCCGGCATCTGAGGCAGAGGGGCGCCCCTGAGGGCTGCCAGGGGCCTCGTTCACCCGTCACGGTGAGTGGTTTTCGTACGCCCATGCGTCGTGACGGACTGTGTGCGATTGCATCCGCAGCGTGCAAATGGAGCTGAGAGTACTCCAGTCGCAAGGGGCATTTCAGAGGCTTGCCGAATATGACACGGCGTTGATCCGGTCGGACTAAGCTCGCCCGCAGCGCACCGAGTTGGGATGTATTCGTGCGCTTGTTCCCAAAAATACCGAAGATCCGGACAGTTCCCAGACCTACCCCACAGCAAGCTCCCCCAACCCCAGCCGATTTGTCTCAGAGGGCATACATGGTGAGTCTTCAATCGCCTCCCGGTGGCCGTGAACTTCCCTACGCGCGCGTGCTGTTGCTGCCTGCCATAGCGATGGCCGGGGCGACCGGCGCCGCCGGCGCCCTGGTCACAGGGCCGGCCCGCATCGCCGTCGGCTGGTGCGGAGCCATCGCCACGGTCCTGGTCGTCGCGGTGGCCGCCGAAGTGGTCCGCCGCGGCCGTACCGTCCGTAACCTGCGGGCCGAGCACGCCCGTCACACCGCGTATCTGGAGCGGCGCATCGCCGCCCACGACGAGGACTTCGGCCGGCTCGGCAAGGAGATCCTGCCGTACGCGCTCCGTATGATGCACGGCGTCGGTTCACCCTCAGAGGTGATTCGCCGGATGGGTCTGGCGGACTCCCCGTACCGCGAACTCCCGGTACCGCAGCGCAGGCTGCTGCTCCTGGTCATGGAGATCATCGACCACGAGGAGGCCATGCGGGACGGCTCGCAGCGCGCGTTCGTCAGCATCGCCCGGCGCGTCCAGTCGATCGTCCACCAGCAGGCCAACGAACTCCGGGAGATGGAGGAGGACCACGGCCGCAACCCCGAGGTCTTCGACGACCTCCTGCGTATCGACCACGGCACCGCGCTGATCGGCCGCCTCGCCGACTCCATCTCGGTGCTCGGCGGCGGCCGGCCCGGACGCCAGTGGCCCGAGCCCGTCGCGCTGTACAGCGTGCTGCGCGGTGCGATGTCCCGGATCCTGGAGTACCGCCGTATCGACCTGACCTCCATCGCGAAGGTCCAGGTCGACGGCAACTCCGTCGAACCGGTCATCCACGCGGCGGCCGAACTGCTCGACAACGCCACGCGCTACTCGCCGCCCCACACCAAGGTGCACGTCACGGCGACCGAGGTGCAGACCGGCATCGCCATCGAGATCGAGGACGCCGGCGTCAGCCTCAGCGAGGAGTCCCGCAAGCGCGCCGAGGACATGATCACCCGCGCCCAGGCCGGCTTCGACCTCAACGACCTCAGCGAGGCCCCGCGCCTCGGCCTGGCGGTCGTGGGACGCCTGTGCGAGGCGTTCAACATGCAGATCTCGCTCAGGCAGTCCGCGTACGGCGGTGTCCGCGCCATCCTGGTCGTGCCGTCCGAGATGCTCACCAGCGAACCCGGTGTCGGTCTCGCCCACGGCATCGGCGCCACCGCCGCGCCCAAGCCCGAACTCGGTGCGGTGGAAGGCCCCAAGCGTCCGCCCAAGAAGCGCCGCCCCACGACCGGTCCTCGCATCCCCGCCTCCGTCTCGATGGAGGACGACATCCCGGTGGTCACCGAGTGGACCGAGAACGGCCTGCCGCAGCGCCGCAGCCGGGTCACGACTCCGCTCAGCGAGCGGTACGCCCGCTCCAGGGCCGCCGAGGCCGAGATGGAGGCCGACCCGGAGCTGCGGAAACTGTGGGAGCCCGAGTCGCAGAAGAAGAAGGCCAAGGAGGACGAGCCCCTGCCGGGCCTGTGGGTCGAGGCGTTCATGGAGGGCCTCAAGGGCGACCCGGACCCCACGGCCTTCACCAGGAACCCCGACGACCCGACGACGTTCTCCGGCCACCCGGACGACGCGGCCGACTACGTGATCCCGGGCGACTCCACGGCCCTGGGCGGCCACCCGGACGACCTGGCGGCCCTCGGCGGCCATCGGGAAGACCCGACCGCACCCAGTGCGACCAACCAGCAGCCGGCCCACGCTGAGGCCGACGACGAGGGGGACCTCAAGTGATCTCGCAGCGAGCCAACTTCGACTGGATGCTCAAGGCGCTCGCCGACGGCGTACCGGGTGTCCAGCAGATCGTGGTGCTCTCCGCCGACGGCCTGCGCATCGCCCGCTACGGCGGCGACCCCGACGCCGCCGACCGTGTCGCCGCCGCCTGCGCGGGGCTGCAGAGCCTCGCGGGCGCCGTCGCCCACGAGATCCCGGGCAGCGACGGCACGATGAAGATGGTCATCATCGAGGTCACCGGCGGCTACTTCTATCTGATGGCCGCCGGTCCCAACGCCTACCTCGCGGTCCTCGCCAACGTGGGCGCCGAACCCGGCAGCATGAGCCACCACATGCGCGACCTCGTCATCCGCATCGGCGAGCACCTCACCAGTCCGCCCCGGCGGAACGGGCAGACCGTATGACTCCTCCGCAGCGCCGACGGCGCTATCCGATCAAGCAGGAACCGCCCCCGGAACCGCTCCTCCTGAGCGTCGCCGGTACGGAGGGCGGCGCGGGCCCGGAGGGCAAGGAGGGTGCGGAGGGCACAGAGGGCAAGGAGGGGGAGCGGAAGAACCCCGAACGGCTCTATGTGCTCACCGGCGCGGCCCAGGGCGGCGAGCGCGCTCCGCTCGACCTCGTCACGTTAATCGTGGCGTGCGCCGAGCCGACGCCCTCCGCCCCGCCGGAGCAGTCGGCGCTGCTCCGCCTCTGCAAGGCCCCTCTGTCCGTGGCCGAACTCTCGGCCTACCTCAACCTGCCGTTCAGCGTGGTGACCGTCCTGCTCACCGAGCTGCTGACGGCCGAACTGGTCCAGGCGCGCGACCCGCTGATCCGCCAGTCGCTCGCCGACCGTTCCCTCCTCGAAGCGGTGATGCATGGACTTCAAAGGCTCTGACACCATCACGGGTCCACGGACCGAGGACCGCCTGCCGCACTCCACCCAGGCCGCGGTGAAGATCGTGATCGTGGGCGGATTCGGCGTCGGCAAGACGACCATGGTCGGCTCGGTCAGCGAGATCAGGCCGCTGACCACCGAAGAGACCATGACGCAGGCCGGCATCGGCGTCGACGACAACTACGGCTCCGACTCCAAGACCGCCACCACCGTGGCCATGGACTTCGGCCGCATCAGCATCACCGACCAACTGGTGCTGTACCTGTTCGGCACCCCCGGCCAGGAACGCTTCTGGTTCCTGTGGAACGGCCTGTTCGAGGGCGCCCTGGGCGCGGTCGTCCTGATCGACACGCGACGCCTGGAAGTGAGCTTCGACGTGATAGGGCGACTGGAGGAACGAGGCGTCCCCTTCGTCATCGCCGTCAACTCCTTCCCGGACGCCCCCCGTTACCCGGTCGAGGACCTGCGCTCGGCGCTCGACCTGGCCCCGGAGATCCCCATCGTGGAGTGCGACGCCCGCCGCCGGGCCTCCAGCAGGGACACGCTCATGACGCTCATGCGCTTCCTGCACTCGCTGGAGATGACGAAGGCGTCGGTCTGAGCACGGAGATCAGCAATCCAGCACACCCCAACTCTTCTGACACAGGATCCACTTCAGTTTCGGAGCCATCAGCATGACGCCTGAACCCCTCTCCTCGACCAGCCCGGACGACACCGCCCTCAGCCCACCCCCCGGCTGCCCTGCCCACGGCACCGGCCCCGGCGGACTGCGTCGGCTGTACGGCCCGGAGGCCGCGGACCTGGGAGCCGTGTACGAGAAACTGCGGGCCGAGCACGGCGCGGTGGCGCCTGCGCTGCTCCACGACGACGTACCGATCTGGGTGGTGCTTGGTCATGGCGAGAACATGCACATGGTGCGTACGCCCTCGCAGTTCACCCGTGACACCCGGGTGTGGGCACCCTTGCAGGACGGCACGGTCAAGCCCGATCACCCGCTCATGCCGATCGTCGCCTGGCAGCCCATCTGCTGCCACGCCGAGGGCGAGGAGCATCTGCGGCTGCGCGGCGCGGTCACCGGCGCCATGTCGACCATCGACCACCGGGGCATTCGCCGCTACATCAACCGCGCGACCCAGCACCTCGTCAACAAGTTCTGCGAGGAGGGCAGGGCCGATCTGGTCGGTCAGTTCGCCGAGCACCTGCCGATGGCGGTGATGTGCGAGATTCTCGGCATGCCCGACGAGTACAACGACCAGATCGTGCAGGCCGCCCGCGACCTGCTCAAGGGCACCGAGACCTCGATCGCCAGCAACGCGTACATCATGGACGCCCTGATGCGGCTCACCCTCCACCGCCGGGCCGAACCCAAGGACGACTTCACCAGCCACCTGATCAACCACCCGGCGGGGCTCAACGACGAGGAGATCGGCCAGCACTTGCGCGTCGTCATGATCACCTCGTACGAGGCCACCGCCAACCTCCTCGCCAACGTACTGCGGGTGGTGCTCACCGACCCGGGGTTCCGCGCCCGGCTCAACGGCGGTCAGATGACGGTGCCCCAGGCAGTCGAGCAGTCCCTGTGGGACGAGCCGCCGTTCAGCACCATGCTGGGTTACTTCGCCAAGCAGGAGACCGAGTTGGGCGGCCAGCGCATCCGCAAGGGTGACGGCCTCCTCATGGGCATCGCCCCGGGCAACGTCGACCCACGCGTGCGCCCCGACCTCAAGGCCAACATGCAGGGCAACCGCTCCCACCTCGCGTTCAGCGGCGGTCCCCACGAGTGCCCGGGCCAGGACATCGGCCGCGCCATCGCCGACGTGGGCGTCGACGCGCTGCTGACCCGCCTCCCGGACGTCCAACTCGCCTGTGAGGAGCAGGAGCTGCGCTGGAGGGCGTCCATCTTGAACCGGCACCTCGTGGAACTGCCGGTGAAGTTCGTGCCGAAGCCCCAGCAGGACGTCACGCAGCGGCCCTCCATCAACCCGGTGCCGTCGCAGCGCCCGAACAACTGGCAGGTCGGCACGCAGCAGCCACAGCAGCAGGCACAGCCACAGGCCACAGCCCAGGAGCCCGCCGCTCCGACGCCGGTGGCCATGCCCGAGCCGGCCCGTCGGCCGGGCGTGTTCCGGCGGCTCCTGCGCTGGTGGCGCGGCTACTGAGCCAACCGGGGCGCCGGGGCTACCCGGCCCACTCCTCGTACGACGACCAGGCCCGCAGCACCCGCGGGCTGACGAACCGGTGCTCGCGCCCCGTGACCGGATCGGTGAACTCCAGGACCCGCGCCAGCAGTTGGAGTGGGCGCCGGAAGTCACCGTCCGCCACGGGGCCGGTCACTACGGGATAGAGGGGATCGCCGAGGATCGGCACACCCAAGGCGCTCATGTGCACCCGGAGTTGGTGTGTCTGTCCGGTGCGGGGTCTCAGCCGGTAGCGAGCCAGCCCGTTGTCACGCCGGTCCAGCAACTCGACCTCGCTGACGGCATTGGGCTCGCCCACGACCTCGTGCGCCGCCATGACCCCGCGCTCCTTCACGATCCGGCTGCGTATCGTGCGTGGCAGGGCGAGCGCCGGGTCGTACGGGGCAATGGCCTCGTACTCCTTGGCGACGAGCCGGTCACGGAACAGTGACTGGTACGCGCCACGCTCCTCGGGGCGCACGGTGAAAAGGATCAGCCCGGCGGTGAGCCGGTCCAGGCGGTGGGCGGCGCCCAGCGTGGGCAGGCCCAGCTCTCGGCGCAGTCGCGCGAGCGCGGTCTCCGCGACATGGCTGCCGCGCGGTGTCGTGGCCAGAAAATGCGGCTTGTCGGCGACGACGATGTGCTCGTCCCGATACACGACGTCCAGCGTGAACGGCACCGGAACCTCGTAAGGCAAGTCCCGGTGGAACCACACGAACATGCCCGGCACATACGCCATGTCGCTCGGCACGGGCCGCCCGTCGGCGTCCACGACCAGCCCAGCCTCCAGCATTCCGTCGATCACCCCCGCCCCGGCCGCGAGCCGCTCCACCAGATGATCACGCACGGTCGCCCACGCCGCCTCCTGCGGCAGCTTCACCCGCACCGGATCGACCCCGTCGCGCTGCGGCAGGGGGGAGGGGGGTATGGGGCTTCTGCGTCTCATCGCGATCAAGCTTACGAGGGGAGCACTGACAGAGGGGGTGCGAGCCGGTACCGACCCTGTTCTCGGGCCGGTGGAAACCGGACTCCCACGGACCGAGGACGCGCCCATGGTTCACAAGGCCTTTGAGGACCTGCTGCTGCACCAGTGGTACATCCGACGGTCCGAGTCGGAGAGCGAGGCGCACGGATGGACCGACGGGTGACTCAAGGCATGGTCGGGCGAGGACAAAGCACGGTGGGCCGTCACCGACGCGGAAACCGACCGGCTGCTGGGGCATGCCGTGCTGCGGAGCATCGTGCTCGTCGGCGGCTGCGCCGTGGGCCCAGTGCCAGGGTGTCGCCCTGCGTGCGACGGCGATCCTGATTCGCTGGGCCCG
>Ga0307515_10026018_pt1 | contig 10094 bp, 7 predicted proteins | sample 17_EM_MG_FD_194513 | JGI IMG/M metagenome (GOLD analysis project Ga0307515, IMG submission 194513) | Populus trichocarpa ectomycorrhiza microbial communities from riparian zone in the Pacific Northwest, United States - 17_EM | ecosystem: Host-associated > Plants > Roots > Unclassified | place...
ACATCTAGCCCTCGGAATATTTTTCCCTATACAAAGGAACAATATAGAGCCACAAGTATTTCCAGTTTTAACAGACAGCCAATTCCCAAGCAAACCCTTGGAGTAAGAGCCGTGATAAAAGAAGAATGGTGAAGGTCCAAACTTTGCACTGTGTGGTTCAGCTAGTGCTGGTGATGATAAAAGAAGAATGGTGAAGGTCCAAACTTTGCACTGTGTGGTTCAGCTAGTTCTGGCTCACGATGCAATTTGGAACAAACACGAAATGAAAGCCATAGCTCCACTGATGGGGGCGTCCCATAAGCCCAATATCGTAGAAGATGACCAACTTAGGCACTCAAAGACAATCATCAGATAATCAGAACTTGAGGCCTGAAGATTACAGTGAATATTGCAAAAATTGCATGGGACGCAGGTTTCTTATGTTTCCTACAAGCCATGCTAAAAGATATAGATTACTGAGGAAGAATGGAAGAGAAAATCAAAGACACTTCCACCAGAACCAACCCAATCACAAATATATAGCTGAAATACCTTGCCCATGAAAATGACACCTCGGTACTAAATTCAACTGATGGGTCGTTTCAATAAAACATTCGCCGTTTTTTTCTGTGTCAGGCATTGAATGAAATAGCAGAAGATATGTTTCAAAAAGTTTGCCAAAGCATTAAGTAAAGTCAAACAACACAATTATCACAAAAAGAATGCTAATGCTGCCACGACAAAACAAATGTAAACTAGATGAAATAGGAATGAATAAAATAAGGAAGAAGCTACTAAACTAGATGAAATAGGAATGAATAAAATAAGGAAGAAGCTACACCGATGAGACTTGTGTCATTATTCGGAAATTGCAAAATGTCAGAGCATCTAATAAACGCAGAATAAATAGAGACAGCAAAATAGCATGTTCAGTTATGAACTCATCAAAGAATCTTATTTTAGATGGTAGCTGAATAAGTACATCTTAATTTAGAAGTGTCGGTAATTTAGAAAACAACGCAGATAATAGAAGAAAGGCAAAAATAGGAGTTCTTTTTGCATAGTTAGACATAAGAACAAAACTGAAAAACCGAACAATTGTGAAAGAAACCCTAATTTACATCCGAAGAGACATAATTAAAGAATGGATAACCAAATGACTTCCATTAATCAAATTATAGAAAACTTTGCATAAAATTTCATGGAATTAACTAAGCAATGATTCCACTTCTAAGCAAACTACATTCATAATCACTATTTCCCTCTTTCTCTAAATTTTCCTTTCATGTTCTAATTTATCCATCAATTACAGAACCCTAATACCAATAAGATTACAGTGTTTCAACACCTTTCAAAATCTCTGTCTACATCAATTGAGCCATGAAAAAACCAAACATAACCGAATTCAGCTTATATAAATAAAAAGCTCAAATGCACTTATTATGCATCACACATATAATTAATGGAGCAACCGGAGGCAAGCTCATACATATAAAAAACGATGGCTTTTCACTAAGAAAAAGAAAAGAAAAGAAAATCTATGGGCAAGATGTTTTTTTAGGTCTTTTAGCTAAGGCCAAGTCTAGTGTCTGTTCCTTCCTGTCACATTAACCAACAGAAAATGTAAAAATGGTACACTAAATCAGTCCATGAACATCATTTTATCATTCCAAACAAAACAATGGAATTGAAGAATTAATTTTTATTCCTTGCTGTAGCCGGAAACTTTACCTTTAAGATAGTCGACGGCGGTGGGCAGCAGAGGTCTGTGACTGTAGAGTTGGTGTTGTCACTGTGCAGTTTGGTGGGAGTACTTTGGTCGGTCCTCTTCACTTCCAACATGGTTATTATATATGGCCGTGAACCAGTTAGAAGGATGCCACGTCAAATTGTGGCCCCGCTGTCTTCGAGTTTAACGATGAAAGGTTGTCGTGCTGGAATTGCCTAATATGTTGATAAAAATAAATAAATAAATAAAGTTGGCTAATATAAATGGACACATCACAAGATGAATTCATTCAATGTAATTATCATAATTTCTAATAAGTTTTTTAGTAACAATAAAATTTCTTCGATTTCATTTAATTGTGAAGTTCTTGAATGATGCCATGTTTTGCTAGCAAGGAGAATTTCCTTACCAAAAAAACACTCGAGCAAGAGATAATTCAATTTGTTTTCTTTTTTCAGGAAGATATGCACAATCCGACTTAATTTGCTATTTTTAGCTATCAAAATGAATAATTAATTGTTGGTAATTTGGTACTAAAAACAAATTAGAGCATTGTTAAACTCTTTATAGAACACTCCCTCATCGAGTTAAGAGCTTGAATCTCATCTACCATAATATATTTGAGCATTGTTAACTGAGTTTCGGCTCTGACGTAGGTGCGATAGAGGTTCTTTCAAATAAAAAAATTAGTGTGATTTATAAATAAATAAAAAAACCACTCTGTTAAAGGAAAGAGCACATTATGTTCTGAAAAAGATTGCTAGGAAAGCAACAACTCAAGCAAAATGGCTGCAGTTTTTGAGAAAATGAGAACAACATAGAGATGGGGACATGATCTGCTTTTTGCTTAATATGCTAATTTTTGCATGCAGTATGTCCCAACTCCCAAGAACATTAGAGTTTCCTTGTTGCATGCTCGACAACAATAGGCAAAACAATTAGCACAACATTGATTGTATAAGAGCACGAATACATCAAAGAAAATTGAGGGGCAGCAGAAAGACATACAAGAATCAATCCGCACAACAGGAAGAGCAACTTGAAAAAATTATGCAACTGCCTACATCGACAATTCTGATTGGTGGTCCAGGTACCCCCTTCTTGCCCTGCCAGATAAAATGACAGATACATCTGTGATATAATCTTCGAATTCAGGAAAAGCAACAGAAGGTGGACTCATCCAATTTGCAGCTCCTCCCAAAAGTGCTTTCTTCAGTGCTGGCACTGGAAGGTTGCAAAGGTGACCCCTTTTGTTTGCTGTTGAAACATTGCTGGTGGTTTCTCATGTCTAGAAGAAATAGTGCCCGCAATTTTCTCATGATTGGCACGAGTGTTTGCTCAGTTTCTTCTCCACCTTTCTGGGATCCATGCTCATAGCATAGGCATTTCTTTATTATCAATCTTCAAACTATCCATGCCAGATAAGTATTTGAACCTTTCCAGGTCTTCTTTTCTCATGTAAGATGTATCTGGATTCTCAATAAGAACAATCCCCTTCAAAATTTCATGGATTGCTGAGTACCTTCTATGACCACAAGTACTCTTAAGTAAAAAAAACTTGTGAACTACCTGCAGTCCTCTAGTGCCCCTGAGCCTGACAAATGCAACTTGCCTTTAAGATAAAAGCACAACATATTTGGATTCAAAACCAGGCTAGGATGAGCATTTCTAAGGACAGTAATACAAGCTCTCCAATTGAGAAACACGGAGAAATGAGTCACCCAGCTTGTTTGAAGTATATGGTGGTAACCCTTTAGCTATTCCATGAGCTGCTGAACATCCTGGGTTATCAGAGTACACATCAGGACCCAAGAATGCTCATGATGAAGTAAAGCAAGAGATGCTGGTCACCAGATGGTGGATTGACAAATCGTCTAAAAGGAGCATTCTTCTCTTCGACATCCATGTTTCAAGCTAAGGTTCTCTTACAGCTAGACTCTGTGCACTTATCAACACAGGAATGAGAGGTTAATTAATGTGAGGTAGTAGCAGTACAGTAACAGGTATGGTATGTATGCTTTCATTTCTTATTAATTTAAAGAAAAATCAGAGAAAATTTCTCAATTAGCATATATCTACTGCCATAAAACATGATCTTTTCCCTGTCTTTGACATCAACAAAAGTTTAGTGTTTGTTGAAGAAATCAATTGAAGTCAAGGTCTAGGTTGAGGAATCTGTGAGCTATGAAAGAACAAAAATCCAAAATGATTGCCCTTCTTTGCATGAATTTAATCCAACTCTTCATGTATGATACCTTACATTGATCCTTAATCAAAACTTTAAACTCAAACTGACTTCTTTCTCAATGGGTCAAACTGCTTCCTCTCTAGCAACAAGCAGAGATGAAAATTCAAAGAACATTTAGGAAAGGGAACCTCCGTTATTCTACTATGATCATAAATATTCCATTTTAAACCTCCAAAATGAAAAACAAGGACAAATTAGAGAGTAACAAGTTTGAGCATAGTGTTACCTTTTCAACACCACAGTTCAAGAAATGTTGGTTTGCAGAGATGAATGTTCATGGATACAGCTCCACCATTATGGCTGCTGCATTGAACATGGATTTAGGGTTTGAATCAGCTGAAAGCAAGCAAGTCATTTGCTTGGTGAATTTTCAGTTTCCACTGGCATCAAAAACAGTTCCTTCGAAAGAACCCCCCCTCAAGAAGCTGCTATCTATTATAACTCGGTGTCATTGCACTTTCATGATTAGACGACGTGTAGTTGTTTTTGTTTTTTAGGTGACAGGCTGTCTATCAAGCTTACTCTGACTTGTCATTCCAGGACAAGGGCATAGATGACCTGTCATCATGTTCTAGGCTGCTAGCAAACGATATAGTTATTAAACCTAGACCACTTAGGTTATGAGTTGCAAAGATCAGTTTAAATAAATTTAAAATAATATTGTTTCATAATTTTTTCTTAAAAAAACTTAAAATAATATACTTTTGAATTTTAATATAATCTATTGAGTTAATTCTCATTTAATTTAATTTAATTTTTTATTAAATTAAAAGTTAAATCAATAAATCATTCAATTAACCTATCAAAATAACTTGAGTTTAATAATACTAGTGTAAAATAAACATGTTTTAATTTGTTTTTTCTTGTAGCTTCTCTAGGATAATCTAAGATTTCTCGTATTACCCTAAAACTCAATAGTTATCCAAATATTTCTCTAATATTTTTTTTTCAAATTGAGTTAATCTATAATTCATGTAATTTGAAATTTTTTGAATAATGCTCACTCTAATATTGACAATGTTGTTGGATACATTAACCATAAACCATATTAAAAAAAAAAAACATTCAAGGGATTCAAAAATTTAAAGGTTTTTTTTTAAAAAAAAAAATATTACACAAATTGGGTTTGTGTGATTCAAAACTATATGATTAGTTAGTATTTGTTTGGTTCAAATAGACTATTTCAAAAAAAAAAAAAGTTAATGGATTGAAATTTTTCATTGGCCCTAATGTTTCTAGTAATTATGTATTTGAAATTATGGTAGCTTTTAAATTACTGTTTTAAAGAATATATAAATTATAATTTTTTTATAATTAATATTTTTTAAAAAAAATCTTTCAGCCGAACCATGTAAAATTAAGATAAATATTATTAACAAAAATATTCTTATAATTAAAATAAAATACAGTTTTAACCGCATTTCAATATACTATTAGTCAACCCTAAATCTTCGAACATGTAAGAAGTGGCTTATTTTTATTTATTTATTACAGACATCATGTGCTTTAGCAGAATTTTTGTCTGCGGAGCTGAGAATGTGGCTTGTCATTTGGGACACTGATAGTCGGGATCCAAAAGCACTACACTGCTGTAACAATTCAAAAAAAGGTGCAAGATCAAGTATGACCAGGATCGAAAGATGTGTAGAGTTTCTCGAGAAATGTACTTGCAATTAAAATTCGAGAGATCCCAGATTCCAATGCATGTTCTTCACCCTGATTCCGAGCATCCCAGATTGAGAATCTTCCCCGGCTCCCCACATCCATCCTTCTAAAAGCACGAACAACTGCCGGCTGCTTCCTGTCTTTTTTTAGTGCTCGTTTGCAAACGTGGTGTATTTTGGGGCTGCATCTACGTTTAATTAGCAAACGCACCCAAATGAATATTTTTGTTGCAGTGTAGCCTATGATGCATCGCGCGCGTTGCCAAACAGTGTAAAAACGAACGGATGGCTGCTTCTTGTCAACACAGTGCACTGCGGTTGCATTTATGTTTAATTAGTAAAAAACACCAAATATGATTTTTTTAAAAATTTCTGTGTAGTTTGTGATGCACCGAGTTGCATGATTGTTTGATATAGTTTTTGTTTTAATTTTATTTTTTTAAAAAAATATTTTTAATTTAAAAAAACATTAAATTAATATCTTTTTAGTGTTTTTTTTATAATTTTAATATGTTGATATAAAAAAATAAAAAAAAAAATGTTTGCCTCATCACGAAGAAAAGAGAAAGAAAACGATCTATCATCGGCAAAGCTAACAATTCTGATTGAAAATATACCAAACTTGCTGTGTGGTTTGTCGCTCTCCTTTTCGTTTTCGGAACCTCGTGTTCGAGCCCTCGTTAAAGACAAGTATGAAGCCTGTATAAATGGGAAACTACCATAACTCTCTTATAAAAATGGTATCTTAGGAACCCATGCCATTGATGAGGAACAAGTGTGCTCCGTCAAGAAAAGAACATGGTAACACCAGAGCTTGGACCCACCAGGAATCGATCATGAGTTTACCAAATTGTTCGATTACATAGATGGTCAAGATCTGCTTGTGAATCTTTTCAGGTTTCCTAATCCTAATTTGCCTCATTGCCAACTGCCATCCCCACATGAAAATAAAGGCAATTTGGTTGGACTCGTCAAACCCAATCATTTAAAATGCTTGAAACTCACATTGCTTTGGGCAGAGGGAACTACTCTCTTTGTCTTTGAGTCTTGGATCTTCGAGCCCACTTCTCAGTACCTTAACGGTGTTCAAGTTGTCTGGCTTACATGTCATGTCTATGTGTCTGTCTCTCTTTGAAAAAGAAAAGCAGATGATTTCATCGAGTCCTTGGAAGCAGAAGACTAGAAACCTACTTTATTGTTTATTCCATCTTTTTTCATGTCCCCCCCCTCTCCCCCTGCTATATAAGAGCCTGACATTCCCCTTCTGTTGCATTCATTCTCCAGCTCATCGTTCCATTTCTATCCTGTCCTTGTTTGTTTCTTTCCCTTTTTATCTCATCATCTCTAGATCATTATTATATCATCATTTCCAATCAGAATTCTTCATGGAGGTACCATTTCTTTTCCCTTTCTTGATTTGCTTCATGCAGTTTTTTATTATAAACGTTTCTCTATATCTTAGAAATTTAGAATTAAGACAGTTCCTTTTCTCAAATGCCACCAAAATCTTGGTCCTTTCATGCTCACCAGTCACCCGAAATAAGTTCTCTCATGCTAATGAAGATCCATGTCCTAGAAATGGTTCGAAGGCCAAATAAATTAAGATTTTGTCTTTCGACCAAAATCTTTTACTTGGACACCGTTAGCTAAAAACATCGACTTTTTTTTTTTTGCCGGCAAAACATAGATTAATGGTTCACAGTGCTGTCAAACGAACACCGAGAGTGTTTGGGAATGAATTTCAATTTATTGTTAAAATTTAAATTAATTTTTTTAGTATTTTTGCATTGTTTTAATATGTTATTATCAAAAATAAATTTTAAAAAATTAAAATATATTATTTTAATATTTTCAAAAAACAAAATTTAAACAAAAACTACTAAATTCTCGATCACCATTTTAATCTTGAAGGGAGTGCTTTATCCTAGTTTGGAAAAACTTCTAAGTAGCATCGTTCCAGGGGGGTAAAATACATACAGAAAAAGAGAAATTCTTAGCTCCCATTGGAGGAAGTGCCCTTTGTTAAAGGAAAAGTAGTGTACATTAGTCCTTGATACACCATCACTCTCCCAGAAAAATTTCAAAGAACAATGCCAGCTGTCGTTTTCATGTATGTTCCTTTACCTTATCATTTATATTAATTTAGTCATGTAATGTCATTTTGCAGACTGTCGAATTGAAGGTGGAGATGGTTGGCATACATGAGAAAAGACTGAGGAAATGCCTGTCAAAATTGAAAGGTACTGAGTTTGTTCTAGATCTCTCTTTGATCTGATATTTTTATGTGATGGTATACATATGTTCATTGTTTCGATACCTTGCTTAAGTTATTCATTTTACCTTCAGGAATAGAGAAAGTGGAGGTGGATGTTAGTAGTCAGAAAGTGATGGTCACTGGATATGTACACCGGAACAAAATACTTAAAGCCATAAGAAGAGGTGGTCTTAAAGCTGATTTCTGGTCCACCCAAGATGAGCTTCTCAGTGTTTATGCAAGTGCAAGTTATGGAAGCTTGAGATTCAACAACTTCAACTTCTTCTGACTATTTTACTTCTTTTCCTTTTCTTTTTTCTTTTTTTATCATATACCAAGGTTGTGATTTGTGCCTTCATATTTTATTGTTCCTTTCCCTTTCCTCTTCCCCTTCTCCTTTTCTTTTTGAAAGGAACTGTTACATGTTGAATGATGATACATAGAGTGAAATAGAAGAGTCCTGAATTTTGCAGAGCCATACTCTTTCTTTTCCTTTATCTTTTCTTCTTTTTTTATATTTTAAATACTTCTATTTTCGAAGTGTCTTCTTTGTTAATGTTAACTCAATGCAATAGAAATGAGAATTTGGTGCCGAGGAGAAGAAAATCGGAAGTGTCGATTGTGTGATGGCCAGTTGGGGTTAAGTTTGAAGATGAATCTTTTTTGCAACCCCCCTTGTCTCTGTCCCATTCAAATTCTGTATAGAAACTCAGCCGCATGACGTCCAATTGAGAATTAGACAAAGAAATATTCTCTCAATTTCTTTTGGATTAAGATTAAGGATATTTTGAGACTAGTACTAAGTCCCTTTTCAGATATTCTCATAGGCGTACCTCGACATAAGTCGTGCATTTAGATAATTTAATAAATATTTTCGGATGTTAACCCTAAAGTTTGAATTCAAAAAACTAAAGAAATGAGTATACTTCCTTAATTACTAGGATGACCATTTAAAGTTGATATGTAGTTTTTCCTAAACTATTTGAGTCCACAGGTGACCCTTAGCAGTTGATGCACTGTTGTGTCCCTGTGTAAGAAGTAGACAGCACGTTCGTGGTCACTGGTGGATTGAGCTTCGTGGGATCCGCCTTGTGTCTGAAGCTGGTCCGTCGAGGTGCGAGCCTTTGATTTCTGGCCTCCTTCTCCATGGTCTGATGACCTCAATAGCCATGGAGTTCACTGCATTCAAGGTTCCATCACCCTTTATTTATTCCAGCCAATCATTCATGAATTCCTGCCTTTTTTAGTATTTTGTCAACCCCCTGCTTTTGATTATGAGCAAATCAGATTTAAATTGAAAAGATCTAGTAAACATTAATCAATTTAGTGAATAATAGTAAACGATTCAATTTTAAGGTCCGAAGTAGTGAATTCAGTCACTTTGCAAGAATTTTAAGAGCATTTCCATCAATACATTCTTTGTTGCTGGATTTCTACCAATAATTATTTGATCTAGACTTTAAACCAAGCATTCACTGAATTCATTCTTAACTTCTAGGACAAGTCGCTTGGATTTTTGTATGTCTTGCAACCTGCTAAGCTACCAAGATTGTGATGATATAAGGGATCTTAATCCAAAACAAGATGTTGATAAAGCCTTACGTGGGGCCGATTGTGTTTTCCACCTTGCTTCTTATGGTATGTTGGGGAAAGAAATGCTCCGGTTTATGTGGGCACATATAATGTTGTATTTGGTGGAAAGGAGATTGTGAATGGCAACGAGAGCTTACCTTACTTGCCTATTGATGACCATGTTGATCCATACCGGCATAGCAAACCAATCGCATAAAACAATTGCTTCTGAAGCAGAATGCTCGTCCTTCAAGCGAGTAAATGATTCTCAAGATTCCTCATGTCCCATGTGTTAAGTAATATTTATCTAGTTTTATTTATTAAGGGTAGAATAGTATTTTCAGTTTAACCTATATATAATTGCTTTGTATTTAGGTTAACTTAAGCATTCATAATAAACATACTATTCAGAATTCTAGCCTCCTTTTATGTTTCATTTTAATTACTTTAACATGGTATCAGAGCCTAGTTGATCGAACCCTTGGCTTGTTAATTTTATGGAACTCGCTGCCCTTATAGAAATCATGTTCACCAATGTCAGAGCCACTGCTCGTATCAAAATCGTTATCATCATCCACTTCATTCCCTGTAGGATGTTCCAGCACGCTCAATGCATTCCTTTGAAGCTTAACTTCAGATCCATTTTTC
>Ga0307515_10026019_pt1 | contig 10094 bp, 8 predicted proteins | sample 17_EM_MG_FD_194513 | JGI IMG/M metagenome (GOLD analysis project Ga0307515, IMG submission 194513) | Populus trichocarpa ectomycorrhiza microbial communities from riparian zone in the Pacific Northwest, United States - 17_EM | ecosystem: Host-associated > Plants > Roots > Unclassified | place...
CACGGTGGGCTCGGTGATCTGGATGTCGGGACGGGCGGAGAGCAGTAGCTTTATGACCTCCTTGTCGAAGTATTTTGCTATTGCCGCCACTGCCATCTCGGTAATATGGATGTTGGGACGGGCGGTGAGCAGCGCCTCTATCACCTCCCTGCCGCGCCTCCAATTTCTTGCCGCCGCCGTGACGGTGGGCTCGGTGATCTGGATATCGGGACGGGCGGTAAGCAGCGCCTCTATCAGCTCCCTGCCGCGCCTCCAATTCCTTGCCGCCGCCGTGACGGTGGGCTCGGTGACCTGGATATCGGGACGGGCGGTAAGCAGCGCCTCTATCACCTCCTTGCCGCTATCCGCATTACCTACCCCCGCTGTGACGATGGGCTCGGTGATCTGGATGTCGGGACGGGCGGAGAGCAGTAGCTTTATGACCTCCCTGTCGAAGTATTTTGCTATTGCCGCCACTGCCATCTCGGTAATCTGAATGTTGGGACGGGCAGAGAGCAACTCCTCCATCACCTCTTTGCCTCTAGAGTTCTCTTTTGTGGCGATGATGATGGGCTCCGCGATCTCGATGTCGGGACGGGCACAAAGTAGCAGCTTTATGACCTTCTTGTCAAAACGTTTTGCAATCGCTGCCACTGCCATATTGGTGATCTGTATGTCGGGACAGGCAGTGAGCAGCAACTCTATTACTTCCCTTCCGTGCCTCCTATTTCCTGCAGCGGCCTTGACGGTGGTCTCCGTGATCTGGATATCGGGACGGGCGGTTAGCAGCGCCACTATCACCTCCTTGCCGCTATCCGTGTTACCTGCCGCCGCTGTGACGGTGGGCTCTGTGATCTGGATATCGGGACGGGCAGTGAGCAGCGCCTCTATCACCTCCTTGCCGGTATCCTTGTTACCTGCTGCCGCTGTGACGGTGGGCTCGGTGATCTGGATATCGGGACGAGCGGTGAGCAGCGCCTCTATCACCTCCTTGCCGCTATCCGTGTTACCTGCTGCCGCCGTGACGGTAGGCTCAGTGATCTGGATATCGGGACGGGCGGTGAGCAGCGCCTCTATCACCTCCTTGCCGCTATCCACGTTACCTGCCGCCGCTGTGACGGTGGGCTCGGCGATCTGGATATCGGGACGGGCGATGAGCAGCGCCTCTATCACCTCCTTGCCGCTATCCACGTTACCTGCCGCCGCCGCGAAGGTGTGCTCGGTGATCTGGATATCGGGACGGGCGGAGATCAGTAGCTTTATGACCTCCTTGTCGAAGTATGTTGCTATTGCCGCCACTACCGTCTCGGTAATCTGGATTTCGGGACGGGCGGTGAGCAGCACCTCTATCACCTCCTTGCCGCTATCCGTGTTACCTGCCGCGGCTGTGATGATGGGCTTAGTGATCTTAATTTCGGGATGCGCGGATAGGAGCTTATCCATCACCTCTTTGCCTCTATTTGTGTACCCTGCGATTGCCTTGACGATGGGTTCGGTGATCTCGATGTCTGAGCGGGTGCAAAGCAGACACACCATATCTGCGTGGCCATTAAATACGGCCGCCTGGAGCGCGTTCCCATATGTACCGCCCTGAACGTTGATGTCGGCGCCGTCATCCAAAAGCTGTTTCACGAATCCCAAAAGCCCCATTGATGCTGCAATTTGAAGCGGTGGTGTTATCTTAAACCACCGACGGCGTGAGAATGTGAATATCTGGTAAGCGAGATTCATTTTCTCAGGGCATATTGCCAGTTCCTTGAAAGTGAGGAATATAGTCTTGTCATCACTTCGGTCAGCCTTTCTTGCGTGCTCAGGCCAATGAGTTGCAGCGTAGTCCAAAAATTCAAGTTGGCGTTGTCGAATTTTTATGTTCTGCCTGACATCGCTGTTCCACCGGTATTCTCCAGTGACCGGCCCAACTTTACACTCATCGAAACAAAGATAAGATAAGCAGCAAACAGCCAGCTGCATGTTAGACTCTGTTGGTGAGGTGACAACAATGGGTAGTGAATAACTATGCACCCCTACCCCCCGAGATATATTCATACCAGTCAGGAAATCTTTCGCCGACTGGTGAACAAGGTGAACAGTATCACTATCTTCGATTCTGAGCATAGGTCCAAAAATCAACCGAAGAACATTCTTCATATTTGTCTGCATGTAATCCTGTATCGAAGACATGGAAGTGTATTTAGGCCGTATTGCAATAGCTATTGTCAACTCTTGCAACGTTAAGGGACGTACAGCCCACACCACCCATTGGAGAATGCTCTGGGCAGTTTTGTGATCTTTAGCTCGTATATTGCGCAAGATGTTCATATAAACACCTGAAAGTCCCAGCGGTAACGACTTCAGGGCCTTTCTAATAGCCTGGGGCGTTGTGTCTGTTGACGTTTTGAGATCTTCCAATATCAAAGAAACCCAAAGAAACATTCCGTTGGCATCTTCTATAAGAGTTTGTTGCACTTCTTCGCCCAGGCTCCCAGAAAACTGTGACAATTTGCTAACCTCAGCTTTAACGAATGCTTTTATATCGCTGTGTAAGTTTTCTGCAACCAGATGTAACTTATTAACATTCGTCAAATGCGATGCAACTGGAATGTGCGGACGACTTGTAATGATAATCTTGACACGTCGTGTGGTGGCAGCATCGCATAAGAGATGTTGCAGCTGGTCTAAGAGCACTGATCGTGACCCTTCCTCACATTCATCTACGATTATTAGCAACAATTATATATATGGCAGGGGGGAATACCGAGAGCATCAATCAGAATATAAACCAACCCGCGATGGGCATCATGTATTATTCGTTTGAAGACTCGCCAGAGCATGCCGAAGCTCCAAGATGTTTTCTCCTTTTGCGTAATGTACTCATGCTCGGTCATAAAGTGCTTAATAGCATCTGGTACTTGATTTAATAGCTGGGAAAGCAAATTCACCAGGATTGCATGACCAGTCTTTAATCGGTCATCCTTGTCGTCACAGAAGAAATAAGCCAAGCATTGCTGGGTAGTTTTACCCCTCATGATTTCCTGAGTTAGAAATGACGATAGGACGCTCTTTCCGCAGCCGGGATCTCCATAGATCCAGAGAATTGCTTGGCCATCTCTCTCGGCCCAAGTCCTATAACGCTTGTCGTCTAGAACCCACGTACATGTATTTTCATATCGTCGCAGCCAGTATTTATCACGGTCAGTTTCGTAGTCTGAGGGCTTCAAACTTTTCATGCAGTCGATGTAGTCTTGTGAACCTAATTCCCAGCTATCAGTAATGGACTACTACTATATATGCCTTGCGTTGGAACGAACTTTGAAGATTTTGAACCCTTTTTGTTGTCTCTGAATACTAAGTATCAGTATTCTCCTCTTCTAGCTAGATTCTTGAAAGGATCCTTATATACCATTTGACTCAGTAATACTCTCCACCCATCCCTTCAGGTACCTAACTACAGTGCAATAGGTCGGATCCTCTGCTGAAGCGAACTTCACCATTGCGGAATGGCTTTTGTTAACAGGAATTCGGTCCTCGAGAGGTAAAAACAATAGGGCTGAAAACCGTGTAACCATTTCAGACTGTTTACCGCTTCTTTCATACTCTCCCGAGTCCGACTGGAGAGAGTTAGTTTCTGGGCTGAGAGTGTGTTTTCAATCTTGCCTTTTCAAGGGTCAGAGTTTGCACCGTCTCATAAAAGCTGACTATTTTTAACTTAAACTCTCTCCAGATATAGCTGAGTTCTTCCTTTTGGTTTTCAAGAAATTCAGAACCTTCGCTCAATTTTGTGAGCAGATTATGCCTTGACGTCTCGGACTCCTCATCCATCATCTCCTCTAAATCAAAGATACGCATGCCCTGGTGCGGAGTCCCAAAGAAAATAATACAATGCGTTGCATCCAGAATATGTCTAAGAGACGGATTGCGTCTAGACTCAATTAATGCCTAAGAGTGCTTCATGAGTTTATGACAAGTTTCGAAAAGTATGATGAACCTGCCTGTAAAATGAGAATACCACCAAGACTGTGTCCAATGAATATGATAGGTCGGGCTCTCTATAAAGACACCGTCAGCACATTGATATCATGATTTGACTAGACACTAATACACGTACCATTGCTGAGCTCCGGGCGTTTTCTATATCGTGGATAAAAAGCCGCTTGTAATCCAGTAGCCTGTTTTCGCTTCCTTCCTGCGCGTCAAGACGGCTGTGGTAACCATATGACATGATCCGGATATTTTTCACATCGTGCGGCAACAAGTCCTTCAGCCACATCTAGCCAGTTTCATGACTTCTCCAGGATCCAAATGCATGGCCTGCAAAACCGGCCACCGCGATCACACTACAACTATATCAGCGTCTGCATGTACCTTCGGCGGCATAGACAACTAACTCCGCAACAACTTCGCCCTCAGGGGCGTTCAGAGGTGTTAGATTATAGAAATGACTGTCAATCGTTAGAAGAGCCCCTGTTCCGCTGGCGGCTGCTGAGACCTGCAGATAGTTTTGTTGCTGTAAGTTTGCAATACAAGGATCCAAGTTGAGCAATGCTGTTTGCGTGGAGCTGCAACATGCTGGGTAGAGCGATGGTCGATAATTCTGATGCGCGAGGGATGGGTCGATGGCAAGAATCGCGTCAAAGAGATCATCAGCACTCCAAGTCAACGGAACACCAGATATCCGAACACACTTTGGCTGCTGATTTGAATTTGACGGATTATGGGATCCAGATTGGCCGGCGCGAACATCAAGAATGCTACCTCCGATAGTACCCCCGGTAGTACCCCCGGTAGTGTGGACGCGCTTAGCATTTTTTGTTGGCTGTGGAGCACCCGGTGGCTGCTTGCGTTTTCCTTCCCGAGATCTGGGGTTCGTATCGGTGGTCTGTTGCGATGTCCATGATTGTGCGCTCGCTGATGTACCCGGAGAGATCCGGGCGGATGGTCTGCCTGTATGCGGAGGTGACGACTCGAGTAAATTGGGAGCGGCAGCTGAGTGGGTGTGCTGTTCAGTCATTGCGTTCTAAATGCGTAGAATTTCGTTCAATCGACCAAGGATTATGACCAAGAGTGTTGCGTATTCAACGAGCGATAAAGAATTGATGCCTTCAACGGGGATTGGCAGCACCGACTTATAATATAGTAAACTTGCACTTGTACTGCTGAAAATGTGGTGACGTGGCAAGGAGCATGAAAAGAGAATTTTATTCGTGACACCTCTCCCCTGTTCACAAATATGGGATGTGGGCGTATGGTATGGGAGAACGCAAAAAATATGGTGTCCCACGGATTAATTTGATTGGAGTATGTGTATGGTGCATGCCTAGCAACCCCTGCTCACCATGAGGCTGGAAGCGGATGACGGCGGAAGGTCACTTTGTGCGCTTTTTGTATTCTGTCATCGCTAGTGCTAAACAGTCAAAACCAAAATTAGCAACCAAAAAACGTCTACAGACTCCGCTAATACTTATTTTAACTCCAAAATCACGTACTCGAGTACTCTACCGACTACAAAAAATCCGCGAGAAACGATTTTATTCGCTTTTACCGTCCATACGACCTTAGACTTGTTGAGTTCAAACAATCATACACTTGCGATAAGAATAGAATCTGATTGATACAAGTCCGAAGTGGAAATGATAAAGACCATGCATATCGCTATCTAATCAATCAATCCAATCTAATCGCTATCTTATATCTAAGCTTCACAGGTGTCTTGTCGAGATGGCAACTGCATGTATGACAACTTACAAAACGACAAATCCGCATTGGAAAAATGGTCAATTATGTTAACTGCAACAAGTTAGAATGGATTTCTTTAGAGGCCTTTGTTTTACCGTCTTTCAGGTGTTTACCATCATTTTGAACCAGGTGGACGTACAACAGCTAGCAGAGTTCGCTCAAAGACAGAGGCCAAGCGCACCAGCAAGATCAAGTGCACTTGGGAGGCCACCTGGGAAGCCAAGCGTGCCTAAAATCAGAACTTCAAGCGGGCGGTGAGGTGCACGGATGAGGTGCTCGGGCGCCTAAAGCAGGGACCCATGTGACAGCGTACATTGAGCTTCCTCATCACCATTATCGTCATTGAACTGCGGCACTCAATGTTGCCAGCGGATTGCTATTACAGTTTCTTCTAGGTACACTTCACAGTTACCATCTAGAGATGTAGAAAGCACCGAACGGCGAGGCCCAGCGCACCACAAAGGGCCTCAATCGGACAACATGATGAATGTCTAACACTCATAGTTGAACTTCTATAGAACCACTGCGCATTTGTAACATATTCATTGAAGTGGTTTCGTCGGTTGTCACATCGCCAGGTCCAGCAATTTAGTGTTCGGCACGGGACGAGGCGAGATGAGACTTCAGCAGAGCCCGGGACATCTCGTCTCGCCGTGTCATTAGTCTCGTGGTCCCGGGTCTATAAGTAAAGTCTCGGCGGCAGGCCCGGGATATCTCGTGTATCTATACAGTATACATCTAGACTCTCAATCTACAGTGCCGCTTCTTGCTCATTCTTAACGACTACCCAGCACTCTCGATCTACCCAATCACCAGCGGCAGCTAAATCCTTATCCTCCATCTCCCTGGTATGAATATTGTGCAGTATTATCTTCTGATTATAGATGTACGCATTAAACTTCTTAGACTAAAATTCAAGGTGACTAAGTGTATTTCAATGATTCCACCAGTCCAGCAATGGACCAGTCCGGACTGGAACCGTCCAGTCTAGTCCAGGTCCAGTCCAAGAAATTTTTGGACCGGGATCGGACCAATCCCCAATTTTTCGGGACCTGGACTGAACTGGCCTGGACTGTTTTGGACCAGTCCACTCGGGCCGAATCGGCCCGAATACGCTGAGAGTTACTGATACACTGAGTCAACAAATAGACTCATACACATATACTCATACATGTAGACTCATCTTGCCATTCTCAAGTCACAATGCATATCTCACCCCTCACCCCGGCGGGAATTTCCGGACGTCCATGGCCGCCGGGAAGTCCATCACCGCCATGTCACATATCTCCATGGAAAACAGCTCCGACACCTGTGCCTGCCGCCATCGGCCAGCTTTCCAGCCCGTTGCCTTTCCCACCTTCTTCCAGAGCTCCCGCTGCTGGTATTTCCACCGGCTGCAGTGATGGAGGAGATGCTCCCGTGTTTGGCCCACCATTCCCCCGCACCACCAGCACTGTCATCCTCTCGGTGTCCGAATCGTTTTAGGTAAGCATCTATCGGTGCATGCCCGCGCTTTAGTTGGTAGAATCTTGTTGCCAATGACTTTGCGCTTGTCATTAGGATAGGTCTCCTATTTCCTGCTTGGCCCTTTAGTCTGTAGCCAAAGTGCTTACTGCATTTGTCGGCCTTCCACTGGGCCTTGGCTGCTGATCTTCCGTCGGTTTGTATCTGTGTTAAGGTTGCTGGGATTACTGTCTCACTTCTTTAGTTTTTCGGATCTACTTTGAAATTGATATATATTGACCTGTTTGGACTGGTCCGGACCAAGCCCGTCCAGTCCAAGACTGCCAGTCTGGGGCCCGGTCCAGTCCGACCTTCCGGTGGGACCGGACCGGACTGAGCCCTACCCCAGACCGGGTCCGTCCGGACTGGTGGAATCATTGGTGTATTTAAGCCAAATAGTATATCTAATTAAAGCTAATATTTAGCGTCATAGGCATTATGGCAGTTACAGCGAGTAATACGCGTTCTCCAATTACCCGCAAGCAAGGTTTTAAGTGCTTCGTCAATGGTAGCTAGTGTGGTATCAGAATCTACCCGCTACCAGTGAAGTGTCTATAGACACACTTCTAGTTGGAATATAATAGGTGTAAGAGGTGCTATAGAGCGGAGGTAAAGTACTGTGATCATGAGTGAGCAAGTCAGCGATAAAGAGGACAGAAACCACAGAGAACTATACTCGGTAGACTGCTCTTGGCCGAAAGGCATCGGTCATGAGCCATCACTCTAAGTCTCGAGTCATCCCGGGACATGCCAGAAAATGGTCCCGGGATATCTCATCCGCAGCAAATGAAGTCCCGCGGGGCCCGGGTTCAAGTTCCGGGACGGAGTCCCGAGATATCGCGTCTCGTGCCGAACACTACCAGAAACAATCAGACAATACTCAACCGCCCTCGCTTTCCCTGCCTTAACACCATGATTTACTCCCCAATTTAGGGTGGTTTAACAGCTCCACTACTTCGTTACTTTTACCGTTAGGCCGCAGAATCATTCTGGATGTCATACCCGAACCATTCATCTCATAAGTGGTCATAGGACTTTAATCGGGGTGGTGCTGCAGCGCTCCACTCACCCTCCGGATGGTGTACAACAACTCTCCTCTGAGATACCCGGAAGCGACTTGTGTCCCTCATAGAAGGTGCCGAGAGAGCTCTGTCAAGACCTACCAGCACGCGGAACAACATTGTCGGTCAGTGGGTACAACTACACCGGTGAGCACTCGTGCACTTGGCTACCTTGGTTGTTACGATATGGAAGTTGGGGAGAACCGTGTGCGTATATCCTATGGTACAGAGAAGATAGAAGGAGAAAGACTCGAGATATATACAGGAGGCATCGGCCCCTGCTGCAGCACCGTGTATCAGACCTGTAACATGTCTCCGGCACATGTACACCAGTAACATTGGTGTTGCAATATTGTTAGAAGGAGGTCTAGACAGGTCTCTGGAGTCCCGGTACACCGCTTCAAAACTTCTCACCGTTGTCACCACCACTCTTATCATCATTCCAGTCACCCTCCTAGAGGCCGCCCAACTGAGATAATCCCTAGAGTCTCGTTGCATGTAAGTCATAAGTTCTACCTTCCGATAAATCAAGAGATTTTATCAAGATCATGCAATTCAACACTTGGTTTTGCAGAAACCTTCAGCTAATGGTGCGTCCTGCAGTGGTAAATAGTGGCAAAGGCACTCCGGTATATGTTTCAGATCTTTTCTGTACTATAATTCTATACACGCGCACGGTTCACCCCGTCGTAATCCATGACTTGGCATTGCCCAACAGACTGTACGCGCTGTAATCCTTCTAGTTTCGCCACTGAAAGAATCATCTCAGTAGTCCTAAATTGTTGAGAATGTGAAAGTACAGTACGGTGTTTTCAAACCCCCAGAACAAACTAGACGGAGTCTTGGACCCCTGCCCTCCGTTAACGTATCCAGCGAACGAGAATCGTTGCGGGGGGCACGTCACCACCAACCACGGAGTTCAGTTAAAATGCAAGGCCAAGAAAAGAGGATTCACAGTCCGCATATGGATGTCTTTACGGTTCGTGATATCACTGTATGGTGTCAGGATGGTATCAAACCGGAGCATGATGCAAGATACAGCAGTCTGCAAGAATGAGTAGTCTATGAACTCCGCCAACTTCTGACAGCGCACTATTGTGCTATGTTGAATCCCGGAATCCGGAATACTCTTATATACCTACGCTAAAGATAGCCGAACTCCCACCACTGAACTCTCCATTCTTGAACTTCCACAACCAAATCGCAGGATAAAATTCTTAATTTTCCACCGGTCAAAAAACACTGCTATAACTTATGTTAAAAGCAATCGAGTACAAAGAGGTTGAATTGTTTATTGTACCAGAGTGATTGTCCAACGAACTATCTAACGAAAGTCTTTGCCTTTCTATACAGAAAACCTGGAGATTTAGTGGAGATACTGGAGTACGTTTGTTTGCAATCAGCCGCTTGCGGCTATGACATACATATTCCTTAACATCCTCCCTATTCTAGTGAAATCCAACAAAGGAAACAAAGTAAAGTCATAGGTCCCCACCCACTACCCTCATCCCGATGATACTAGAGTGCCGATGCAGTGGCAAGGTAGCGGTGGCGAGTGAACAATCGTGAATGAGCCTACGAGTATGAGTCTACTTGGTGATCAGTGAATCGGCGACCTCATCATTGACCTTTCTAGCAACTCCAAGGCCTTAAAGTTATATCCTGAGTCAACACCGTAAGCCCCAATTAGGCTCCGGTGCGCCGATATGCAGAGTAGTCAGGAAAGAGCATGAGCATGGCCGGACAACCGAAGGCATGAACTGGCCGGCCCCGGGCGAGGAGCCAGCGGTCAGGACCACCATACTGGACGACACAGCT
>Ga0307515_10026020_pt1 | contig 10093 bp, 8 predicted proteins | sample 17_EM_MG_FD_194513 | JGI IMG/M metagenome (GOLD analysis project Ga0307515, IMG submission 194513) | Populus trichocarpa ectomycorrhiza microbial communities from riparian zone in the Pacific Northwest, United States - 17_EM | ecosystem: Host-associated > Plants > Roots > Unclassified | place...
TATGGAGAGACAATGACAAATCAGAGCGCTTGTTCCCTACAGTAGTGCGCAATCAAGTCTTTGCTTCATTATCAAAGATTGGTTACATTCTGTTCTCGTTCTTGATTGGTGTGAGAATGGAACCAAGTTTGATATGGAAAACAGGAAGAACTGCCACTTTTTTAGCGACTCTGCTGTTCATATTCCATCACATAGCAATGCTAAGCATCGACATCACGTTTGACAAAGATAAGGAGAAGTTAACTGCGGGATTCGTGCTTGCAAAAGAAGCATTTTCAGCTATATATTTCGCATCGATAACCACTACCGAATTTGTTATGGTCAGTACCATTTTAATGCAGCTTAAGATAATAAATTCGCAGCTTGGACACCTTGCTCTAGCATCCTCATTGTTATTCAAATTGGCAACCTTTGCAGTAGGAACTTTGTTTGGTTTCATAAATGCTTTTGTAAATATATCGTCTCAAGTGGGAGCTCGGATCGTTATTTATTCTCTTGCACTTATCGTGTTTACTGTAGTCGTGTCGAGGAAAACAATGCTCTTCTTCATTAGAAGCACACCAGTAGGTAAGCCTATGAAGGAAATCTACACCACTATGACTGTAGGCGTACTATTTTTATTGTCAGCAATTGGTGACGAAGTAGGACTGCATTATATGTATGGCCCTTTAATACTTGGCCTGGCAGTGCCTGCACGGTCTCCTTTAGCTGAAGTCCTAGTAGCAAAGTTCGATACATTGGTTTCAGGATTTTTCCTACCACTCATGGCGGTGTTCTGTTCCTCCAAACTCAATTTATTTCAGTTTATCCACGAGTTTAAGGATGCTGTTCATCTCCAGATTTCATTGATTGGATATGTGATGAAGCAGCTGGTAACTTTTATCGGGGCGTATTTTTGCAAGATACCTTTAAGACATGCTATTGCCCTCACAATCATCTTGAATGCCAAAGGCATTACTGAAATTGCACAATTTTTAAGCTTCGGTGACATTACGGTACATCTCGCATTACTTTCTATTATTTAGAATTTAAATACCAGTGGATGTTTGTGAAACAAGCACCTAATAACTCTATCTGCATTCGTTTCCATTAAAAATTCCCAATTTGTGCAAACGTCTCATTGTTTTTTTCTCTCATCAAGATTGCTCTCTCTCTCTCAGGAACTAGACGCAGCCTCTGGAATTTTCTTAGTATTTCTGTTACAAGCATTTCAGCCACTCCTTATTAAAAAGCTTTACAATCCTGCAGACCAATACATTGGGTACCAGAATAAATCCATTGAGAAGGCTTCTGATGATGCGGAGCTCCAGATACTTGCCTGTGCACATAGGCAAGAGGATGCTGTTGCGGCAATCAAGCTCTTACAGTATTCCAATCCTACAAAACAAAGTCCCTTGTCCGTTTATGTACTTTGCCTGGAGGAACTCGTTAGCAGTTCCACCCCTCTTCTAATCAATCACCAATTAGGCCAAAAAATGTCCTCTTACAGGGTATCCCGCTCACAACCAATCATTGATATCTTCAAGTATTTTGAGTCACAGTACAAGAAGTTCGTCCGGGTGAATATGTTCACTGCCGTATCGCCACTAAAACAGATGCATGAGGACATTTGTTGGCTCTCTTTTGACAAGGCTTGCTCCCTAATAATACTTCCATTTCATAAGAAATGGAATAGCAAAGGCAAATTGGTTTCCAGCAACACTGATACAAGGAACTTGAATATTACTGTACTGGAAAGGGCACCTTGTTCTGTTGGCATCCTCATTGATCGTAGTAGAACCCAGGGCTTGTCTTCTATCTTCCTTGCGTCAACATATCGTGTGGCTGCACTGTTCTTTGGAGGCCCAGATGATAGGGAGGCAGTTGCTTATGCCTTAAGGATGGCAGGAAGATTTGGACTTCATTTAACAGTTATGCGTTTTATCACCCCTACTACTGAGCAAGTCTATCATGATTGGGATTACATGCTTAACAGTGAATTTTTGAGAAACTTGAAACTTGGAGTGTCAGAAAGTAGTAGTATCAATTACATAGAGGAGACTGTGAGAGATGGAGCTGACACATCATCCATAATAAAGTCAATGGTGGGAGGTTATGACCTTATCATGGCAGGGCGGCGCCATCAAACTGAGCCACAAGCTTTTTCAGGTCTATCAGAATGGATGGATTTGCAAGAGCTTGGGCCGATAGGGGACCTGCTTGCTTCTGAGGATATTACTAGTGCAATTTCAGTTTTGGTGGTTCAACAGCAGATCATGAAAGCAAGTCACAGCAGTACTTTGAATTAATGATTTGCAAGTTGTACACTTGCATTGGATGGCGGGAGAAAATACTGCACAAACCTGAGAATTCTCCGCTTCTTTTATCATGACATGAGAAATTATGAATGTCTGCTCATTACAAACCTCGAGAAGCTACGCTTAACAGGAACATGGAGGATTTGACTATAATTGATTTCATTTCATCTATTGATCGAAGAATTGATTTCTGTACCCGCAACATTTTGGGTGCCGACAATTCCATGCTATGTTACCGTTGAGAACCTAACATCCCCAGAATCCCAGCTCTATAAAGCCATCTTCCCTTCAGAAAACAAAGGCGGCGGTTAAAAGAAGGGACGAGGAAAGGCAGAGGCAATTGAAAAAAAATAAAATAAAAAATTACGTGGATGATGAAAGGTTCAAGGACAAGGCGAAATCTTGATATTACCCTCGCATTTGTGAGGATGGTAAAGGAGATCCAATATAGAACTGTATCTAGTTGGTCCGAAAATGGTGAGTTTGTTGAGAGCCTTGCTCTGAGGGTAATATGATAAATTTACAAAATCTTATTTATTTTTTATTTAATATTAAACAAAAAAACTTTATTGAATCCAATTGTATTAAATTTGTTCCAATCCATAAGAATTGAATTCAAAATCAATTGATTTCATGTTTATATGCAATTTTACGAGAGAAAAGGTGCCAAGCATGCGGTAAATGTGCACCGACGTAGAATTCTCATTGTCTTGATTTTAGTTTATTATTATCAATAGTGGTTTTTATTTTTATTTATTTTTTTATGGAACATGATCCATAAAGATTGTGAAAAAATATTTCAACTTCTTTTAGAAACATAAAAAAATCCCATCCACATGCATCCCTTGAAGCTAATAAACACATAATTGCATTCTCATTATTAATTTAAATTATAATATATGATAAATATAACCACTACATAATTTAATGCAATTCTTTTGTTCGATCGCTACGCTACTCGATAATTCAATTATTATATTCCAAATTATGCCATGGATGTATTTATACAAACAACCCAACTAAATTATCCACACAATTAACGACGACGACTTGATAGAAGCAATTAATATAGACGGTTGTAATGATTGTTTTTAAAGTATTTTTTATTTAAAAATATATTAAAATAATATATTTTTTATTTTTTAAAAATTATTTTTAACACCATTAAATTAAAACAATTTAAAAATATATATAAAAAAAATACTTGAATTTTTAGAAATAGCGTTTGAAATGCAATTTCAAACTGTATCCAAATCCAAAATCAGCCTTTGTGAACAAACAGCTAATCAGTCCAACACCAACTTGCCGAATCACACAACTCTAGCCAAGCTTTTGAATCGTCCTTGATCCCATCTTCAAATTCACAATCTATGGTGCCTCATGAGACCGACGAGAATGTGAGCTGAAACATCATCCATAATTCAATCAACGGTGGGAGATTATGACCTTATCATGATATGACATCGATCTCCAAGAAACTGTACAGCAAGCTTTGTTAGGCCTATCAGAATGGATTCAGGGATCTTCTTGCTTATGAAGATATATCCAGTCCAGTTTCAGTCTTGGCTATCCAACAGCAAATTCTGAAAGTAAATTGTAGTAGTACTTTGAGGTGATGATAATTCAAAGTATACCTTGCTTCGAAGGGCGACAGAAAAACTGCATAATTTCTCTTTATTACATGTAAAACACATTACAATCCTTCTGAAGCTAACCTTCATGTATCTTAAGCTTAGATACGCTGGCAACTTGATATTGTATGCATGGCCTTGTAGTGGACTGATTGCACATCCAATCTTTACTTCCTTTGCAATATCAGCAAACCGGATTTCATCCTTTCCTTGAACTTGATCCCATCCAATTCACTACTAGCTAGCCTACATAGCTTACAAGTTTCTGGTGCAATGGGCTTGATTTATTATAACGCAGTCTTCGAAATCATCAGCTGACTCCTGTGAGATAGAATAATCAATGGCAGAGATTTTGCATCAGAAGGATGGACAGAAGTCCTTAATGTAGCGAGATAATTAGACTTTGTAGCATTTCATATATGCATAAATTACTCTTGACAGTATTTTCCTTGCCACTCTTGACCTGTTTGCATAGATGTTACCAAATCTTCGTTTTTCAACCAAATGAAAGAAATACATGTAGCAGAGCAGGGCTTCACTTGGAAAAAAAACACTGAAGAAAAAGAATGCCAATTTACTGGTATAAACCAGTCTGGGGTTGCTTACATATTCCAAACCAGTTTCATTTTTTGGTTGGCAACACGAAACAGATTGTCCACTAGAGTGAGAATGGGAAGAAGAATCAACAGTCCTTTTTTCTTTCTTCTCAATAATGCTGCTGAAGATAGATATCATGTCTTCTTAAGATATCCATAAGTGTAGTAGAGTATATGGGATTCTGTGTTACAAAAATGGTGCATAAACAATAGTGTTACCTCCTGGTGTGCAGAGTATCAGCGGGATAAACAGAATCTGTGCAAGAGCTTTATGCCAGGTTTGACTTTGAGGCTTGCTTGGTGCTCCACAATTTATGGAGTTGGGATGGAAAGGAACAAGAATGAGATAATGGTTGTGGGAGATTCTAACAAGGTAGATTATCCAGAATGTTCAATAGAGGCTCCATAATACTCACGCTCTGCAGAAAGCCGTTCTAATTAATTCTACTTTCCTCAGTGTTTTCAAAATTGTTTCTTAGCTTTGTAGCAGGAATGAGCTTCTACTCGTTCCTTTTTTATGGATAAAATATTTCTCCAATAAAATAAATAAATAAAAAAGACTTCACTTGATGTAATTGATTCTTGCATCAAAGGATGTTTATGTAGATTTGGTCTTTGAAGAGAGATGAAAATTTTGATAGAAATGAACTGATGAATAATTTTTCTCGTTTAATTTTCGCAAACAAAATGAATACATAGGAAAGCCTCACGAAGTTTGATGATGGATGTCATGAGTTGTAAGAGCGTGAGAAGTCAGAATAAAATTCTTGGTTAAATTCCTATTGTAATGTTAGGATTAATTTACAAGGGAGGTATTGGATCTAACTTGAAAAAAAAAAAGGGGGCAGGAATCCCATGATGGCTTAGGTAGTACCCAATAAACGTTGGTTCCTTTGAGGTCAATAGCCACGAATACAAAACGCAAAATATGGGGTTGGTCTCACGATCTATCTTCACCTTTTATGTGTGGCTGGCTTCGTGCCTTGTAGTTCGTTCTTCTCCTCTTCTTTTTCTGCTCTTTTTTTTCCCCTTCTTCTAAAGAGGAAGCAAGTTAGTTTAAGCAATACCCATGGCAGAAAATGCGACTCATGACCTGTTTTGCCACGCTATCAATTCATTGAATGACTTTGCTATCTGGCGCAATTTCACCGCGAAGATTGTTGATGGCTCTCCCGCTCTTTTCATGTTTCAGATGACAATTATTTCCCTGGTATCAAACTTGTTGGAAATCTTTCTCAGGCCTCTTGGACAACCGAGTTGCGTTTCCCAGATATTAGTATGGTTTCTTCTCTCTTTTGCTGCATTGTGAATATCGTATATACTAAGAAAACGTCTGACCTTTAATTGTAAAGGTTTCAAGTTTACACCAAAGGAACTCTGCACTTGTTGTCCGTCAATTTTTTTGTTTTTTTTAAAAGATGGCAGAAACCAGTTGTATATAAATTCCCTTTCGAATTTATGATATATATCGTATTTGTACCTAGTCTATCATGTACGTTAGAAATGTATAATAATGACAGGTCCTATATCTAACAAATTTTGCATGCATGTCGACAGGCTGGTATGATATTTGGTCCTTCACTCCTCGGGCAAAACAAGAAGTTGCTAGATACCATGTTCCCTATAAGAAGTTTGGCAACGCTGTGGACAGTGGCATCATTTGGAAATTTATTCTATACCTTTCTAATTGCAGTGAAGGCAGATCCTGCAATGATGCTAAAGCCAGGTCGAGCTGCTATGTATATAGGCTCTTCTATGTTCTGCATCGCTTTGTTTCTTTCCCTTGCACTATCATTCTTATTGAAAACCATTGTCACCATGGAAGCTAATCTCAATAAATCGATTGTCTTCATAGCTGCATCACAGTCATTTACAGGTTTTCCAGTCGTTGCTGCCTTCCTAACTGAGCTCAAGATCCAGAACACAGATGTTGGCCGCCTAGCCTTTGCTTCAGCAGTATTTGCTGATTTAATTGATATTGTTGTGGCCGCAATTTCGCTCACGCTTGGGGATGTCGTTTCTCACCCACTAGCGCCAGTGCGGGCAGTCCTATCAAACATTGCATTTGTTATTGTTATCGTGTTCATCATCAAGCCAATGGTAATGTGGATGATGGGTCCTATAAAAGAAATGAAACTTGTGAGTGAGAAATGCATTTTTATCACCACCGTTGTCACTCTACTCCTCGCATTTGTGAGCGAGATCGTCGGCCAGCATTACGTCCTTGGGCCATTGATTTTTGGCTTGGTTTTACCGATCGGACCACCTTTTGGAGCAACTTTGGTATCGAAGCTAAGTACTTTAGTTTGCGGTCTCCTCTATCCCGCTTACCTTGCTGTTACTGGTCTGCAGACCAATATCTTCAAAGTTGATTTTCAGTCTGCAATTATTGTGGGGATAGTTATGGTCTCTGGTATCATAATTAAGTTGGGAGCAGTCATTTTGCCAGCCTTGCATTCTCAGGTGCCCGTTCGAGATGCTTTTCTGCTGGCAATCATTTTGAATATAAAGGGGATTGTGGAAATCAACGTTTACAACTTCTGGAAAGATAACAAGGTCTGGTTAATTTGAAGATAGTTTAAATTCTGGTACTGTTGTAAGAGAGCCCCATGGCAACCTTCACGAGGCAAGAAAAGGAAAACTTTTGAATATATACATCCCCATTAGGGACACCCGCGCCAAAAATGGCCCCAAATGATTTATAAGGTTTTTCTTTCCTTCCCCTTATTTGGGAAATAGAGGAGTCAAAAGAATATAATTAAAGTTTAAAGCACCTCTTAATTATTTCCTGAAAGCTAAAGCACCCTTTCTCTGGATAGTGGAAGGTGTTTTCCATGAAGTTTCTCTAAGAAGATCTATCACTTTTATCTTTTATTAATTTCCTTTCCATGCTAATCTACAATGGCCTGATATATATATATATTCTATGATTGCAGACTTTACATGATGGCGATTACGCTTTGTGCGTAGTTTCGGTGATTTTAACAAATGTAGTTGTTGGCCCATTGGTGAAACTACTCTATAATCCTTCAAGGCAATACAATACTTTGAAAAGAAGCACCATCCAACATTGCAGGCGAGATTCAGAATTTCGGATGCTGGTCTGCATCCACAACCGTGAGAATGTCCCTGCAATCATAAACCTTCTAGAAATATCACACGCCACGGAAGAGAGCCCTATAGCAGTCATTGGCTTGGTGCTCGTCAAGATTGAGGGACGAGCTGCCCCAATCCTAATAGAAAACAGCCGGAAAGGAGTCCCGGAGACAGAATCATCCAGTACAACCAGCATCCTCAATGCCTTAAGGAACTATGAGCAAAATCATCGGAACTCCTCCACCGTCCAATCATTCACCTCAATCACGCATTTTGAAACAATGCATGATGATATTTGTCGTCTGGCAATGAACAAGAGAGCCACTATTGTAATCATGCCGTTTCATAAGAAATGGGCCATCGATGGCTCCATCGAATCTACAAACCGTTCTATCCAACAAATGAACCGCAATGTCCTCAAAAACGCTCCATGTTCTGTTGGAATTCTCGTTGACCGTGGAATCTTAAACGGGTCATTGTCTGTTCTGAATGGTAGGTTGTTGTTCAATGTTGCTGTTCTATTCTTTGGCGGCCCAGATGACGCGGAGTCACTAGCTTATGGAGCTCGCATGGTGAGACATGGATGTGTAAAGATAACAGTCGTGAACTTTCTTCTCTTTGGAAATGCAAACAGTAAAGAAAGGAAGCGAGACAGCGATTTAATCAATGAATATCGACAAGGTAACTTGGGAAATCAGCAATTTTTGTATTTCGAAGAAGTGGTAAGAGATGGGGTAGAGCTCGCTGGATGTCTGGCAAAGATGGTGGGTTGTTTTGATTTAGTTTTAGTGGGGAAATATCATCAGAAGTCTCCTCTTTTTAGAGGCCTTGAAGAGTGGAGTGAGTGCCCTGAGCTAGGGGTCATTGGCGATATGCTTGCTTCACCAGATTTTGAGTGCACTGCATCAGTCTTAGTCGTTCAGCAGCCAAGAATGAGAGTGAACGAAACGGAGCCGCTTATTCATGAAGCTCCAGATTATAACAGAGTATGCCTTTCGATGGAGAGAAGGAATCAGAGAATATTTTAGGAGGTCATTATTGTTGTTGTTATTATTATTATTAGTTTTTAAGCCTGACATATTGCTCCCAGCTAGAAGAGCAAATTGGACCTTTCACACAATTTAATAAATATATAAATATGCAGTGAAAAAACAAGAAGAAGAACCCATAAACTGAGAAGAGATGAAACCGAAAGAAAGAAAGAGAGGAAGAAGGAAAAAAAGAGAAAGGGAAGACATGGATACTTTGATATACATGATTGTTTGTTGTTGAATTATGTTTTTGAATTGTGGAGGCCGATGAAGATTTGAATTTTGTGTTTTTAAGTTTGATATGATAAATTATTATAGGTAATAGATTGATTGGTTTTAGATTATTTTGCTAGAAATAATAATTTGAGATTAATTAGGAGTAATTAATATATTAGGGGAAAGAAATCTTAAAAAATTATAGAAAATTGTTTATTACACCCCAAAAAACATCACCAAGCAGAATGACTAGGGACGCGACTGACATATGGTCGAGGGAATTTCCACCAAAAACATCCCCTACCGAGTTAAGACTTGAATCTATAAAAAATCCACAAAAAAATAAAAAATTCACACATATCAATTTCATCGATTACCATGTTAAGCCCTAAACCCATTAAACACCTTAAAAATAATTACTCCACTCACAATTTTCATACAATTAAATTATCTTAATCCAAATAACAATATTTCAATATATAAATCATAATTGAAAATCTATAATAAGATAAACAACCTTGAATCTCCAAATCAGGGTCCCATCATTCATAATTGGTCAATATATTTTTCCTGCATTTAATAATTTGTGGAAAGAATGAGTTTTCACGAGTAATCAAAATAAATATATCTTAGAATAATTAATATTATCAAACACACAATATGATACGATGATGATTGTATTAGAAATCTTATATTTTTGGTTCAACGTTTTGAAAATATATGATGACCATTCGTCATGCTAAATACATTATTTGTATATCTTTTTTTTTTATTTGGATTCGAGGAAACCTCACTCCTCGAAAAGCACACTTTATGGACCCAGGTGAGCGAGTAAAATCCCGGCTGTTCCAGACCCTTATAAAAAGTGCACGCCCTAACTGGAACTCGAGACCTGCTGTATAGATCTGAAGTCTATTGCCATCATTTGTATACCGTGCATGGATACATTCAATACATCATTTGTATACCGTGCATTAATACATTCAATACATCATTTGCACATCATAAATACACACATCAAATACAGCACTTGCACGGCCTGCGTACAAAACATCAAATGCATCCCTCCCGAGAAAAGTTTCCGCTCCCGAGTCCCGACTACTGAGAATTCCGAGCTTCCTGTTTAATTGATACTTTTTTTTCTTGTTTTTTTTTTCCTTAAAAAGAAAAAAATTGTCTGGAGATTTACTGGACATATGGTATGGGCTTGCTTGTAACGGGCTATT
>Ga0307515_10026021_pt1 | contig 10093 bp, 4 predicted proteins | sample 17_EM_MG_FD_194513 | JGI IMG/M metagenome (GOLD analysis project Ga0307515, IMG submission 194513) | Populus trichocarpa ectomycorrhiza microbial communities from riparian zone in the Pacific Northwest, United States - 17_EM | ecosystem: Host-associated > Plants > Roots > Unclassified | place...
TTTTGAAGATTTTTTTTCCTACAATAGCATTGTTATGCGAATCGCTGGATCTTTAAATATAAAAAATCTAACAAATACCCTTTAATTTTGATAATTTCAAGATTTTTTTTTTATTTTTTAAAAACTACAAATAACATATTTCATCATGTCACTCTTTAAAGTTAAAGAACGACAACTATTTATTTATTGTGTTTAGAAACAACAACACTAAATAAATATCACGTTTTTAAATTACTACATGAACAAATTATACTATTTAATCAAAAAAATTGCTGCTATATTAATTCACTAATTTTTTAATTTTCAGTGATAATTCTCCTATTTATCCTAAATGGCCTTTCCTAGATGAAACTGTAAAGTTTCCAACAAAATAAAATAAAATGCAAATACAAGTTCCAGAGATCACGTGCCATGATTAGCAACTCGTGACATCATCAGTTCACTCGATCCCATTTTAGAGACTAGAAAGGCATGGAGTCGTATACTGGGAACAGAAGTTTCATAAATGAGCCCCTTAAATTTTCGAGGTTGGCGCAGAGAATCCCGTAGTAGATGCAAAAAGGACATATGTTCTCTTCCAAAAACTGCCATTTTCTTGACACACTTGAACCTGGAGGCATGTCTCAATTGTTAAAGTTTTCCTTGAGCCATGCAACAATATTCAAACCAGTTTCAGCAAAACCCTACCAATAATTAAGTCTTCTTTTTTCTATCTTTCTCTGTACCTGTTGCATCTCTTTTATATTTTTGGTTAAATCCATCCAAGATTGGGCTATCCATTAGACTGTGTTTTGTATTGGGGTTTGACTATTCCTCTTTCATGCTAGACCAACTAATCTGTTGCTTCGTACTCCACACTAGCTAGAATGGAATCCCACCCCCTGCTGGTAGGCATGCCCATCAGAGGCCTTGGCAAGAAAGGTTAAGCAAAAGATAGAAGCAACACTGCTTCCAGCTTACTCATTGAGTGCAATAAAAAGTGTCTTGTCTTTCAATGGTCTGATCTGATCCGCACACAGCAACCTGGCAAGCTTGGTTGGGGAAGACGTTTGACTTATGGTTATTTTTCTCCACGTAAAATTGATATCCTAAAGTGGAAAAAAAAACGTATATTAACTATTCCTCTGGGTAAAGAGACTAGATATATCATAGAAACTTATTTTCCTTGTGATAAAAACGAACAAGAAGCATTCCTCGTTATACACGCACACATGTGTCTGTTCTTTAAGATTAGATTTGGTGGAGAAAATATTTACACTGCCGTTTCAATTATTTCGTGTGGTTTCTTGAATCTTGTGTATATGCAATAAAAGTTCATAAAATCAAACGCTCCACGACAGCACTCAAATGAATACTGAAATAGATGTGATGTATTGTACAGATTGGTTTGGTTTTATAGGTGTAGGAAGGCTAGACGATAGGGGGTTTGATTGTTGTTGGTAAGGTAAGGAAGAAGGCTGTCACGTCAAGGGTCGTTTCGTTCCATGGCTAATAAAAAGAAAGTGTGGAAGAAGATGTTTCCCCTAATATGCAAACTGAGAAAGCTGCGTCTACCTACAGTCTGCTTCCCAGTTTTTATGGAACGATCGATTTAGAATATGTGAATGACAGTTGCGAAGGGGAGATGGAGAGGGTGGCTGGTTAATTAGCAATTCTTTCTTCGTTTTTCAGATTTCAGACCCTCCAAAAAGTCACATCCACTGTCATTAGTGAAGTAAATATGTGAATTTAACAATTGCATTTTAATATGATATAAGACAGCATTTCATTTGATTACCTTGCGAATCTCAAGAAGAAGGAGAAGAAGGTTTGCCTTTCGAGTCTAAGATATAGTACACTGTAATTATGTTTGTTTTTGAAATTATTTTTATTTAAAAATATATTAAAATAATAATTTTTTATTTTAAAAAAAATATTTTTAATATTAATATATCAAAATGGTTTAAAAACACTAGAAAAAATATTAATTTGAAGTAAAGAAAAAATAAAAAAATTTAATTTTTTAAAAAATATTTTTAAAACATAAAAACAAACAAGGCTGCAATAAAATTTATCAACCTCCAGTTTAGCTTGACTAGATAATTTCTAGATTTAGTTTATGTAGTTTTATTAGTTTGAGTAACATAAATATTAAAACTATTAAAAAAATTTCTAATTGTTAACTTTAAAGTTTTAAGATATTAGTTAAGATAGGTATAAACTGGCTCGAATATTTATAATTAAAAAAAATTATTAAAAAATTATCTAATTATATTATACTTTAAAAAGTATAAAAAAACATATATTTATTACTCACTGCAGTATAAATTACACTATAAATATAAAATGTTTATACTATGAACAATAAGCAGGATTGGTGTAGATTTATGCAATGCAAACAAAAAAAAGATCAAAAGTTATTTTGGTTGTGTGTTTTTTCAACATTAAAAAAAAAAGCAGGACAAGTGATTTACTGGAAGCATGTGAAGGTTATTTCACCTAAAACCGTGGTCAGATCTTGTTTACTAGCGGGTACCATAAACCAAACCACAGATTCATTTTGTAACCAAACACTGTATATAATTGAGTTTGGGCAAAAAAGTAACAGCGGACTCTAATATTGTTTCCACAATTTAAGCAAAAAAACAATATCCAGCTGACTCTGATATTGTTTCAACAATTTAAGCAAAAAGACAATATCGAGTAAAAAAATTTCTTCTTCTAAATTTGTTAGAATCATAGAAAGAGAAACATTGAACGATGCCTTGTTTAAGTTTTGTTTTTTACTTTTATCTGTTAAGAAAATCAAATTCCTTTAAAGCAACATCATTTATGGAATTTAAAAATTATTTGCTACTGTGGTAATGATTATAATTGTTTTTTAAAATAATTTTTATTAAAAATATATCAAAATAATGTATTTTATATTTTTTAAAAATTTTAATTTTCACACAAGTACATTAAAATAATTTAAAAACACAAAAAAATAACTTGAAGCAAATAAAAAATATATTTTTTAAAAACATACATTTAAAAAAAAAATAAACAAACTATTAGACTCATAGTCAAAGTTTAGACATTAGTCTTAATAATCAAATTAAAAATATTCCTAATTTGTCCAACAACAATAGGTTGTTGATACAATCAAATTTATAAATTATTTTTAAATAGCATGTTTTTTCAAAAAAAGTAAAATAACACATTTTTAAAAGAATTGATGATATACGCAATTTATACATGTCACCGATTTAAGAACATGACTTTCAAATTTATCATCATTCATAAACACAACATTTTAAATAATCTGTGAAATGAATTGCATAAATTATAATGAAAAACTTTGAAAACACACCGAAATTTTGATTATGATATTTTTAGTATCATCAAAAAAAATCTTAATAAAACAAATCAAACAATAACAATAAAAGTTAACGATAATAACCGGAGTTAACGATAATAATCGTAATTATATAGTATTTAGAGAATATAATTACGAATATTTTTCAAAGTATTTTTTATTCGAAAATATATTATAATAATATTTTTTATTTTTAAAAAATTATTTTTAATACCAATATATCAAAATTTAAATCACATTAATTAAATGATTGTTGTTTTATAAGATGACGTTTTTAATTGCTTATGATAAATTAAAAAAGACGTGAATTTATTGCGAGAGATTTTTAACAACCACCCCAAGCATTATCTAAATATATTTATATAATTCACTTGTTGTTCAATCGTAATAAAAAGCGTTAAAAAGTAATAGAAATAAGATATTTATATAAAAATCAATTATATATTTATTACCTATGATTGTTTTTTTATGTGACAACCTTTGAATTGCTTAAAATAAATTTTAAATAAAAAAAAACACTAGAATTTTCTGAGAGCATTAATAAATTGGTTTTTATAAGTATCCTAAAAGCTCCTTTGATACATGTGGTAAAATAACAAAAATAATATCATCATTATTATTGTTGTTGTTGTTATTATTGTTATTATTATTATTAATTTTTAACTGATTGGAAAAGTAATACAAATTGTGTTCTTAAAAAATTTATTTATTTTTATTAAAAATTATTTTTTTTATGTTTTTTGAATTTTTTTATTATACCGATTTTAAAAATAATTTTTAAAAAATAAAAAATATTATTTTAATATATTTTAATAAAAAAAAATGTTAAAAAAATAATCGTAATTACACTCATTGCAGACATGCATGAGAAGGCAAATGCATTTTCAAGTGACGTGGACACACAGTACCATGGAAAGTGGAAACGGTATCAATTTTTCTAGTTAGTTTTTTTTCCCCTGACTTTTTTTTTTAATTTGATTTTTTCATTGAAATTGATGATTTATTCCTAAGAGCCTTAAAAAGTTCAGCTCTAAGCCTTATATGTTAATCACATCTCATGACATCCTCTTTTAATTTAATATATAATTATTAAACTCAATCTGATATTGACAAACAAATATAATAAATTAAAATCTAAATTAAATTGTATTTGTAATTAAATCAACTTTATTAGAACTTGGTTGATTTAAAAGATTAAATTAAAAAAAATTTGCTTATAACCTTCAATATTTTCTATCAATCATGAAAGTTTCATCAACTTAACAAGATCAAGACCAGTATAAATTATTTAAGTTGTTTTTAATATTACATATATAGTTTTAAATTGTAAGAGATTGAATTTATTACAGCAATTAGTAACCGGGTTAGCCCGCTGATCTAACAGGCCGACCAAAACCTGGAGCTTAAAACAAGTCACATCCTGAACCGAGTACGATGGCTAGAGACAGGAAAGGTAAAAGACGTCATACATTTATTTTCTTTCGCTCCTTTCCAGATAAAAAATAAATAATTTTTATCCCCTGCTTATCACTTCAATCATCACCCTCGGTGATGGAGCTAGGATGTAAACATGGGGAGGCTAAATTGAACTGACCTCTCTATTTATTTATTTGTATATGTATCTTACAGAACTATTTAATATTTATTGTTGCAACATATATTATAATCCAATATTAAGTTACGGATTCTAGGAAATTGAAAGTAAAATTATTAATAATTTTGTAAATTTATCTTAAATTACAAGAGTGGGTATGAAAAAACCGTACTTGAGATAAGATTGTAGAGAAGCTGGATATGACAGGAGAAAAAAGATCGGAGACAGAGAGAGAGGTGTTTGGGATTGGATGTTAAATTGGCGGGATTCATTGTTCCGAGTAAGAGTAAAAAATCTAAATTTTAAGGATTATAGAGACTAATTGTTTAAACTTACCAATAAAGATTATATCTATTAATTATTATAGTTATCAATGGCACTATTAGATAAAAAATAAATATATAAAAAACTATGCAACATAACATGCATAGAGATTTCACATATCTTTATATTGTCTAATGTAAATATTAATTTTGGTACAGTGTGTTTATCAACAATCTTCACTTATTATACTTACCAATATCATTTTGTATATTTATCACATTAACCATATCTGTATCTTTCGGTGGGGCCTCGGGGCATGCGTCGCTGTGGCATTGTTCCCGATAAAAATAGATAGGCCCAGATTTATTCATTTGACGCCTTAAATTCAAGGGACTAATGGGCTGGACTGTTAATTTAACCCAAAATATACTGAGATAGGTTTTTTTTTATTATTATTAAAGTGAATATTCGGGTCAGCTTGCAAGCATCTTAATTAATTTCACGGACCCTGAAGTTAATGACCATGTAAGTCTCTCATGACTGTCATATTAGCAACCAATGTTCAAATTACCACTAGACTATTTACTATATCCTTAAATATACTGAGATAGTTAACTAGGCTGCTCGTTGTGTTCCTCTCAAATCTGCTGCTTTTCTTTTATGTTTATTTATTTCAGCCGGAAAGACGCTATCAGAAGTCAAAAAATAGATCGAAGCACAGATGGATTTTGATTGGATTGGGAATCCATGTTTAACAGATTATCGCTGGAAACATCATGCAAAAAAGAAGCAACGCCGTCATTCTTTTGTCCCCGGAGAGGCCCAGATGGCAAGTACAAGTGGAAGGAGTGGGCTTGGCATTCATCTGTTTGGGGTGGACTCGACGAGATAAGCTCCAGAGGTCATCGTGGGAGCTGATATTTCACATTTCAGCGACATTACAATCTACACTAGCATCATGTGGGATGCCTCCTTTATCCAGATTATTTTATTTTAACAAATACAAATTTTTTGCAAGACTGCGAAAATTTATTTTTTTATTAATTTTTTGCAAGACTGCGAAACTAAACTTTTTAATTTATTTTAATATTGTAATGTAGATTATAGTTTTATGAGTTAATATGGGTTGGCTCATATTTATTTAGATCTTATTCTTTTATTGATTTTTTCAATTTTATCATTTAATATTAAATTGATTGAGAACTGAGGTTTGTAATTTTTTTTAATTTGTTTTCTATGAAATTATCTCAGTCTCAATACTCAGTTAATGTGTTTGGTGGGTTAACTCATATAATTTTTTTGTGTTTATTTTTTAATTTTATCATGCAATACGAGATTGATTGAGAATTAAATTTTATAATTTAATTTGATTTACTTTCTATAAGATTATCCTTATTTTACAACTTAAATCGTGAGCTTGGAAAGTTAATTTGAGTTAACTAGCGTTATTTTTTTTTGTTTTTTATTTTAACTGGTTTTTTTTATTTTAATTGATTTTTTTTCAATCTCATCTTTTAACATTGAGTTGATTCATAATTAAGTTTCATGATCTGTTTCAATTTATTATATATAAAATTATCACGGTTTTATGAGTTGAGTTGCAAATTTGATAAGTTAACTTGGATCGATTCAATATATTATCATCTTGATATTTTTTAAAAATAAAATCTTTAAATTTATCAAGTCAATCATATTATATATAATCAATCTCATATACATGTGTGCGCGTGTGTATATATATTTTCTTATTTTAAAACACATTAACAATGAATAAATATTTTCATGCTAAAAATATAATTCACCTGGCTGACAGCTCGCAACACATGTTTCAAGATCCACAATGATAATAAGTATTTCACTAAAAAGTTTTATTTTTTTGAAGAATGAGATTGTGGATTTCATTTAATCAAAACTTCTTGCGGTAAAAAAAATATTTAGTCCTAACAGTACATTATTAGATGGATTTTGGTCACTAATTTGATAAAGTCGGCAGAACAATGACACGTGGATAAGCAATTTTTATCACCGTGGATCTTAAAACCAACCGGCCCTGACTATTAACAAACAAAAGTAGCTTAAGAAAAATCCCCTCCAGCTCCATGTTCTCCATTTGGCAACTCGTCTTTCTATCCTGTTCATAGCTAGACCCTCGCCTTGTCATGTATATGTTTTACATCTGGCTACAACTTCTAACTTTCATCGTGGACAAACATCTTTCATCATTATTATCCTTTCGGGTTTCAAAGTATTAATCATAATTGAAGAAACTATTAAAAAGATTTCCCACAAACAACCAAACTGCTCTGTTGATGGGAACCTGGGTCAATAAATTTTCAAATCCACACTCATATAAAAAGCTCAAGGGATCTTCTTGGTAAGAAGAAATAATGGGTTTTGGGAAATTGGCCTTTTGACCGCCACTCGACTGAGAAGAGACAGCATCGAGTTTTATCTTTCGACGTCAAATTTTTCTTTGATTTAGCTCAGTGTTATTATGATGAAGATTAGCTTATCCAAATACCATCATTTTGATGGATTTACAAGATGGCCCATCACTCAATTGATATAGGAATGCAAAACATGTAATCGAAATCATTTATTTGGGCTTTTCCGATTGGATCCATCCGTGGTGAGGTCTGGGCTTTGGAGGGCGGGGGGACAAAGATATTCAAGAAAAGACAGTCATGGAGGATTTCTCCATTTCTTTCTCTAATTCGTTTCAAGTTTTAGATATGCTGATGATATTTATGTTTACAGACTGTCTAGTAGGTATCTGTATCGTTATGCAATCAAACTGAATATGTTTTGGGACCGAATGTAGGTCCCAGGTTTCGAGTAGCAGGCGAAGGACACATTATTGTGGCAGCCTTTAATCTGCCATTTGTTTTTACATGTTATCATAGAAAATCACTTCCAACAATGGCGTCCACATCCATATTCTCAATGTATCAACCTGCCTCTCTCTGTTTCTTTCATATATTATTGGCCACATAAACCACCTCTTCGTTTCTTTCACCATTCCATTTCGTTGTCTGCTACTGTTTGTCCACAGCAATGCCACTAAGTTCTTCGTTTCTCAGTGTCCTTTCCGCGTGCGTGATTAAAGGCTACTGTTTGTTTGATAGTGTCCGGAGGGGAATTTCGATGGGTATATGTAGCAAGGATGCAACGTTGGTTTATTTTGGGCTACATTCTCAGGCCCAGTACTATGAGAGGAGGATGATCCCACAAAGTTGGCTGGCCAGTTAAGACCTCGAGGATGAATTAAAATTCCTAAAATTTGTAGTTGGAGGAGGATGCCATAATTGAGTGGTTTATTGTTTATTTTTGTCAAATCTCGTTTGGGGCCTTGGGCGTCTCAGGGCAATCGGTGTTTCAAAGCAGCCTTTTTAGAAAGCGCGCAAGTAAAAAGATGGCTTCTTGAACATTTCCCGAGGAAATAATAGAATTTAAAAGCATGCAGAATAATTATAAAAAAAGGCGCACAACTAGTTTGTAAAATCCCATTGTAGAGTGTAGACCATACCTTTCTAGGAAGTTGAGACAACATAATTAAGATTGCAATACATTGTCTAATTAAATGGTTGAAAACTGATGGTAGAACAATATATATATATCACATTAAATGTATGAATAGAATTCAGATTGAAGTGCTATGAAAGAAAGATATAGTTAGGTAAGTGTGCCCTCCACCGGAACCTCATGTTGGCACTGATATGGACTTACTGTAGGCCGATGCCGGACATCTCGTTGTCATATATAGACAGCTCGAGCAAGCCAGCACTTAATTTTCTCCAGATTGATAAAAAATTGTTTACACGTGAATTCTTAGAGAAGGAAAATGGGTTTATTGGACCCAGAAACCACAAGCAATCGTGCTAGACAAGAGGGCCAGAAATATATTTCTTTTAGGAACGTACCATAGCAACTGTCCACTTTTTAAGTGGAGTGCTGCTGATATTATAAAGTAACCTCACAGTTCATCGAGAGTGCGTGCCAAGAAGGGTTTTGATCTTGCTGAGGATGTAATGACCTCGATGAGAGGCAAGGATTTGAAAGATGTTGATTTGGTCTGAGGGGTTTGACCAAGAACTTGTGACCTCAAATCTTAACGGGTTTTTGATAGTATCGAACGAGTGGGAAATTATTTCCACTCTATAATTATAATAACACTACTACACCGCTTAATAGTCAATGGTGTCGTTGAGAATATTTAAATCAGTTTCACTGTTACGTGTAGTATTACAGTAACAACGTGGAGCCTCGTTTATTACCATCACATCACGTCCCGTCCCATCAAATCAAATCCACCCAATTTTGATTGAAGAAATTTTATAAAATTATAAGAGTTTAAAATCTATTTTATTTAAATCTTTATGTTATGCATGACTCGTCAGTTCACTTTCCAATCCATGCTTTTAACAAAGTATATAGTTTGGTAGAGTTAGAAAACATGAATGGTTTGTTGGGAAATATATTAAAATAATATATTTTTTATTGTTTAAAATATATTTTTAATATTAATATGTTAAAATAATTTGAAATTCTAAAAAATAATTAATTTAAACAAGAAAAATAAATTACAGGCACTTTTTAAATACAAAAACAAAACACACTCTTATAATCGTACAAGGGAGTGGTTAAGCTAGGTTTAGAAAAACTGGACGTGGAAATGCGTAGCCTCTTCAGGTAATGTGCCCGACTTGCATCCATTTTCCTAATAATACAGGTTCGTTCATGGCACTCACGTTTGATTAACCTGTAGCACATTATTTGTTATGTAAGTGATGCAGACACGACGTCGTGCTCTGATATTATTATCGCACGTCTTATACATCCTTAACCCAATGATTGAACTTCTAATTACGCGCTAAATAATGATTCTGCTGCCTAATATA
>Ga0307515_10026022_pt1 | contig 10093 bp, 2 predicted proteins | sample 17_EM_MG_FD_194513 | JGI IMG/M metagenome (GOLD analysis project Ga0307515, IMG submission 194513) | Populus trichocarpa ectomycorrhiza microbial communities from riparian zone in the Pacific Northwest, United States - 17_EM | ecosystem: Host-associated > Plants > Roots > Unclassified | place...
ATAATTGGACCAAATTCAGATCCTAATCCTCTAAGTAAGCAGATGATAAAATCATTATCTTTCTTCCATCGGTTTGCCAACACCACGAAGTACAAGAGCCAAAGATGTTGTCTTGTGAAGGTAATCTTCCATTGAAGCAACACTTTTTGTGAGGGATTGAAGTTCACTTTTTATTTGTTGAGCATGATACCTTATATGTCAACCATACAACATTTCCAAGACCTATCAGGCTTCATGGGAGGTCTCATTGTAGATCACCTAAGATAAAGAAGCATCCGACAATGAGCTATTGATCCAGCCAAGGATTAGTTGATTAATACGTAACTATTTGATTGGAGCTGGGTTTTGGATTATAGTATAATCAGTGGTAGTAACAGTTGTGGCTGGACAAGGAGAGTCATTCGTAACATATCTTAGAAGCCAATATCCACGTAAAATTCGAACAACCAACGATTTTCATAAGAGATAATTTGTTGAGGCTACTTTAATTGAAATGTCGGGTAGATGAGTTTTGAAAGAGAACGAATCAAACATGGTTCACTCATCCACAAGAGTAGTTTGAGAAGGAATAAAGAAAAACATATTTAAGAAAGGTCCTCTTGAACCAAGCTCTACTACCATGTAAGATTGAGTGAAAACTTGCCTTCCATATACATGGCTTGTATTTCATTTATATAGAGATTACATAATATGAAAACAATGGCGTGTGAAAAAAAAATACAGCTTTGAGAGTCCTATTTACAATAAAGTATGTTTAAAATAGAATAGGAGTGGAAAACTGTTAGAGAAGTGATATCAGAAGAGGATCATAATATTTAAGAGAGATGGACTAAATGTTTTTTTACCATGGGAGAAGTTGGGTTAAACTTGTTTATAGAAAACATTTTCTTGTGACGGGGTTATAGTTGAAATTTTAGGTTGCCAAGAGAAATGTTTTTATATTACTATATTTACCTCCTTTTTTTTCCCTGTTGAAAGGGCATGAGAGGTGTATCTCTGGTCATGATATTTGTTTTCAAACATAAAATGCTTTTTTTAGAGAAAAAGGCAAATCAAAAGCAGGATAATCGTATGATGACAAGGATATTTAACATAAACAGATGGACAACTTTAACTAAAAAAAAAATGAACTATATAGTGTGCAACAGTTTTAGTTAGTTTCCTATCGATTTAATCAGTCTTTGAGCTATTATGTTGTAAGAGAACAATTTCAAAATAGAGGGCTTGGTAAAGGAGAACAAGAGGCTAAGGAATGAAAAGCAGTTGATACAATTCATAACAAAATGAGAAAGATGAGATTGAACAAGCTACAAAATCACCAAAACTCAAAGCTAATATTTATTACCTTGCTTTTTATATGCTTGCGCACATTATTAAGATCTTCATCTCCACCATCCTTTCTTTTATGAGATTATAAAATGAAAAAAGCTTGAACATATTAGCAATGCATTGAGCATTCAAATAATACTTTAGAGCATACACAGAAAATGCAAGTTCAAAACCACCAGCAACAACAAAATTACTTTTTTTTTTTCAATTGCTAATGACAATATGTCATTTAAAATCTGAATGGTGATATGTATTATTGTGCAAATCAAAAGTTGACTAATTTACCATTAATGCCAAACAACTTACAAGAGTAAGACTTGTCCATAAATTTCACCACCTTTTATCATTTGCAACATGTTCAAGCAGCGGTTGCAAGCCAGTAATAAAACCCAACCTTTTCATGGCCTTTTTTTTGAAGTGATTAGAGCAAGAATCATTATGCCCACTTTCATCATTCTTTCCCTTCTCCTCGTCTTTACTTCAATCTTTTATCTTTATGATGGTATGCTCTTTATCCTTCTCCTTATATCTTTGTGTTTTTTATGCTTCATATCCTTTCATTGGATTCACTTTTCCATTTCCCAACTATGGCAGGAGTCCGCTTCTCGGCCTAAGGAAGATAAAGGAAATAATAATAGTAATAATAATAATAATTCATTGTGACACTAAACAAAAGATTACTCATTGCCAAAATGTGTTGGTGTTAAGAATCGACGCTATCCCCATAGCTTGAATTTTGACGAAACAGATAAACCAGTAAAATTCAAGGCAAAATAAATCCTTACAGAAGGCACATCTATGAGAGTGGTTTCCTTTAGTAGGAAGGCCTCTCTAAGTACATTTAGGTCAAATGTCTGCATGCATGCGTTACTATCTCTGGAACAAGAGGTATTCTGGATAAGATGATCCAATTGTATCCCTTCTCTGTTGGGGATTCTCCAGAATCTCCTCTTGATTCTTAGCCCATAATTGTAGGAATGTAATATATTGTATTTATGTTATGATTCTTTTCTTCTCGATAGTCCAACTATATATGTATACATTCCCTATATAAGTAAAACGTAATCTCCACCTCAAAGTGTGGTGGTTTCTTAAAACATTTACATTCTCCCTTTCTAATTTCATTGTCTCCCACCTCATTGTGAAGATAATATATGTCTACAATCGACTAAGTGATCGCTTACAGAAAAATTTATGGTGGAGCTACAACTTGTAAGATTAACAACACCAGTCAACTCTCTTGGTCTTTAAGTTTTAAAGGGCACAATCTCAATGGTGTAAGCAACAACATATCGGACACACCTTATTTTACCCTCAAATGCTTCTAAAGGCCTATCTGAAGATTGACTATGTATTCATTGTTGCCTTTTGAGTTCCTTCTTCATTAATAGGAATAAGAATAAACTATTACTCTTGGTCCTGATAGCACCATGCTTGTTCAAGAAAGAGCTCCTTTGACGAAGAGAAAGACTCTAGGGCTAGATAGTCACTGACCTTGAGCTTAGAGCCTAAAGATTATCAATTCCTTTTTTAAGTAAAGAAAGACGGAGCACTCATGGCTACTTTCAGCCAATTACCTCTATACGAGCATGCAAGGTCTGTTTCAGCCATTTTCAGTGGCATTTCCAAGACTCCTACTAGCTAGAGGGAAAATTATGGTTATGGTAGTCACTTGCAAATGATGTATACTATTTATTATTTTATTATTGTCTTGTTCTTCATGTTTGTTTCATATAAAGTACTATGATTTGTATCAATTTAACAATTATTGATATTGTCATGAGTGATTATAATTCAGTTTTGAGAGGTTTTTTTTTTGGATTCAATCCAGTGAGATAAAGGATAAAAAGGAAAAAAAAATTCAAGTTTTTTAATAACATAAACCAAATCAAACAAAATTAGTAAATTTGAATCGGTTTGGGTTTCTTAAGTGAAAATCAAACCAAACCGAAAATATTATCAAAACCAAAAGGTTAACAAGTTGTTTTAGAATCAATGTAGACACATAACTTTTCTTTTAGAAATAATTACACATTCATTTTTTATATATAACAAAATACAAACATCCCTTAACAACTTTTAGCTTCACTGAAGTCAAGACTGAGTTTATACTAAGAACATTTAAAATAAAGTAGGTAAACTGAATGCACCAAGATGGTTGGGGTAAAATGAGCTTTTTATTTAATTCACTTGAACAAAGATGATGAAAAAACAAGTATTGAATAACATCGTGTATGGCAACTAAAAGATGCAAGGGAAACGAAAGGGAGTTAAAGGAGGAAATGAAGGGAAATTTCCTAAGTTTGGTTCAAGAAAGGTGAAGGAAATTACTTTTTATTTTTTAGATATATAGATGTAAAAGAAAGGGTTGAGTATTAGTATTAGTATTATTACTAGATTGGTGTATGCATTACACCATGGGTCAAGTCAAATTTTTTCTAACGTAAAAAAAATCTCAAGCAACATCAATGTTTTTTAAAAAACAGGAAAGATCTAAAACACGAGTCATTCACTTGAATAAATTCAATAAACTTGGTTAATTTAATAATATGATTAAAAAAACATCTGTTGTAAATAAAATGAAGAAAATGATTTAGCAATATCATATTCAGGAGGAGGAGAAAGAAAAGACCGTTGAAAACTCATTGTCGCTCCATCATGGACACTACCCCACCACTAGAAAAAGTTCACCGAGATGGTTTTAACGCCACTGCATAACGACACCAAAAGAGGTCGCAGGCACCGTCAGAGTAGCCCTGGAAAGCAAACCAAGCAAAATATCATGAAGTGAGCATCTCATACTTATATTTAATCAATTAATTTAATATAATTAAAAAATAATTTTTTTTTAAAAAAAGCTAAATTTAATAAAGAACGATAATTAAATACTCGAGATAACCTAAGTCATTTTTAAAATTAGTGAAAACCCTATAGAAAGAAAATAACAGAGCCCAGTCTCCAATTAAATAAATGTTGAAGGATGAAACTAAAAAAAATGAGTTTAAAAAAAGGAAAAAACAACCAAGTAAACCAGAACGAATGTACTAAACATAGATTAATCTTCCAAACTTGTTATCTATGAAATTCTAGACTGAGACTCAATTAAGAAACTCAATTCTCAATCAATTTAATAATGAAATATGAAATTAGAAAAAGAAAGTATCAATTTATAAAATTTGTCAAACCAAGAAAAAAAAAACAATAAACAAATTGAGGATCAAATTTGATGGAATAAAAAATGAAGTAGGATGAAATTGTAAAAAAGAACTCAATTTTTTTAAAATAAATAACGATAAAAAGAATGGGGATCAAATTTGACATATGAAAAAATTGAAGTAGAATAAAATTGAAAAACAAAATCCAATTATAAAAATAATTATTAATAAAAAAAATATTAATAAAAAAATAGATCAAATATGAAAGAGAATTAAATTGAAAGGTTGCTATAAACATTTAGGGGGCCAGACGTGGAAAACTAGGAGGAGAGAGGAAAAATTAGAAAAAAAAATAAAAAGCCTTTTTATGCCACACCAGAGGTCCGTTGGCCAAACGCGCCACCCAGGGATGTAGGGGTCACCAAGACTATTCTAACACCGACCTGAAAGCCATTGTTTGACAACTATACGATCCCCAATGCGTCACCCAAATTGCATGGAAACACCTCATACACTGACACGTGAGTGGCACATGCCAACCACTTTTTATTTTTAAATAATATGTTATATCTATTTAAATACCAATTAGCTCCTCAACCTACTTGATTATAACAAAAAAAAAAAAAACAGGATCAAAAGATTAAAAAAAAAAGTCCTTGGATGACAATTAAGAATTTTTTGTTTCAATGATATTTAGTCATTTTATTGTACTTTTAGAAATAAAAAGTTAAAACACCCCTACACATTGTCGTGGGTGCTGCGATGTCGGGGGCAACAACAAGCTTTATCATGCCTCTTGAGAATGTGTGTGTTATTGTTGGGAAGGATTTTTAGATTTAATCATAAAATTATAATTGAGGTTTAGGAGTCGTCACCTAATGTTATGGTTACTAGGAACCTATGGTCTGCGAGAATCTGGGTAAGAGACTGGTTCTGCAAAGAAAAGATGCAACACTCCCAGTGCACCCTACCTAATGTAAGCTGCATTGTTGTTTGATTTTTTTTTCTAGGTAAGTTTCTATTCATTGGTCTCGTTTGAAGTAGATCTCCCTTCGATAAAGAATCTCTACCTTATCCAGTTAAATCATAACCGTTCTAAAGTCTGAATTTTAGCATTGTGTTTATTACACATTGTATCTTTAATACTTGATGGTGTACTTTATTATGTAGATTTACACCCCAAAGATATTAAAATCTACATCTAAACCCTAAAAAAATGATTGGTAAAGGGTTTTTTTAAAATTTTGGTCAAATCCTAACGGATAATCATAAACTAGTTATGATATTTTTTTTTTATTTTTTTTGTCTTTTTAAGAAAATATGCTTGGAAAGCATTTTAGGATTCGGCCGTATGCATGAATTTGTTTTTCTGTTTTTCGAAAAGGAAATTAATTCAAAAGTTTTGAATTTTTTTTGTGAAAATATTTTGGAGAAAATCGGGTATTTTAATACCAAGTTTATATCTTACAGTGTAAATATACAACCCGATATTATGCAAAATTGGTAGGAAAACATTTGAGAAAATCATAATTTTTTGAAAGGATTTTTTGAATTTTTTGATATAATATATATCATAAATAAATATATATTAAATATATATGGGCTAGGCCAGGCTCAGCCCAATAAAGGGTTGGGCCGATCTCGGGTCAAAAAAGAGATTGGGTCAAGCTCGGCTTAACATATCTTTTTTTGTTTTTTGGGTCTAGGTCGGGCCCGGCCGAGCCATTTGGGCGGGGCCAGAACTTGTTCAGCCTAAAGTCCACTGGAACAACAGACGCGAATTGTAATTCATGTTCCACTATTCAAAAAAGTGGAAATGGCGTGGAAAAGAAGAAGAAAGGGAAATGGAGCGGACCACCTGGTGTGGCGGCGATGGCTGGCTAGCGTAGGAGGACAACGTGAGGCCGACGGTGGAAACGGTGAAGGTTGGCTGCGGATGAGAGGGAGAGCGAGAGAGAGAGAGGGAAGAAAAGGAAGAAAGTTTGCAAAGAAGAGAGAGAGGTGGTGCAACCACCACGTGAGGTGGTCAGACAACTTCTTGTAGTGGAGATGGTGGTGGACAAACCGGTGATGAGGGTGGTGGTAGCCAATGGCCACGATGGAGAGAGAAGAAAAAAATTCATGGTGGTAGTAAAAACGAGGGGGAAGAGGCTGGTTTTTGGCTAACGTTGGACCCAAATTTCTTCATGCTCGGGCCATGAAATGCACTCCTATTTATAGAGGGTGGAAGAGGACAATCTTTTTGACACTGGAGCAAAATTTCGGCTTTTGATTTGGTTGGGAAGTATCCTAACCGTTGGTTCAAAGTAGGTCATAAACTGTCAAATCTGATAGTTTAAGGCTGTATGAGGTGGCCACTTTAGGTCGACGCTACGACTGTTATGGTGTCAATTGGCCTGAATTGACAATACTGGGGTGTAGAGAGATGTCAGGTGATCGGTTTGGTTCAGGTATTGTCAAATTTGATAGACATATTAGGCATTAAATGCACCTGAAAAGTACACCCAAGCAGCTTTTAGGCTAAAAATTCGGGGAAGATAATGAACAGTGACCAAACGACGCGTCGTCTACTTCTTTTTTTTCAAAGTTCAATTTAGTCCTCCACCTTTCAATTTATTTTAATTACACCTCTAATTGACGTAAACTTTTGATTTAATGCAATTGAGCCCCTGAAAAACTTCAAGTTAAACCTCGGATTTTGGCGCCTTTTGCATTTTGGTTCTTGGTCTCGGATTTATGCAATTTGACCCTCAATTGACCATTAAACTTTGAATTTTCTTCAATTTCACCCCTGGTTTTTATCAATTAAACCCTTATAGTTCTGTGCCTTTTGCAAAATGGTCATTGGCTGTGAAATTTTTCAATATAACTCTTAATTGACCCCAAAACTTTGATTTTCTTGCGATTTTGCCCTTGATTTCAATTAATTGACTTGGTAAAAATTAAATGCGGACTCCTAAAATTCTAATCTTCCCAATTAAGCCCAAATTAGGCTTTCAAAGTTAATTTTTCACCAATTAAGTCCCTAATAAAATTAATTTGACCCTTTTAAAGTATAATTAAGTCCATGAATTAAGCATTTAATTAAATTCTTCAATTGGACCCAAATTAATTCTTAAACATAATTAAAATTTAATTTGGTGCATGATTAAATCAAATTGGCCTACTAAAAATTTAATTATGTTATTGGACTAAATTCTTATACAAATTCATCCAATAATCATTTAATTTGACCTTGAATTTGCTTTGTTTCTCCATTTTTTTGGCATAATGGAGTACAATTATGCCTCGAATTTCCTCCAAAATTGCACCTTGATTTTTATGTATTTTTTTAAACCCTCTTTGGTTTATTTTCTCCACGTTGCCAGCCTTTATTTTATTTTTTTATTTTTATTTAAAAAAATAAATATATTTTGAGAATAAGCAAGAAATGGGTTATAACAGATATCATTTTAATATAATTTTTCATTTAAGGGTAATTCAGTCATTTTAGTGTAAAAAAGTATGAAAATACCCTATTACCCTCAATATCCAGGCTAATTGTTTTCGTTGGCAAATGAAAATTTGTCATTTCACTATTACAATTCATAGTGCAAATGAGTCTACAACTACAATATATAACATTGTTTAAGACCCCTCTCCATTATTCATTATTATTATTATTATTATTATTATTATTTTACCATGTTGACCTCGTACATAACTCAAAGTAGTGTATAATCTAAAATTGAAATCGATAGACGCAAAAAAAAAAACAATGATATAATTGAGTCAATATACAATTATAAAGAGATTTTGACGAGTTTTTTTCAAAAACAGCTAAGTGGTTAAAACATATATCCAATCTTGCTCAACTGAAAGCTTATTTCTCAAAATAACATAGTTTTATAAGATATGCAGGTCACATACGCGACCCATCTATATACACAGGTATGACCTGTGAGACCTCAATACACGCAAGTGAGACCTATGTAACCTCAACATTGTCATATTAGTAGCTTTTTTCCAGCCTTTTAACTCTCTAGCAAAAGAACCAACAAACTTAACAAGTCATATTCAACACAATTCGCAATCAATTCAACACAAATCACATACATGTAATTCAATTTCATTTCAAGTCAATTCATAATTAAACAAAGTAAATTCATAAGTGGAAAACTCAATTAATTTATTATTTTAAAAAAAAATCAATTCTCATAACATTAATGTACATCATTTAACTACATCTAATAAATTATCTCGTGGATGAGCATGCACCATCAGAACCATGAATATGTCGTCGGCGTGCATGAGAAAGGCTTCATACTCTTCTATTGCAATGCCTAGATGCTCAGTCTCCCTAACCTCATCAAGTCTATAACAATATAACTAGAACTAAGTGGTGAAAGTGGTGTACATAGCATTGTCACTAGCATCACAAAATGAGATAACAACTACAACTCTTCAACCCTCATGTATAAAACAATTTGTCGAACGTGTGCAGCGTCGCATCGATCATCTACTCTTGTATATAACTGGCAAATATGGGGAGACAAGGAATTCTTATCTTTTATCAGTGGAATGAGGGAATGAGAGTCGCCACCTAGTATTTTTGTCACTATGAACCCTAACTGGTCTCAGAGATCGGGTACGTGGACTGGTTGCGTAAAGGAAAGGTATTAGCATCCCAAATAAGCCCTACCTAAGGTAAGCTGCATTGTTTAATTATCTGATAAAAAACTAAGGTCTTGTTGTGTTTTCTAATTGTTAGTCTTTCTAAGGCTTAAGAAAAGTCCTCATCGGTAATGATATTCTTATCTTATCGGGTAAAAGCCTAACCGTTTTAATGTCTATACAAAACAACTAACTTTTAAATATCTAAAATACATCTTTCGTATAAGTTCGTAATCTTTACGTATAAGTTCTTAATCCTTAATATTAAAAGAAAAGAAAATATTTTTTTGGAATTTTTAAAATATTGGCCTAGTTCTCGTGACATTTTTTTGTTTTTAAAATTTTTGCAACATTTCGAAGAAAACCAGGTTTTTTAATACTGGCTAAGCTAAAATTGGCCAAGAAGAATTGGGTCGAGGTCAGTCCAAAGGTGTTGGGCCAATCATCGTCCCGAAAGAGTGTTAGGCCAGTGTCGGTGACACGATCAAAGAGTTGATATCTTATCCCAAGTGCAGGAGTGTCGAAGTAATAAATAACCCGATAAGACCGGGGTCGAACCACAGGGAGGTGAACTATATAAAATTATAAACAATAAATGAAAATGAGTTGAAGAGAACTTTTGAGATGTGATATTGATATAAGGATTAAACAAGGATAAAATAATTATCAAGGTTAGAGGATCCATTAATGGTATTTCAAACAAATATAGTATAAACTCTTTTTATTACTTGATTGGAAACCACACATAAAGGAGGTTCCAATCGGATTATAAATTGTTAACATGATTACATTAATAATATTATTCAAGTAATGCCAATACTTGTAAATATTATCAGGTATTCATGGTGATAACTTATGTTAACAACAAATCAAGTTCCTTTCATAGCATAGGTGTCGGTTATACCATACAGTTGGGCTATGAAAGTGCCAAGTATTTGTTGTACCAAGGGTTGTTC
>Ga0307515_10026023_pt1 | contig 10093 bp, 10 predicted proteins | sample 17_EM_MG_FD_194513 | JGI IMG/M metagenome (GOLD analysis project Ga0307515, IMG submission 194513) | Populus trichocarpa ectomycorrhiza microbial communities from riparian zone in the Pacific Northwest, United States - 17_EM | ecosystem: Host-associated > Plants > Roots > Unclassified | place...
AACGGCGGCGACGCAACGCTGGTCTCGATGACGAAATCCGCGGGCAAGTCTTCTTCCGCGGTCGGGTTCACCGGCACATCCGTGCCCACGGGCACATCCGTGCTCACGGGCACATCCGTGCTCACGGGCGCATTCGCGCCCAAATTCGCGTTCAGATCTTCTTGCGGCAACGCTTCTTGCGGCGCCTCTTCAACAGGCAAGTCTTCAAGAGGCAAGTCTTCAGCAGACAGGTCCTGATCGAACGGGTCTTGCATCGGCAACTCCGCGCCGACCGAATCCGGGGCAGGGCCTGCCTGAACGATATCAGCCGCGCGCGGTTCCGGCGCCACCGGAACTGCTGCTCCACCGAAGAATTCGTAACGGCGCAGCGCGGCCAGCCGCGCCAGGCCATCGAGGTCGCGGCAAACGCCGAAGCCGCGATAGCCGGCAAAGTTCCGCACGCGATCGAAGATCGGCAGGCCGGACAATTCGACCGGCAAATGCGCGCCGCCATCGACCGGCCAGTTCAGGGTAATGCCGCTCCATGTCTGACGTGTGGCAAATGCCTTCATCACGCGGCCATCGGGATCGAGCCCGAAGGCTTCCGAGATTTCGCTCCACAACCGGCCGAAACTGGCGGTGGTGTGCGGGCCGATCAGGCGGGTGAATTCATCGGCGCCGAGCGAGAAGCGGCCTTCCTGATCCATCTGCCACATGAAGCGCAACGGAAGCCGCCGCGCGTGCGGCAACGGCTCGTCGAACCAGGGCGGCGTCTTGACGGGTTCGGCGGCGATCGGAGCCGGTTGTATTTCGGCTAATGGCGCCGGCGCGGCATCGTCGACGAATGAGGGCGCGGGCTCGTCAGCGACCGCTGCGACGTAAGGCGATGGTTCAGGCGGCAATGCGGCGGACGGTTCGCTGTCGGATGGCGCGGCCGCGACGGCCGGCTCGGGCTCAGGCGCTTGCTGCTCTTCGGCCAGCGCATCGAACAGCACCAATCCGGCAGGCGCTTCGCTCGTCGGTACCGGCGGCGGTGGTTCGGGTGCCGGTTCGCTCGAGACAGCCGCAATCGGAGGCGCGATTGGTTCGGGCAATTCTTCTTCGGGCTCTATTGTTGCAACGGGCTCCGGCTCGGCGGCATGAACGACATCCGGCACGATCAACGCGACGAGGCTGGTATCGGCGCCGGCACCGACGCGTTGCAACACCATGCGGCCGATGTCGATCCTGGTCGCGACCGCACCTTGCTTCAGCGCGTCGTTGCGCGCATCGTCGAGACCGGCATCGACGAGATTGTGAAAGCCGAGCAGGGGACGCGCCGTATCGCTGCTACCGATCAGCATGCCTTCACGGGTAAACGCCGCGACCGGCATCGCCAGACCCTCGACCAGCCGTTGCAGCCGTTCCGTGAGCGGCATGATGCGGCCGGCGACGTTGCCGGCAATCAGAATGCCGTGGCTGCCGTCGGGCAACTCAAGACGCGAACAGCCGCAGGTCGCGAGCATGCCGGGCGCCGCGCCAAAACCCTGCAAGCGTTCGAGCCGGACCGCGTCGCTCGCCGGCAAGCGGCCCGCGAGCCGCGCGATTTGCCGCCGATGCGGATCGGCTGGTCCGAAATTCTTGCTTGCCAGCGCGGTGCTGTTGGCCGCGCCGAACGCGCGTGCGCCGACCGGATTGGCCCACAGAACCCGCGTGCCGTCGCTCGACCACAGCCATGCGGGCAGGGCGCTCGTCGCGTGCACCGCGAGCCTGGGATCGCCGAGCGCCTGCATCTGGAATTCCGCATTGTTCATCAGCGCGACATGACCGTGGATGTGAGCCTTCTGCTCGAGGATGGGTTTTCCGAATCGGCGGTCAAAATGCTGACAGCCGACAGGATCGCAAGTGGATCGCCAGTATCGCAAGCGCGGCGGGGCAGGTCCACGGTCCGGCGGACCCCGGCGGTATCCTAAGGCGCGATAACCTTAATCCGGGCGAACCGAATGGACCCTGCGGCGTTGAGCATGTTGCAAATGACCGCCAGGGGTTCACGATACCCGGGGTCCACGATAGCCCGGGGGTCCACGATGTGGATTCGGGGTCCACAATTTACACCCGGCCCACGAGGCGGAACTCTGCCACCACAACAGGAGTGGGACCATGAGCGAAGACAGCCGTTTCGAGATTCCGAAGGAAATACGATCGATGGCGGAAGCGAGCTTCGAGCAAGCCCGCAATACGTTCGAGAAATTCCTCTCCTCCGCGCACCAGGCGGCAGGCTCGTTCGAGGAGCGCGGCACCGCGGCGCGCACCAACGCCAAGGAAATCGGCAGCAAGGCGGTCGCCTATGCCGAAAAGAACGTGCAGGCCTCGCTCGATTACGCACAGTCGCTGCTCAAGGCCAAGGATCTGACCGAAGTGATGCGGCTGCACAGCGAGTATGTGCAGGGCCAGATGCGCTCGCTGGCGGAGCAGGCCAGCGAGATGGGCCAGATCGTCAGCCGCGCTGCGATGGAAGCGGCGAAGCCCAAAACCTGACGAAGCCCAAAGCCTGACGAAGCCCAAGACCTGACGATGCTTTGAACGCCTGGCGGTGCTCCGAAGGCCGCCCCCTTCGGTGCTACTTTTGGGGTTCCCGGACAAGGAGATGCAGCCGATCCGGGTAAAAAATGCGGCAACGCACACAATATTGCTTTGCGATGCACAAATTTGACATGATATGAGTGTCTATTGGCCTTGCCCCCGATGGGCAACTCCCAAGATCAGGGCCTGATCCCTTCAAGGACCATGCCCCAACAAGAGGCCGCGTGATCCAATACGCGCGCTACCGGCGTCTGTGCCGTCGGCGCTCGCAAGGGGTCACCACAATGATTCACCCCCGTTGCGAAGGAAGCATGCGAATGACCAGTTCAACCGATCCGTTCTCCGCCTCCATCATTCCCTTCGAAGTCCCCGAGCAGATGCGTGCGTTCGCCGAAAAGGGCGTTTCGCAGGCCCGCGACAGCTACGCCAAGTTCAAGGATGCCGCCGAGACCCATAATGGCACCATCGAGGCGGTGTTCACCTCGGCCAACAAGGGCGCCAGCGCCTACTCCGCCAAGCTGCTCGAATTCTTCAAGGCCAACACCACGTCCTCGCTCGACTTCGCGCAGGAGCTGTTCAGCGTGAAAACGCCGGCAGCCGCCATGGAGCTGTGGACGTCGCACGCCAGGAAGCAGTTCGAGACGTTCTCGGCCCAGGCCAAGGAGCTCACCGAACTCGGCCAGAAGGTCGCGACCGAAACCGTCGAGCCGATCAAGGCCTCGGCGTCAAAGCTCTACAAGCCCGCGGCCTGATCTCGGATTAACGTCGTTCGAAGAAGCCCGGGCGGTCAGCCCGGGCTTTTTTGTTGACCAAAGGCCCCCTCGAAGTCCAATGCCGGTCTGTTTTCCAAGGTAAATCCATGGCAAATGAACTTCGCAGCCCCTCGAAACGACTATAAATCGGGTGCTTCGCGGCTTGCCAAAGCAGAGCGTTGCACCTAGTTTCCGGCCCATTCGCGACCCCCTTTTTCCGGGGCCTCGCGCAGGATGCAGTTGTAGCTCAGTTGGTTAGAGCGCCTGTCTGTGGAACAGGAGGTCGGTGGTTCGAGCCCACCCAACTGTACCACCTCAATCAGTATCCCGGCCCGGAATCCAAGATCGGACATTTTGCTTCAGCATGTGTGCGCCGGCTCGCGTGCAGCCGCGGGCTAGCCCTTGAAACACGCCCCGAATACGATTAAATGCCAGTTGACACGATTTTTGAGGCATTTGGCATGAAGCGACTCGAGACTGGTCCGAGGAAGGCCGCGAGTAAGGGGGAAGCCGAGCGCGGAAGCGGCGGGAAGAAGGCTTCCCGTGGGAAATCCGCTGCGACGTATCACCCCCCCGCGAGTCTACAAGGGCGCACTTTTCCTGGCCGAGACCGTGAAAAGTCTGCCGAGACAGTCTTTAGGTGCCGGTTTGACGGGCTTACCGGACTATCCGTCGTGACGGACGCATCTTCCGGACGGATGGGGAAGACTTCCGCAGAAGCCGCTGGGGGCGGTGCGGTTGAAGCCTTTGACGTCGTCGTGGTCGAAAATCATATTTTCCAGCTCAAGCCAGCAGCGCTCAAATGGCTGCAGAACTACACGGATGAGGAAATTCATACGTTCGTGGTTCCGAAGCGAACCCTGGCTCGCAGAGTGGCAGCGCACGAACCCCTGAGCATTGAGGAAACGGACAAGGCCGTCAGACTTGGGCGGATTGATCGGTTGGCCGCCGAAGTTTTTGGCGATTCTGCGAAGGCTCATCGCTGGTTGAGAAAGCCCAAGCGTGCGCTCGGAGACGAAACGCCGTTGGCCTATCTGGCTACCGAAGCAGGCGCCCGGGCCGTCGAAGAGATGCTCAATCAAATCGATCACGGCATACTTGCGTGAGGCTTTGGCGGATTTCGAACTACCGCGACCTGTCCGGGCTGGGCGGATTGAAAGCGAGCGGCCGATGGCACGAGAAAGGTCGCCACGTGGTGTACGCTTCGGATCATCCCGCCTCAGCGCTGCTGGAAGTGATGGTTCATCTCGAGATCGATTTTGAGGATCTGCCAGACACTTACCAACTTCTCGAAATCGACTTTCCAGACGATGTTCCAATCGAACGCATTCCCGTCGCGGCGATAGAAAAGGCATCGCCCGACTGGAGAGACGATCCGAGGACAACACGAAAACTTCTTCTGCCCTGGTTTGAGGAAGCCAGGACGGCGGTGATCGCGGTGCCCTCCGCGATCATGCCGTTCGCAACGAACTACTTGATTAATCCCCTGCACACGGATGCCGCGCGGATAAGGGTTGCGCATGCGGCTCGCTATCCTCATGACCAGCGTCTGTTCAGGCGATTGGGATCATGAGCATCCGGCCGACGGTGAGAACCATATAAAGGTTGGACGGTCGCGTTTAATTTAAAAAGACCAAGCTTATCCAAGGCGCGGCGGTTGTTCTCACCCGCCATTATGCCCGGCAAGCCGGCCGGATCGACCTTGATGCGGCGCTTGGGCTGTGGCGTGTTGTCCACCCCTGCTTGCGAATCCCGGACGGTTCACCCACAATTCGTGGAATCACTGCCCTCGGGGGGATTCATGGCGACTTTTCGGATCAGCAATTTCGGGCTTGGCTTGATGCTGGCGACGGCACTCTCGATATCGATGCTGCCGACCTCCGGCCAAGCTTACACCCCCGAACAGGAGCAGGCCTGCACCAGCGATGCCTTCCGGCTCTGCAGCTCCGAAATTCCCAATGTCGATCGCGTCACGGCCTGCATGGTCGCCAAGAAGTCCCAGCTTTCGCCGCCATGCCGGGCGCAGTTCAGGGGTCCCGAACCGAGAGAGGCCACCTCGGCGCCGGCCGGAAAGCCGATGACGATCAGGCCGGCAGGCCCGCGCAAATCGGCTGCCAAGGCAAGAAAGCCCAAGAAACCGGCAAAGCGCACCTCGACCTGAGCGCGCCGCGCCAATTCAAGCCCTCATCGCGCGACAGACTGACGCCTTGCGGCGCTATCGCTCATCAACATCTGTCCTAAACGAGGAGAGATTGCAGTGAGCGAAAATCATCAAATGGAATTGGACCGGCACTTTGCCTGGTTCGAAGGCAAATTGCCGAAGGGCCCGGCCAGGTTCGTCGGCTGGCTGCGCAAGCCGTCGTCGCGCTACGTCCGGATTCCGCTCGCCATTCTGCTGATCCTTGGCGGCATTTTCAGCATCTTGCCGGTGCTCGGACTCTGGATGTTGCCGCTCGGACTCCTTTTGTTCGCGCAAGACGTCCCGTTTCTGCAGAAGCCGACAGCGCGTGCGCTCGGATGGATCGAGCGCAAGTGGATCGAGCGCGAGCGCAGAAAAAGCATGCGCTGAATCGATCAAGCCACTCTGGCGATTCCGTTTTTGCGATTCCCTCATGGGTTGAGTCACGCCGCGCGGTGTGACTCAAAAAGCAGCCTTGTTGGCCAATAAGTGGCTTCTTCGCGATTGCCAGCAAATTTTTCTTTCACGAATCAGCGCGCTGATTCATTTTCGGCTTCTGGGGTCAATCTGGAGGCCAAGGTATGAACGTCATAGTTTTCGCTTCGCGTAAGGGGGGCTCGGGAAAAAGTACCCTGGCTGCTCACATTGCTGCGCATGTACACAAATCGACGAAGCCCTGCTTGATGGTCGATGCCGATCCGCAGGGATCGCTAACTCTCTGGCACAAGCTGCGCGGAACGAACGAGCCGCCGATCAAGGCTGCGGTGAATTCGGTCAGCGGAATTATCGCCGCCGCCAAGCGCGACGGTATCGAATGGGTGTTCATCGACACGCCGCCGAATCTTTCAGCGGTCGTCGACGACGCCATCAAGAACGCCACGATGGTGATTATTCCGGCCCGGCCTGGCGTGTTCGACGTCAATGCCGTGCAGGAAACGATCCAGACCTGCCGCGCGGCGCGCAAGCCCTACGCGGTCGTCATCAACGGCGCTCCCGCTAGCCGGGACGGCGTTGAAAGCCGCATCGTCACCATCGCGCGTGAAGCACTGGTCAAATTCCGTGCGCCGGTGTGGAGCGGTCAGATCACCAACCGTGCCGACCTGTTGCTGGCACTTGGTAACGGCGAAGGCGCCCGCGAATATTATGCGGAAGGCCGGGCCGCTGCGGAGATCAGCCGGCTGTGGGCTGCGATCGAGCGTTCGATCAAGGCGATCCGCGGTAACGCGTCGGCTTCCGGCGCCATGCACAAGCAAGCGGCGTAACAACGCCGCCTGCGAACTCTTGAAGACGCGCGGGGCTCCGCGCGTTTTTCTTTTGCCTGCGTCATTGCCTGCGACAAACGCGAAGCGTTTGTGCAAGGGAGCGGAAGCGACGAAGCAATCCATTTCTCCGCGCGCGGTGAGATGGATTGCTTCGCTTCGCTCGCAATGACGGCTGAGAGAGTAGGCGCTTACGCCACCATCAGCATGTAGAATACGACGACCGGCGACATGGTCAGGATGACCGACCAGATGCCGACCGCCCAAAGAACGTCCTCGGTCGTAAAGCCCTGTTGGTCAGGGAGAGTATTGTTTTCAATTTCCACGACGCGCCCCCGCGTTTTTTTTGCCTATGCCGAGTTTGATACGCGACCGCTTTTAAAATCCCGGTCGCAATTTCGCTCGCATTTGACCGCAGGTGCTACCGCCGATTAACCACGGCAGCATCCGCGCTTTGCCATCAGGCCATCAGCAGGCGCCAGGTCATGACCGGCGCAAAGCCGATCAGCATCGCCCACAGGGCGAAGGACGAAACCAGCATGACGTCCTGCATTCTCTGGACGTACTCGCTGGTCGGAAATTTCCAATTATCGCTAGTATGCTCGGTCATAAATATTCGCCCCGGTTGTTATGTGAGGACATCAATACGCCCGAGATTTTAAGGTTGCGGGCGAGGCATTCGGCGATTTTGAATCGCCGGCATCACCAATCGTTAACCAGCGTTGGTGTCGGCGGCGGCAATTGTCGCGCCTCCTTCGATGCCGCGAATGCCGAGAGCAAGCGAGCGCGGTTAACATCGCGCCAACGCGGTCGTGCAATTTTTCTCGCCGGCGTCTACGTCATTGGAAGATATTCCCGTCATCTTGTGCGTCTCCGCATCATCCGAGCCGGTGTGGAGCGACAGAAAAGCCGTCACCGCGGTCTCACGCGTGTGGCGGCTTTTTTGTGCCCGATCATCCCGCCGGGGCGGACCAGAACCGCGGCGCCTCGCTACGCCCGCCGCAACAAAGGCGGCGCGCGCCGCGCACGCTCCGCATCCAGCCGGGCTGCGAGCTCGGTGCTGACTTCCACCATCGGCAGCCGGACCTCGGCGCTGTCGATCAGTCCGCTCTGTGCCAGCCAATATTTGGCCGGCGCCGGGCTCGGCTCGGCGAACAGCAGCCGCGTCAGTTCGGAAATATTGTCCCAGCACGCCCGCGCGCCGTCGCGGTCGCCCTGCCGCATCAGCGCCCGCACGGATGCAAAGGCTTCGGTCTCCAGATGTGCCGACAACACGATGCCGCCGTCGGCGCCGTCGACCAGCGCCTCATGGTACTGCGCGTCCTCGCCGGTCAGCACGCGAAAGCCCTTCGGCCGCCGCGCCAGAAAGTCGATCGACTGGGCGCGATCGGCGCTGCAATCCTTGATGCCGACGATGTTGCGATGTGCGGCGAGCTGCAGCAGGGTCTCGTTGCTGAGATTGACCGCGGTGCGGTAGGGGATGTTGTAGAGCACGATCGGCCATGAGGCGTGATCGGCGAGCACGGTGAAATGACGCAGCAGACCGCGCTGCGACGGCCGCGTGTAATAGGGGCTTGCGATCAGATAGCCGTCGATCGGCCAGGCGGCGGTCTCGTCCAGCATATCCAGCATCTTTTGCGTGGCGGCGCCGGAGAGGCCGAGGCAGATCGGGATATAGCGCCCGCTGCCCGAGATCTCGGCGCGCGTCACCGACACCAGCCGCTCGAGTTCGTCGAGGCCGAGCGTCATGCCTTCGCCCGAGGTCGCGGCGAGGATCAGCCCGTCCACGGGGCTCGCGGCATAGTGCCTGACCAAGCGGCGCAGCGAAGGCTCGTCGAGTTCGCCGTTGCGAAACGGCGTGACTAGGGGCAGCCACAGGCCCTGTAATCGGCTTTGCAAATCGGTAGTCATGGTTCCATCTCCTTGGGGGCTTTTGCCGGAGACGGGGACACATAAAAAAACCCCGTCCAGACGGCGGGGTTCTCGGGATCGGCTTGGCGGTTGATCTATCGCGCGCGTCGATCTCGGGTCCCCGGGAGGGGACCTTTTTTCGACGACAGAGCTGCGCACGAATTCGTGATCATGTAGCGATGATGGTGGGACGGCAGCGCGTTGTCAATCCGCGCACGGTTGATGACGTTTTGTTTGAGATGAAAAGTTCTGGGCGGCGGCGAACCGCAAGCTGAAATCATCTACGGACGAAACGGTCCGGAGAAGAAAAAAAGCCGGGCTCGAGAGAGCCCGGCTTAAGGTATTGGCCACGTGAGGCCGACACAATCACCTTCCAAGAGGGATTACTGAGCGCCCGCGCCACTGGAGGAGGGGGACATATGCGCGACACGATCGCTCAGCGTCTAGACACTATGATCCCCATCGAAGCCTTGCGTAAACCTTCGAGGTCGCATGTCAGACATGCGGAGACCGGGGCCTTTATAAGAGCCGCTAATCCCGCAGCGGGATAACGCAACTCTTAGGACGGCCAGCGTTGCGCCTTGCTCACCACGAAGTCGCGGAACACCTGCACGCGCGCCACTGTCTTCAGCTCTTCCGGATAGACGAAATAAGTGTCGACCTGGATCGAGTCGGTCTCGCCGAACAGCTGCACCAGGCGGTTGTTCTCCTCGACCAGGTAATCCGGCAGGGCTGCGATGCCGAGGCCCTGCTGACAGGCCCTGACAAGTCCGAGGATGTTGTTGACCTTGAAATAGGCCTCGCGCGGTCCCGAGCCGTTGCGGCCGGCGTCGACCAGCCAGCTGCGGTTCTGCAGATGCGGCGGCACCTGCGCATCGCCGAGCATGATGATGCGGTGCGAGTCGAGGTCGTCGAGCGTGCGCGGCGTGCCGAAGCGCTTGATGTATTCCGGCGAGCAATAGGCGTGGAAGCCGATCGAGAACAGCTTGCGCTGAATCAGGTCCGGCTGGGTCGGCTTGCGGGTCCGGATCGCGACGTCGGCCTCGCGCATCGACAGATCGAGATCCTCGTCGGTCACGATCAGCGAGATGCGGATATCCGGATAGAGGCCGGTGAATTCGTCGAGCCGCGGGATCAGCCAGTTGATGCCGAGCGCCGGAGGGGTGGTGATCTTGAGGTCACCCGATGGCCGCTCGCGGCTGTCGGTGAGCTTGGCGCGCGCCGCCTGCAGCTGCATGAACACGTCATGCGCGGTGCGAAACAGCAGGTCGCCCTGTTCGGTGAGGATCAGCCCGCGCGCATGGCGATGGAACAGCGATACCGCAAGCTCCTGCTCCAGCGCGGAGACTTGCCGCGAGACCGCCGACTGCGACAGCCCCAGTTGCTCGCCGGCATGCGTGAAGCTCCCCGCTTCGGCAGCCGCGTGAAACACCTTCAGCTTGTCCCAATCC
>Ga0307515_10026024_pt1 | contig 10092 bp, 12 predicted proteins | sample 17_EM_MG_FD_194513 | JGI IMG/M metagenome (GOLD analysis project Ga0307515, IMG submission 194513) | Populus trichocarpa ectomycorrhiza microbial communities from riparian zone in the Pacific Northwest, United States - 17_EM | ecosystem: Host-associated > Plants > Roots > Unclassified | place...
GGGCATAAAACATGCGGATTTCTTGGTGTCAGGGTGCTTTATCACTACATGGAAACCGTCAATCAAGAAGTGAGCGGAGTACGACCATGCAGTTCATATTTCCCTTTCGTTACGTACCATTCACAATGATGATCAATGTCAGCGCGGATAACGGGGGATAAGTCCGATCCTCGCCTCGCCTTGAACCAGTCAGCATTGCGATTTCGTCCGGGGTCTGTTCCCCCAGTCTTGACGACACCTACACGCCGGGAGTTGTCTCGTCCCAAATCATCACGAATATGCCCACTGTCCCACGCAGAAGGGGGCGACCAGAACCGTCGCATAGCCTTCATGGTGCTGGCGGAAGTGGTTCCATTACAGATAGGCACTGTGGGTATCAAGCAACAAGACGTACATCATGTGGTGTTGAAGTCATCACCCAATGACCAGCCCTCTCGATAGGCTGCTGGTATGCCTTTCAGATGACGCACCCCCCTGGTGGAAGCGAATGGGTGAGGTTGGGTCCTCAGTGGCAGGGGAATTCGTGGTGAGAAGTATCGGGATCTCCTGGACTGCCGGGCGGGTGGCGGATGTCTGTCCCCCGAGTGATGTTCGTCTCGACAAGCTGCCGCACGTGATTAACCGATTACCACCCGATCCCCCCTCCTGGCTCCTGAGCCTCACCCTGCATTGCTGGCCTTCGACTCACCATCGGGTGTGCACCGTACGAAGACTAGATCCACGACGTAGGAACGGCTGTACGAACCGCGGAGGCTACAGAGCGCGAAGATGCTCGAAGGAAGAGCAAAGTTATCGAGAGGCGTCTCTGCTACCTCGTTGAAGGAAAGGTTAAGTTCACTGAGCTCCACTCCTTTGAAGCCAGTGGCCGCCAGTTTGCAAGCAAACATTGAGTGCGTGTTCCGTCCTTTGCTTTTCCCACCAGACTTTCAGACTTGCGTTCTCCCGTTGTTTCGTTGTTCAGCTCCCTTATGGACTTTGTCTCATTACCAACCCCCGGACAGATTCGTACCTTCCAAGGTCCCCACTAAACGGAGGATCCAAACTTTAGCCGTGTTCATCTGGTCGTCGACAATGTTCATTTGCTGCGCCCTGTTCTTCTACCTCTGGTATGGGACCGATAGCACTGTTGGACGCGACGATCTAAATCTCGCGTTCCCACAGTTCGTTCCCACCACTATGGCCGATGTTGGTCGTGTACATGATTTGGGTGCTGGTGATTGATAAGAGCCCGGTCACCGGTGGGAGATCAAGTCAGTGGTTCCGAGGGATGAGGTTTTGGAGATACTTTTCAGAGTACTACCCTGCCTCGTACGCGTCTTCCCCCACTTCTCTCTATACTGACACCTCCCACCTCCCAAATCACGCTCTGATACTGTTTTCCACAGATTCATCAAGGAAAAAGATCTTCCAGCCGATCGACCATATATTTTCGGATATCATCCTCACGGTGAGTCCAGATTATGCGTATTCAGACGTCTCGGTAACAGACTTTGGATGACATTTCACCAGGTATAATCGGGATGTAAGTAATGATCCCGGGACTCGAATCCAGAACTCACGTTTAAGCGTCGCGTTAGGGGTGCTTTGGCAACTTTCGCCACCGACGGTATGTGTCTTGCTCTCTCCCTTACGCTTGATTTTTCTTCCCAAGGTTTAACATCCCCTTCAGCCACAGGATTCTCCCAAGCATTTCCTGGAATCAAGCCTCACTTATTGACACTGGAGACGAACTTCCGTGCACCCCTTTATCGAGATATACTAATGTGGATGGGTGTCTGTTCCGTTAGTAAGGAGTCTTGCCAAAACATCCTTGGACAGGGTAGCGGGTCCGCAATCACTATTGTTGTAGGTGGGGCTGCTGAGAGCTTGAGTGCACGCCCTGGGACTGCGGACCTGACCCTTAGAAAACGGTATGAAATAAGCGAGTCCGATGGGTTGTACTTGTTCTTACGGCCCACTTCGCCAGGCTTGGATTTATCAAGGTTGCCATTCGAGAGGGGTGCGTCGAGGGAGTGACGTTTGTGTCTCATTTGCGGGGTTAACTTCGTCATAGGGCTGACTTGGTTCCTGTATTCTCGTTTGGGGAGAACGATGTGGGTCTCCTCTGATCGTCCTTGTACCGGCATTTCGGGCATTGACCGCTCGGTAGATATACCAGCAAATGCCAAACCAAAAGGGGACCACCGTCTTCACGCTACAGAAAAATTTTCAGAACGTCTTCGGTTTTACCCTGCCTCTATTCCATGGGCGTGGGCTGTTGAATTGTACGCGCGATCAACTCTCCTTGTTGGTAGCGAGCGCTTCTCTGACCTTGCGCGTCAGATAACCTCGGGTTGTTGCCATATCGTAGGAGGATAGTGTCTGTTAGTAAGTCGCGGACAATCCCCGGCGCTTAGTCTCAAGTAACTCATATAATTCCAGTTGGCCGCCCCATACACGTCAACCGGTCAGCGAATCCCTCTATGGAAGAGATCACGAGGGTGCAAAAGCTGTATATCCAGGAATTAGAGAGGTCCGTATTGGGACCACCCTTTCGCCACTCATCGCATATACTCAACCGCCTCACAATGTCAGAATCTGGAATAAGTATAAGGACGAATTTGCAAAGGCCCGACTGAGAGAGATGATGATAATCGAATAAACCAATGAGCAGAGGAAGGACTCTTTTCGTAGTATCATAGACCAACCATTACTTGTCACCATAGACTTTTCCCAAACAAGTATGTGTAATTTTCATGTCCTGTACGTCTGTGACTATGTTTCATGACACCCCTCGGGAGAATCGCGGCGCGCGAAGCAGGCGGCTAAAGAGTTTATCCCCATAAGAGCTGCAAGACAACAAACGTGTAACAATAACATGAGGTTACCAGGGAATGGAACCAAAAAATGCGAAAAATATTCCCATTAGCCGACTCGAACGACTGACCTCGTCATCACGCAACGTAGTCACGCGACAGTATCACCGCAAGGCGGCTGAGATACTAGTGACGCGCTCTACCAACTGAGCTAAACGGGACACACCGATTTTGGCCGCTGTGCGCTCAGCAGCCCCCACACCGGCTTTGAGCCACAGGAACCGATGAAGAAGGGGCGGAACATGGGGTTATGAGTCAGTGGGACGTGTCAGGTAGTGGTCCGGGTCGTGGGAAGACCGCGTAAATCGTTTGGAAACGCGCCTTGGTCGGGCGGAAGCGGGAAAAGTTTGAGGAATATAAGTCGGGGAAAAAAGGAATAAGCGAGGTTACCGTGCTTTTTGATATTTGGCGGGCTTGTCGGCCATGTGGGAGCATGTGCGGGAAGCTCCAGCGAAAATGGGGAATGACGCTTAGAGTCTGACTCTAGAGTCTAGAGGACATCCGGTCTGACCGGAGATGAGACAACGGAAATCACGGGTTTGGAAAAGCGGATGGAGATGAGACACGTTCTTTCTCCCCCGTACCTTGCAGATGCCGTCTGTCAGCTGTCGCTACGTGCTAATCTGCAGATGCACCGTGTGGAAGGTTCTCTGAATACCTACTCACCTTCCCTGGTGACGTTCCGCCGTCAGTGCGGTCGTTTAAAAAAGCATTCTCTATCAGACACGAGGGTCTGGACTTCCTGGGCGGGCCGAACATCTGGCAACCCCCGTGCCTAACACTGAAACCCAATCGAGGAAGCACGACCGACGACAGGTGCTTCCAGGAAAATTGAGTTACGGAATGTTACCGATGGTCCGGAGACACTGCGGGGGAGGGCGGGTCGAGGGGTGACCTGTGTATTATGGGCCGGGTGCACAATACAATATCCCCCCTCCCCCGCCTGGATGGCAACCATCATGAACCCTATCCTCCCATCAGTATTGGGACTGCGTGCAATTAGTTATGTACACCGTTCTTTCATACCCTCTTACTTGTTTTACCTTTTCTCCCTTTTTCACCCCCAGAATGAACCTTTTGTTCCGCCGCGTAGCGCATAGAAGGTTTTGAAGCGGAAAAACAGTCAAGGCCTTCCCGGTGGATTCGAATTCGAAGAGGCGAGGCGTCCGGTCGCCTTTGGTGGTTTTTGAGTGGTTGGGTGGACAATGTTGCCCCACAAACCGACATCAGCCGGACGGCCTGTCAAGCGGGTACAGTAGAATGCTTGTTTGATATAATGCGGACGTAGCGTCGCTCTGTCCGTGGACGGGGCCTCACGAAAATGACACGATAAATTGAACATCAAAAGCGGACCTTCGTGTCGCCGGACCGATATCTGGATACTTGTAGATATCAGTATTTGGGTATCTTGAGCCCAAGGCGTGGTGCGAGCGCGGTCGCACAACGGCAAGTTGCCGCTGATGGACTGAAAGAAGGGTCGAAGAGAGAAAAGTGGAGATACCGTTCAATCAAAGACTCCAGGGTAATGATGGACGACCCAAGGACATGATAAGCCATCCGACCCTTCAATTGCATTGAGCATTTACCCCTACTGGGGGGCGTGATACTACCTAGTCTTGCGCATTCTGGCGTCTCGAATTGTTCTTTGTCACTCCTCTCCACAAAACACCTGTCTACATGTCATTGGAAATGCAAATTGAGGGACGCAGATGACAGCTGGAAAGAAGCCGTAATCGGATCCATCTGTAACTTGGAATGTTGTTCCCCATCCACTCCCCGCTCGGTCGAGCGGATCCAGGGGGTACCTCGGTAGTGCCGAGGGAAACGCTTTCCGTAACGAGATGGCAGGGACAGACGATCTCGATCATCAATCGGAGGTGTGCGGTTCCAGGAACGGTAAGTAAATGCGTCATACATCATACACTACATGAATCCGGAACGGTCCCGAGCACGTTTGTGACCGTCGCAAACAGAAAATCCCGCTATAGATCTTCACATGGGCCGAGATGACAAGGATAAAGGGATCATGGAAATCAGCGCTTGGCCGGAGATCAGCATGAGGCAATTTCGTAAGAGTCATAGTTAGTGCGGCAGATCTATGGGCTCTGTCGTATCGTCCCGATAGCGGAAAAAAATCCTGGAAGGTACAGGACATAGCATACATCGATACAAGAATGGTATTTCCGCTTCATGTTGAGTAGAATCCCGAATCGCTGACGCAATCTCCAGGATTGCCTGCCGCCTCTAAGCGTACAACATCTAGATTTGGAACGTAAAATTGTGAGAGAAAACATGGGTGTAGAAAGGGCTTACTGAAATAAGCGTGCGCTTGAGCCTCACGGGCAGTGAGTCGCTCTTGGTGGTCATAGCGGAGAAGCTTCTCGAGTAAATCGATAACCTCCGGGGTGAAAAAGGGCAGGGTATCCGGTGTGGTGTATCGCGTCCAGGGTTGCCTTGGCCACCTGACGGACGGGGTTAACCTGTATTCAGGTCGAGAAAATTTTCGTACACACGCGCGAAACAAAGCATCAGAATCAGCCTCCATCTCGATATCGTACTTCTCCATATACTTGTCAAACTCTTCCGTCCCCAACACCTTGAGAATCTTCAACAGTTGATCAATGTTATCAGATCCTCGGAAGAAGTGTTCCTTGCGGAATATCTATAGCGTTTTCAATCCTCGGCAAGACATACACAGTAATTGCCGCACGAACCAGTGAGGCGAGCATGCAGCCGACGCTCCACATATCCAGACTATAGTCGTAGCGTTTGTAGCCGACGAGGAGTTCTGGGCCTTTGTAGTACCGGCTTCCGACCCTGATGTGGTAGTCGGTACCAGGGTGATAGAATTCTGCCAAACCCCAGTCAATGAGACGCAACTGTACCAGGACTAATGAGTATGCTGGCGTTCAGGAAAGGAATAGAATGAACCTTTCGTGTCCTAACGTCGATCATAACGTTCCCTGGCTTGACATCACGGTGAATGATACCCCGAGAGTGGACGAAATCGAGGGCCTAGGAAAAACGTCTGAGTGCGTTATCCCCATGGAGTTAGGAGGTGGTACCTTGAGGAGTTGGAATATGTAGTATTTCATGTCGAGTTCGTTCATGCTTCGGAGAAGGAGCTTCCATTCGGTATTGTCGACATATTCCATGACGAGACTGTGGTATTGACGCGAGGAGTCTCGCACGACATCGAGGAGCGCAACGATATTGGGACCTCCGGAGATGTTTCGCAGCACCTTGATCTGTTGATGCGGGTGAGCATCGCCGACGGAGACGAGGGGGGGGGATGAGTTTGCACCTCTCGCTTGATCTTCTTCTCTGAGACAGGCTTGAGGACCTTTATAATGCAGGTCTCATCGCTGAGGACGTCCGTTCCTTCGAAAACCTGAGCGCCACAGTTCACGGGTCAATAGAAAATGCGGAACGAAGGAACGGAAGTGTCAGACCTCTGAGTACTTTCCACCACCGACCCTGCGGATGATTTCATACCTGCTTGGCTCGTTCCACTGGATTTCCATATGTTCTGTTTGGATAAGGGTGGTTGAGACCAGGAGGCGACTGGAGGGATTGGATGGTGGAGATTACGGACCATAGTCATACCATTTTGGACCGGAGAGAGCGTTGACGTTTGCATACACTCGTGCCATGGGTGAATGGACTGGCACACTGAAACGCCTGGCTGACCTGGCCAACCGGAGAGTGTGAAAGAACACGCCTTTGGCGATCGCTCCGGATAACTTTTGCGGTGCCCCTAATTAGGAAGGTGCTTCTCTCGCCCCGCGCCAAAGACAAGCCGTCTGGAGGCAACGAGGCAGTCGTGCGGTCTGAAGCATAAATACCGGGACGAGAGAGACAACGGGGGAACAAGAGATGTCCACGGTAACGCCATACTTTGAAACAGTCAAGGTGACTTCTTTCAATTTCATTCGCCATTTCTTTTCCTAATTTTTCCTTGCGGGTACAGTCGTTCGCAGATGTATCAGTTACCGGTGATGGTGTCGAAACGAGCTCTTTCTTGGATGCCTCGGACGGACTGGTGAATATGTTTGGTGAGTATCGCAGCAAATCTACCGGGCCGAGCTCGAAGCCAATACGATCCGAAAGACCTCCTTGGCATCGGAGTGTTTTCCTTTGTTCAGGTCGATCTACGAGCCAATATTGGGGTGCGCTACTTACTTTCAGCCCCTTCGGGTTATCCGTCGACGCCGATTGAGCATTACAACCGAAACAGGGGGTCCGGTCCCGCCATACGTCCCATCAACAGGTATCCACCACGCTTGAGATGTTGGTTACGAGCGAGGCCCAGGAAGGTACGCGACAGAGTACCGCCTGTCTCGTCCGGCTCATACGGTACGTACCCTGCGTTTCATTGTCTGACACGAACCTCCCACGAGAATTCGCGTTCTGTCAGCGGACTGCTGTTCACCTGTCGAGCGCTGGAAAATGTGCAAGCCGATCAGACTTCTGAGTTGCGAGCGTGCTTCAAACGATCATACGATGACGTTCTGAGGCATCACCATGGGTGGTTTATCCAGTCCGCGGTCAGTGTACGTGTCGGCAACGCCCTTTGAGTGCGAACAGATGTTTATTTTAATTTTATTTTCTGGCCCTCGTGGTGCATTTCAGTTGGCCATCACAGCGGTACCGTCCCGATCAGAGTTTTACAGACGGATATCGCAGGGGGAAACTCAGGAGAAGCTGGACAGGGAATTGGCAAAATGGCTGAAAGGGCTCGACCAGATTGTTGTCCACATGAGGCGCTTCCTGGAAGAAGGCGGGTATGGGACGGTATAGAGTCGGGGGGAGCTCGGAGATTGTCGTCCGGGCAGTTGTATAACGCTGTGGATCACGGATTTCAGAAGCAGAGTGACAGAATGATACCTGTGGCCGAGGATGCGCTAAACATTCCGAGAGGTGGAATAGATTCCCGGCTTCGCGGTCGACCGTTGTCATGGCCAACCGACGTTTGTTTTTTTTTTTTTCGTTTCCAACACATTTGGCCAATCAAAAATTTTGATCCCCCCTCGACTACATCCCATTTACTTATAACATATGTAACTCATTCAGGTTTGGTGTCCGTTCCCGCTGCTCTCTCCCCATGCCCATCATGACACATCCTCTGATGGTCGTCAACTCGTGAGCCTTATACTCTCCTGATCCTCCCCCGAGTACACTGCTTCACGCCCTTTTCTGCTCCAGGCCACCAAGCCCCCACCCAACGGATTCCGCTCCCATAATGTCCGTCCCCTTTCCCCCCTTTCGGCACTTCCATTGTTCACCCGCGTTTCCCAGGCTTCAGAAGACGAGCACCCTCCGTGCGTCGGAAAATGGAGACAGTGTGGCGGAGGATCGTCCCCAGAGCAATCTCCCCCCGCCCGACCCTCCGCGGCACCCACCCGGTCCCTCTTCGATGAACGAGGGCGATCTGCCTCTCTCCATACGCGAGAACGAGTACGAGTCCGGTCGCGTGATCTGCGAGGTCTGTGAGGAGGGTGTATCGATTCGGGATGAGGACACTGGCAATTTCAGCATCTCCAAGTGGACCGCGCATCGTAAATCATGGTAAGCGTTCTATAGACCGCCACGTCGCGACCGTCCGGCTCGTTCCTGATCCGCTCTCTCCCCCAAGCGCAAGCACACACGCCGGACCACCACCCGAGGGCTCCGCTTCGTCCCAATCGCGCGAACCTACCCCCCTTCCTTCGCCCGCCTCGGTCTCCACCCCGACGATACAGACCCAGCGAAAGAAACGTAGGCCCAAGCGATCGGAGGAGGAGCGTATCAATTTCTTTAGAACTGATCCATATGTTGCCCAGTTCGAGGCCTACAGAGTCCTCTGTGCCGGCTGTGACAAGTGGATCAGGTTACGTAGCAACTCTAGCTACTGTTCTATCCCGTGGGAAGCCCATCGCAAGAGCTGTCTCGCCAAGAAAGGGTACGATCTCTCCACATCTCTAAATTTCTCTCCCTTTTCACCCCCTTGCCAGTGTTCAAAAGCCTGCCTTGAAGGTCGAAACAGACCGTAGGCTGTGCGAGAGTTGCGATAACTGGGTTGTCCTCGGTAATGATGATCGGGAAGCCGATGCGAAGTGGGCTCAGCACAAGCTCGAATGCGCCCGGTCCGCGTTGGCCTCGAGCCATGTGGCCAACAAAAGGCACAAGACCGATAGCCCCATGTATGTACAACGCCCGCGGTCTGACCCGCTTTCTCGAGGCTGATGTGATGCTATAGTTCCGAGTACGATAGGACCTCGAGACATCATTCTCGGGAGCGTATCGAACTTCCCCCTCTTTCCGCGATCTCCGGGATCTCCTCTCCTTCCATCTTCACGACCCCATCCCACGCGCTTCCCACAGATGACACCTTGCGCTTGAGCCCCGAACAGCGGGCGAAAGCGATCCGCATGGATCCATATGCTGACGAGGTTGAACCCCTCCGCGTGTTCTGCAAACTCTGTCAACACTGGATCCCCTTACGGAAAGACGTTCCTTACTACACGCCGGCATGGCAACAGCACAGATCCAAATGCACTCTTGTACAGTAAGTGGCGCGTGCTCTCCCACCCTCGGATCGTGTCTCCGTGTGTCGTAACATGTCAAGTGACACTTGAGCTCATCCCTCTCACAGTAGAGACCAGGCACGCGACGACATGGTAGTCGACCGGCCTAACTCCTACCTCAGCCCCATTTCTAATCGTTTCCCGTCGCATTCTGATGACGACGCACACCGAACAAAGCGAGTCAAGATGTCGCACGTCCGTGGCGGACTCAGTGATGACGAGGCGCGGGAGAGCCGCCACCATGGCGCGGCAGAACTGAAGACTCCTGCGGGTCGGTAAGTCAAGATCCACTCCATCGTCCCGGCTGCAGAACAAGAGATTGATCATCATCCGTATCAGCGCTAGCTTTATACACAAATCCGTTGGTTACCTGTTTCAAACCACCTACTCCGCTGGTGATGAGATAACCATTGCCTCTCTGGTGACCTACCTGAATTCGGCACTGCCTCCCGACAAGTATGAGGATTTCGACACTGTGGAGGTCACCCGAGCCGCCATGACCTTGTCTAAAATCGGTTCGTATGTGTTTGAGGGCGACGTCCTTCGACCCCAGACTTCTTTCCAACGCTCTCGCTAGACTCGAGATGGATTCTGCACATTCCTTTCTCTTTCTCCTGTTGTAAGATTTTTCCGCACGATCCCCCCCCCCCTACTACACCTATACCTACGTC
>Ga0307515_10026025_pt1 | contig 10092 bp, 9 predicted proteins | sample 17_EM_MG_FD_194513 | JGI IMG/M metagenome (GOLD analysis project Ga0307515, IMG submission 194513) | Populus trichocarpa ectomycorrhiza microbial communities from riparian zone in the Pacific Northwest, United States - 17_EM | ecosystem: Host-associated > Plants > Roots > Unclassified | place...
AGCGACCGACTTTCAGTCTTTCTTGAACGACGGGGTGTGGAGCATGCCGGGATGCCGAGCCCCACATGTAAACAAAAAATGCTGTGTGTGTTTTTTCGAAAGCGGGCTATCGAATTGCAAACGGCTGTCATCAAGATCACGATTTCGCACGCAAAAAAGACTGTTGAGATGGAGAATTGCGGGGTGGAGTCGACTCCTCGCGCTCGTGGAAACCGTGGGAGAGGACGAGATTTATTCTGTTCCCCTCGCTCGGCTGGAGGTATCTCAAAGGTGTCATTTCTCTGGGCGAGTCATCCCTGACCAGGAGAGGAGAAGATGCGCGTTGGCCCTATCGGGAGGGTTCAGCCAAGGCGCGGATTGGAAGACATAGGGTTCCCTGTCACGGACGACCTGTGAACTGAAGAACACGAAAAAGACAGAATCTGACAGATACCTGTGAGTGTACAAGTCCGATAAGTGGGTCAACGGTGACCCGATCCATGATTACGCACAACTTAAGCGAGTCTTCGAAATCGTCCGATCTCCACGTTACGGCAATACTGTAATGCAGAAAGTAACGAGTTCAGAGGCCCTTCGATGTCGATTCCACGAAGAAACAACAGATGGAAATCTACGAGGGATAACGCGCTTCAAGGGAGCAAAGGCAGTGCACTCGGATATATTGCCCGGCTGTGACGCGAAACGACCGACGAGAAAACCAGGTTTCGCGTCAGAACGACTCCATATGGCTTCTCCGGAGCCGTATGCTCAACGCAAGCAACCGTCTAGGACTCTGTGAATGGGCCTACCTGATTTGGGGCCCAGGGTATTGAGGAGATGGAATCAGACAAACCGTCCACGCCGCTCAAGTTCTCACATCTGCTCATTATCTTTGGAAAAACCCGGTGGTTTCCAAAACAAAGCAAATCGAAGCAGGTGTCCACAGCGGACTGCGGTGAATTACAGGATTGAATCGTTGAACTGGAAGGCAGAACATCGCGTGCAAAAATTCGCTGCACTCTACAATAGTGCACGAATTGCGTTGCCAGTATGTTCGTCACTTGGTAATACTGCTTGGTGGACGCCCTGCGGCCAATTTTGGTTGATCCTTCATCCCTCGAGCGCCCAACTTTCCACTAGCCCCCACCACAACCTAAGATTGTCACAGATGGACGAAAGGTTCAACCTCGCGGCTGCAAATATAAGGGTAGATGACAGTCCAGGACGGGAGCGTACGGTTTCGATGTCACATAGGCCAGTACCGATACTTGAAGGGGATGGAAACACAACGACAATGTACATGGATCATCGGTCAGCGTATAAAGAACACGAAAAAGACAAAGAATCTGACGGATACCGGGGGGTGTAAAAGTCCGATGGGCGATTCAACGGTGTCTTAATCCATGGTGCAATGTTCTTGTCCCATTGGATGCCCTGCTGTTTAGTGCGCGCAGTCTATGGAAAGGCCGTAATGCATGGTTATGCACGACTTAAACGAGTCTTCGAGATCGTCCAATCTCCACACGTGTTACGGCGATACGAAAGTAACGAGTGGTATGTCCAAGGGCTCTTCGATGTCGGCTATTCGATGAAACGACAGGTGCAGGCCCAAGAGGAATAGCGCGCTTCGAGAGAGAAATACCCAACGACTATAGCATCCAGCCCAGGACGGGTGGGAATTGAGCCCACCCATGCTCAAAAATTCGTTCACCAATCTCGACGGGGATGATGGGACGCGGTGAAAGATACGACACGCCGCTCAGAGGAGGGTGAAAAACCATGGGGATGCTCGAGTCGCGAGCGAGAGGTATCCGTTGCAGAGCCAGCCGCCGTGTCCGCCTGTGAGCGGCAGATCAAAAAGTTTCCTGCCGCGCTCGTCTAACCACGATCACCCTCATTCTCCCCTCCCTCTCAACGATAAAATCCGAAATACACGGGCATGGATAACCATCAGGCCTTGTATGCGACCGACGAGGTGCGCGATCCTTTCTTTAAAATGACGAAAAACCGACCGATCTGACGCGCTGAGATTAGTACGGACGACCGTTCATCATCCTTCGTGAGCAAGGAAGGAAGGTCCGGACACATGGGGTTGAGGCTATCAAGGTTAGTGGGTCTTTATTCTCCTCTTGGAAATTATCCGGACCCGGCGAATCCACAGCAACACATCCTCGCCGCAAGGACAGTCGCCAACATCATCCGGACATCGTTAGGGCCGAGAGGTTTTTCCGCCTCCCTCGAAATATTAAGGGAAAACTCAAACCTACCACACAGGATTGGACAAAATTCTCATCTCCCCTGATGGGGAGATTACCGTGACGAACGACGGCGCTACCATCCTTAGTCAGATGGAGGTCGAGCATCAGATCGCCAGGCTGCTCGTGCAGTTATCCAAGAGCCAGGACGATGAGATTGGAGACGGAACAACTGGTGTCGTTGGTGAGTCCCAATGATAAACTTATTCCGCGACCCTGAGCTCACGATAACGAAGTCCTCGCCGGAGCCCTACTCGAACAGAGTGAAACCCTCCTGGACCGCGGCATCCACCCTATCAGGATAGCGGACGGTTTTGACCGTGCTTGCAAGGTTGCCATTGAACACCTGGACACAATCTCTGATACTATAGAGTTCTCAACAACCAGCACAGAGAACCTGTTCAAGACCGCAATGACAAGTCTCGGTAGCAAAATGTATTTCCTTTCCCACTCCCTCTTGAGCGCATCCCTAATTTCGCATCCGCAGCGTCTCCAAAGAACACGAAAAGTTCGCTCGTATCGCCGTCGAAGCCGTAATGACTGTTGCCGACCTGGATCGAAAGGATGTGTCCTTTGATCTAATCAAGGTCGATGGAAAAGTCGGCGGCTCGCTTGCCGACACCACTCTAATTCAGGGTGTCCTCATCGACAAAGACATGTCTCACTCCCAGATGCCTCATACCGTTCGTGACGCCCGTCTTGCGATCCTCACGTGTCCCTTTGAACCCCCGCGGCCAAAGACGAAGCATAAGCTTGACATCACGAGCGCGGAGGAGTATAAGAAGCTGCAGGAGTACGAGAAGGAGAAGTTCACTGACATGATCAAACGAGTCAAGGATACTGGCGCCAATCTGGTCATTTGCCAGTGGGGCTTCGACGACGAAGCCAATCACCTACTGATGCAAAATGAACTTCCCGCCGTCCGATGGGTTGGTGGCCCTGAAATTGAGGTATCTTGTACGGTTCTTCGGATGTTCGCCTATGACTAACTTTCGGAGCGTAGTTGATCGCTATCGCCACCAACGGGAGAATTGTTCCTCGGTTCGAGGATCTTACCGAGGCAAAACTCGGTAGAGCCGGTCTTGTTCGCGAAATCACCTTTGGAACAACACGAGACAAGATGCTCATCATCGAGGAGTGCGCAAACACGAAGACGGTGACTGTTTTCGTTCGTGGAAGCAATAAAATGGTGAGAACCAGTACGGATCGGTCATAGAATTCATTTTTCATTGCGGTTTCAGATCGTGGACGAGGCGAAGCGGGCGCTTCACGACTCTATTTGTGCAGTCCGAAACCTCATCAAGGACAACCGTGTCGTTTATGGTGGTGGAGCAGCAGATATCAGTTCTTCTATTGCTGTGGCTAAAGCCGCCGACGAGGTTTGTTGGTCATGTTTTGTCATTGCCCAAGGATTACTCAACGTCCACGTATAGATCCCATCGATAGAACAGTACGCGATGCGTGCGTTTGCGTCTGCTCTGGACTCGATACCACTGGCTCTGGCAGAGAACAGTGGACTGTCGCCGATTGAAACCCTGGCCGAGGTCAAGAGCCGACAGGTAAACGAAGGCCAGTCAACGTTGGGTATCGATTGCCTTGGGAAAGGTAGCCTGGGTGTGTGGTTCTCCTCCACCTAGAGACCGCCGGGAACACTGACCCTCGGCGCGGTAGATATGAAGGACCAGTTTGTTTACGACCCTTTGATCTCAAAACGGCAGCAATACCTGTTGGCCACTCAGGTATATTTCCCCCCAACGTCTCGAACACTGGTTCTGTGCTGATTTGGCCTGTGTTTCAAGTTGGTTCGTGCTGTGTTGAAGATAGGTTCGTGTTGTTTCACATATCCTACTTTGACTCTTGCTGAGTTCTTTCTAGACGACGTCATTATTTCCGGTCAAGCAGAAGATTAGATGTACCACCTAACGCAATGCTATATTACAACCCATCACATGATCTTCCTCTGGCATTTGCTCTTCAAGTACGGTAAATAAGGTCCTGGGCGTCCACTCTTTCGGCAACCGAATCCCACTTCCTGTTCCTACATTAAACGGTAAACAAAAACTCTAACAGACTAACAAATTCAACGCGTGTAAAGGTGAGGTAACGGGATGCTCAAGATTACGGAGGGAATAATGTATGAGCAGACGGGCGGGTGGGTGTATTTGGATGTGAAGATGGAGGCGACTGGGAAGGCGAGGGTGATTGCGAATGACCAGGGCTTAGTGTGAACATCATGTCGTCGTCGGAATCCTCTTGAGGTATCAAAGGGATAGTCCGGAGGTCTAAGGAAGCCCGGCTCGGGATGTCGTCGGGGCCGCGGGTAGAGTGTCGCGTAGACTGTCTGCTGGACCTCGAGGTGGCGACCTGTGGGGTATACTGCAAATTTTCGTCACATGGGGGTAACGGCGGGAAGTAAATGAAATATGCGTGGAACTGCGGATCAGGAAACGTGCAAGACTGACCTCGGCCTGTCGGGCTGACGCGCGAGAGAACGACCTTCTTGTGCTCTCTTGAAAGGATGTGTCCGTATCCTGCAACGCAACGATGTTTATGTAAAATGTCAGCGTAAACCATCGTCATCACTTTGCCAACGGTTTTCCGTTCAAACGCCGAGAAAAAGGCTTACCGTCGGATCTCCTATTATCACGGGTGGTTCCCTTTTCCTCCCCCTCTGACTCTCGAATCTTTCGGGGATCAAGTGAAGCTCAGCAGGACGGGGACTTCGGTCTAACCGTCGATGAACAGAGGGCTTCTCTGTATCGCGTCCATGTGCTGTTTCAACTATTCCGTCCAGCTGCCCCCCTTTACCCGCGAGTCGTGACTTCCGGCGGACTCGCCAACTGAACCGAATAGCTGCGAGGTTTTGAGAAGCGGCCCAATTCAGCATAAAGCGATGAGAACAACTATACGATTAGAAGAACGAACTCGCACTCACAGACCAAACAGAACGAGATACTGATGCACATCCGGTATATCCCACAAAAACCCGACCCTAATTGAACGGCGGAGGTGAGGGGGAGAGAATAACGAGGAGGAGGGTGTGAGTAAGTTAATTGGTTTGTCGATTTGGAGGTGCGTGTGATCCTGCCGAGACCGGGGTCGTGTTCGGCCGAGGTCCATCCTGGACATCCACTTAATATACGGAGGAGTTGTCGACGCCAAGGGAGGGACATTGGTCGTGTGTATAACTTATGACATGAGACCCGGTCCCGGACAGCCGCGGCGAGGCGGGGGGCGCGGAAGAGAGACCAGTCTCGGCGACTATCATTACTGTAGCATGCCTGACTAAATCAATGGTCAAACGAAATGCCGCCTCGGGCGCTTCGCAGTGAGCTGCCGGGGGCACGCGCGGAACATCTCTCTAAACACGAGCTCCGTCCCAATGCCCCAGAACCTGTCCGGAAAGCGGTCTTGACACGACTTACAGTGAAGCCCGGTATCCTCTAATGATATCCGTACCCATTGATGAGCTCGAAATACCATCAGACCTTCATGTCATTGGGTGACTGAAGATAGAGAAGACGGAATTGATGTCCTCAAAGAGGGGAAGACAGCAGGTGTATGTGTGTGTGGATCACGGGCTCTCAAACTAGGAAAGGGCACCCCCGCTAACTTCGTTTTACTTACAGGTGATTACCAGATATTCTACCAAACGATTAGAAGTATCACATGCACAAACTACCAACCCTGGCAGAACCCGCCTGAAAGCTAGCCCCAGCTCACCTTCCCATCGTTCGCCCGGGCTGTCGACTCGTTGTGAGTAAGCCACTCAACGTAAGTTTCAGCAGGTTCCCTCCTTCATTGCCCCTCCCCGGGACATGAACATACACCACCGATCGTCGGTGATGTCCCTTCGTCCGGGGCCCAACGTACAACCTCCCGTTATCTTTGGGTTCGCACTCGTCACCTGCATCGTCTTCCGTTTGATCCGTTGGGCACCCAGCGGAGATCTCGTTACCTTGGGATTGGGCCCCTCTTGGACTTCCGGAATGGGGGTTCCACCGAAAGCAAAGAAACGCGTCCAAGCTGGCAAGATTGAACCATCTTCAACGGTATCTGGCGTCGCAGACGCGGCCGGCTTCGTTCCTGGGCACAGGGAGCTCCGCGTGAGGCTACAATTCCGCCGCCCGAAAATTAGGCCGTTCTCCTCCAGAGACAATCATAGGTTCGCCGCTAGAAGACACGGTGTGAGAGATCTTACCACTCCGCCTGGTCCACGCCGTTCCACCGCCGGCTTCGTTTTCGGCGGTATCAGTTTTGGAGGCGGAAGGACTCGCCCCCGTCTCGGGGTGATTCGAAAGGGCGCGGTTCTTCTTGTTGCTTTGCGGCATCTGTTGGTCTACCGGCAGCTCTAGAAGACTGGCCAAAGTTGGACGTGTGGAAGCTCGTCCCTCAGTGTCCTCCTAATCTTACCACAAGCCTAGATCCGGTTCCGCGGGATCCACAATCACGCCTAGGAGGGGTCCGACCTCTGATCGGCCGGAGTTGTCTCAAGAGGTGAGAGTTATTGGAAGTCACGGGCTTGAATTGGAGGGAACCCAGGTGTCCTCCAAATGGCATGATGTGGTACATTTGAACATTTGATAATGGTCTGGATCGTGTCCTGGGTGCGATCCCTTCACTTCCATGCCTGGTTCCCCTCGCGGAGCGCCGACCAAGCGCCAAGCCTGGCGCTCTTGACGCCTTCATCCCCCAATCCCTCCCCTAGTCATAAAGCAGCGAGCGGCAGCACTAAGCGACACACCCATCCCCTGACATTTTCCACCACCGAATGCTACCTCCCGTTTCCTACAACGACATCCATGAGTGCAAAGAGAGCCTGTTTGGCATGCAGGTGAACGTGTCAGATCCTGTCGTTCCACACCTGTAAAATTAACCAGAGTCTCGTGTGCAGAGCTAGGAAAGTGGTGAGTGGTGAAAAATCTACGAGCCATACATTTGTCCACAATTCACCTCGCAGAAGTGCATCATGGGCCCTAGCCCTCGATGCGAACGATGTACGATGAAGGGGCTGGAGGATTGCGTTTACGAATCGATCAAGAAGCGGGGGATAGGGAAGACCCTTCGTATGGGGCAGGCGTGCAAACTTTGTCGGTAAGCAACCCTGCCGCCGACAGACCTTGAGCAAAGACGCTGACACGAGATCTGCAAACCGTGTAGGACAAGGAAAAGGGTGGGCGGTTACTTTCACTATCAGGCACGGGTATCGCCGGTAGGCTCACACTCTCACCAGAAATGCGACGCCAAACGCCCATGTACCGCATGCACTGAGGCGCGCAGGGTCACTGATTGTGAATATGAAACCGACGGCGCTACACCCGGTCTCCTTGACCATTCCCGACTCTCATTCCGGGACGACCTCGCCACCTCCTGTTCAAAGGATGCGAGCGGACGCTGGGCTGTTGGGGAAGTGGTCTCAGAACCCCCTACTAACCAGTTGCCTCCCAGTGTCACAATGAATCAATTGCAACCAGAAATGGTTCCACCCACTCGTGCGCTTATCTGTCTCCCCGCTTACAATAGTCTACCGTCAGACACACCGCCCGGGCTCCGACCTCGCACGTTCGAAGAAACCAGGACACGTCCCCGATTTACACCCCCACCTTTCTCCGCGATCTCCTCTCTCATATTCCCAGGTATCCCGCCTCAGCCCCATGTTGTGTTATCGTCCCCGGGCATTGGACAATTCCAGCTTTCTGATGTGGCGCTCGGGGATCTGAACATGAAGTTGTATGTATCTTGGGCTTGTTGATTGCCGATGCGCCTAACTCCTTTTTCTGCTAGCCGGTTGAGGATTTTATGTCGGCTGAGCAAACTCGGAATCCGTCTCACTTCCGAGAAACAAAAAGCACTGTTACGAGGGGACACTTCGGGGGCCGTCATCCACCCGTTCTTCGTATACGGTGCTCAGGCTCTGGGCATGTATTTCTGCGAGGGTATGGACAGTTCGCCCGCCATGGTTCGACTCCGTGCGACACACGTGAAGATGTGTTCTGAATCTCTCATTGGCATCTTCAAAACATGTGACTGGGAGCTCATGGCTCAGGCGGCAGTCTTCGTCATATCTGGGTGCATAATCCTACGACTATATGGTCCCGCCCGCCGGTACGTCCAGAAAAGCTGTGAAGCTGTTAACACGGCGAAACTTCAGTTTATTCCGACTTATGGGAAACCACCGGAATACTCCGAAGGCCTGCACGAGAGATTTGCCGCCCTCTCGCAAATCATATACTTCGAGAATTTCTTGTTCCTAACGTGTGGCGGGGCGGAACCGACGATGACGGAGAGGGTTGAGATGGAATTCAAGCATCAGCTTCGGGTACGGCCTGCCACCTCTTCGTCGTGTGTGTCGGATATTCAGCGTTCTCTCGTAGAACGTATATCCGGCATTGTTCAAGATCTGTCCGTTGACTATGCGCACGCAAGCTATTTTGCTGGTTAGAGATGCGGTGCTCACGCTCAGCCTTCGTCCTACTGACGGTAAGTATCGTTTTTTTCTGCCACTACCGCACCGGCCGTTGATTGTGTTCTGTGGTCGTTATTAGGGACCCAGCTTGGCGCCTGGAGGCAATCGTGCGATCAACTGGTGACCCTTCTGGACGACTATTCTCAGACCCTGCTGTCCAATCTCCGGAGGTTTCAGGAGCTTGGGGACGCGAGCGGTGCAGGAATCATCAGAGCCAGTTGTGTCAATTGTCTCGCCCATCTCGCTGTCTTATGCGAGGCCTTCGGTGGGGTTGAACCCACTCCTCAGACGAAACTGGACACCCTCTGCGATTTGACTCTGGAACGGTTGGGTGTAGTGAGTCAGGATATGTGTATGGAGGAACACACCCTCCTCGACTTACTGCTCGGGGTGCGTGTGCCGTCATGTGACGGTCAGACCAACACCGCTGATTGTGGACGTCGCGCAGGTATCCTGGAAAAAGGCACTGGGTGTTTTCGAAGCTCGTCTCGCCGGCATCCCTCCCGAACACGGCACAAAGTTACGGCACTGGAAGGGAGTCGTCACAAGGGTCCATTCGGATTTTGCGGCAAAGCTTCCGGACGCCGAAATTCCAATTCTTGCCACCCGAGAAAAAATGGAGGGTGCGGACCGTCCCGATGCATCGCGGCACCAGGATCTGGCGCTTCCTGGGGTGAGGTAGCAGCGTGGGTGGCAGTTGGCAAAAAGTGCGGAACGTATGATGAATGTTTGTTGCCGCGTTACGTATTTGCGGAGGGGAGCTCGAGCGGGAGTCGGCAACGTCCCCCTAGTTATGGACGCGATGGTTTCAAATTGGTTCTCTTCCGCGGCGCGTCCATAGCGAGAAAGTCGAACTAGATACGTGGAAATAACACGCAGCATCCTTAACTACACCGTGACACGTCTGTCGCTAACCTGGGAATTTCCAGTGACACTCCGTGAGAATTCTTTCTCCAGGGGCATGACCTTCCTCGGCAGTCAGGATGTTATAGACAGTGAATTTCATCACACTTCGTGCATCATGCATCATGCATCACACCTCATGTCGTCGAGTACCATTCCTGACACTCATCCCACTTCTTCCTCTTACCGCCATCTGGTGGGGATTTTCCCACGGTACCCCGGCCTCGATTTCTCTGCTCAGCGCAGAACCGCCTTCGGGTGGTGCGATTTCTTGGACACGGAGGCCGTCTGGAGCCTGCAAGGGTTCTGGCACCGCAGACACCGCCGACATCGCTTGGGTTCCGAGGCCCCCAGCAATGCCACCCCTAACCGGAGTGGGACGACCTGTCCGCTTTACTCCTTGGTTGGTCTGGCAGGAAGTGCCAACCTGTGGGGAGGTAACTGGGGAACTGCAGACATTCGGGATGATCACAACCCAGGCTTTGTGGC
>Ga0307515_10026026_pt1 | contig 10092 bp, 10 predicted proteins | sample 17_EM_MG_FD_194513 | JGI IMG/M metagenome (GOLD analysis project Ga0307515, IMG submission 194513) | Populus trichocarpa ectomycorrhiza microbial communities from riparian zone in the Pacific Northwest, United States - 17_EM | ecosystem: Host-associated > Plants > Roots > Unclassified | place...
AATGTTTTGACATAATGCATGTTTAGTTTGAAGTAAAATAAACAAAAATATTTATTTTTTATCTTATATAATTTAAATATTTTTATTTATCAAATTACTTTATTTCAAGTTTTATATTACTGTGCTTGCTTGTTGTGGAGCCAGATATTTATTTATAAATATTACTGGCTATTATCTATATAATTTATATTATATTTTTAACTCGAGAATTAGTTTTTCCAACCAATATTGCTTCGATGAGTACAACCTCGATAGTGAAGATTCCACTATCACTTTTTGCAGTGCACAATGACAATTCTAAAAAGTTCAATGGATTAAACTTTAAATGGTGACAACAAAAAATATTGATTTGTGTACCCACCTCCAACTTGGTTAAGTTCTTGTAGGGAAAATGTTAAATTTGTCAAATAATGAATTTAATTTTATTATTATGGTAGCTTTGGACGTACGGAATCATAGTGATTTTGTGTATTTAAAAAAATACATTTTGAATAGATTAAACAATACACAATATGATGTGTATAGTTCAATCAAGAATGTAAATACACTTTGAAAAGCTTTTAACAAAAAGTTTAAGGTTAAAGTTATCGTTATGGAAAGGTTCATAGTTGGCAAATCTCCAAATCTAAGAATAACATCAAAGTTATCTAGTTAGATTTATTCATGTATTCAACATTATTCACATATATACTACAAATTACATATACAAAAAGTTAGTGTGGTGAATAGATACGATCTAGTAAGTTATATCTAATACGATTGAGTTTTAAACAAGACTGTTTGTGACCTCTCTAATCTTTCTTGAAAACTTAATCAGTGAAAATAATATTTACACGATGCTATTTTTTTATACAGTATAATTCATAAGTGAAATTGTGATAATTGAACAAGTCGTTGTAAACAAAATAAAGCTTGATAAAACAACCCAAGAAAAGAAATGACCGTTAAAGTTAATATCAATGAGGTTGATTACCTTGCTAATGAAGTTTTAGAAATGATCATGTTTGTTGTTTTTAAAGTCAACTTGTTTATACAATCTTAAGCAATGATAGGTTGATACTAGTACTACGAGATATGTATACACCAAAAAAAAGATGTTTTCCACTTACAAAAAAAATGGAGAAAATCTATACATGAATAACTTATTAACCTTAAAGATCCTAAGTGTTGGAAAAGTCATGCTGAATGTGGCACCTGAAAAGCCTCTCGCCCTTAATAATACATTGCATATTGCTGAAATTAAAAAAAAAACTTAGTGTCTGACTCATTTAAAAAACCTCCCACCCTCGATAATATAGTTCAACTAATAACACCATTGATTTTCCTCTACCAAACAATTAGTTTTACTGTAAACATTTTTTTATACAATATATTTTATTTTAATGTATTATCAATTATATATATATTATTTCTAACGATAAAATAAGTTTGATTTATATAATATGTTTGATTTCAATAAAAGAGACTTCTTTTTCTATGAATGCATAAAATATATAAATTAAATACATTAGCTACTAATTCCAAGTAGCTGGGTAGTAATTAAAAAAGTATGCTTATTTTTTTATTTTTTAAATTAAAATTCGGAGACCAACACTAAAATAAATTATCCCGAATATATTAATATGAAAAAAAATCTTGGTTATTTTGAGAAAAACAACGTTGACTACTAAAAAATCAAACATAGTTGAAAGTTTGACGGGTCTGATCCAAAACCCAAACCCGGAACCCATTTTTGTCCATGAAAACCCGAAACCAAAACCCTACTAAAACCTTCTCCATCTCTCCTCCCATGGCAACTGTCTTGCTCTTCAAGACATAACAGCGCCAAAAGAACCCTTTAAACCCTCCTCTTTCTCTTAAACCCCAAACCCAAGGTTTCTCCATACACCATCTATCATTTTATTTCCTTACACAGTAAAAGAAAAAAATGGGAAAAACAAGTGAAATTGGAGGGCTAATCTCAGCAATAGCAGCTTCCTTTTCCTTTTCTCAATCAAATTTTGTTTCTTTTGCTGATGGCCCTTTTAGTTTCTCTCCTTTCTCTTCTTCAAACCCTTCTCCTTCCCCTCAATCTTCTTCGCCTTCTTCTTCTGTACAATCTCAGCCGTCCACTTTGCCTCAATCAACGGCGGCGGATAATAGTGAGCCTGCTCCTAGAGCTCCTAGGAATGATCACCCACGAACGACATCTGCTGGGTTTGATCCTGTGGCTTTAGAGAGAGGTGCTAAGGTTTTGAGAGAGATTACCTCTTCCTCTCATGCTAAAAAGGTTGAAAATTTATTGTAAAGGAAGTAGTTTTTTTTGCGGGATTTTGCGGTTGCTGTAAGGGTGCCTGTACTGTTTTTGTGTTTTTGGTGGTGGGATTCATGGAAAATTTGTGGAAATGGGTTTGTGTTGTTTTTGCTGGGTTTTTGGAATTGGAATTGGATTTTCTTTATTGGGTTTTTTTGTTGGGTTTTTAATTGGGGGCATTTTTGAGGAGTTGGTGAAAGTGTTTTTTTTTTTTTTGGAGATGTTTGGTTGGTGGGTTTCATTGGGTTTTGGAATTGTATTGTGGAGTTTCGATTTTCGTTTTGAAGTTTTTGTTGTTACTTTTAGTTATAGAGACGAGTGGATAGAGAATTTCGAAAATGGAAAGAATTTAATTGAATTTTCCTTTTTTCCCGCTTTTGTTGCCAAGAAAAATTAGCGTTTAAGTTAGTGTTATCCGGATTGCATGAGACTTGACAAAATTGAACTGCTTTTAGTTTTCCATTTCCCGGCCTTTGGATTCATTTTGCTGTTGTGAAATTTGCATGCTCGAAATGCTTTTTGAGGGGATTTGTTGATTATTTATGGATGCTGAATGTGGATTTAAATAGTTTCCTCAGTTAATGGATGAATGGACTAATAGTGGTGCTTCTTGTTGGTGTAGCTCTTTGAGACTATAAAGACGCAAGAAGCAACGAGGCAGGCAGAATTGGCTGAAAAAGCTGCAGAATTTAAGGCATTGCAAGCTCAGGCTGAAACTGTAAGTTACGAAATGATGTGTTCCTTTCTTTTTTTAATTTTCATCAAGCTTGTGACTTCTGAGGCCTCTTGGTTAGTCATTAAATGGTTGGTGGCTCAGAACTCTTTGAATGGGTGATAGATACCTGAAGCCAAAGTGCATCTTTGCTTCATGGCTTCTCTGCTGTTGTTTTGTTGGAGCCACGTTATTTTTGTAGGCCTTTGAAATAATTACATGACTGACCTCAATTTTTTTGAAACTGCTGAAATATCTCGAGTCATGAACTCAAGAAAGCATATTGCTAGGACAAGCGTTGAATTCTATACTTATTCATTTATTGCTCCTGGAATACAAATGAAAGAACACGGGGGCTTTACCTGGACAAAAATTAAAGTTAATCTGCTTGGTTGCAGTTTTTCCTTTGTTGACCATGTTTTCTGGTTGGGGCATACCAGGTCTTCCCTTAGTGTGAATCACATAATGTGTTCTTTAATCATTGGCTTGCTGCAATTGCTATGCGATCTTTGATACCTTTTTACTAACATATAGTGGGTTAATTGTTGACATGAAACATTTATCATATGCTATTATTTCTAGATGGCTTCTTTCTACTGCCAGCATTTTATCCCTATCAAGTATTAGATGTAAGTTGAGCTAGATTTGTTTCTTTATTTGAATCTAACAACTATGGAAATTACTAGGAACACCTTTTCTTTTTATATCTCAGGTTATTACTGATGTGAATTGGAGTTCTGTTGGGGGAATAGCTGTGTTTCTCTATTGAATTATCCTGTGTTTTATTTGTTATTGTTATCGGATCAGTTATGTTAGGGTTAATATGATTTTTCTGTAGCTCAGCAGCTGCTTAGAATTTGTTAGTGTTTGAGTCATTGCTTTCCTTAAGATTCCTGTAGCCGTGTAATTTTAAAGTTTTGACTGAAATCTGTTTGTGTGCACTTATAAAATTTCCTATTGATGAGCCCCTTTGCTTTCTTGTTGATTAAATGAAATCCATTCTCCCAGGGGAAAAATAAATTTCAAAATAGTGGCAGATAATTTATTTTTCTCTTCCCATTTATTCACTGAAAGCAATGTAGTTGTTAGTTGTGTCAAATGGCTTGTGAGAGATCGGGCTTTGGTTTTTTTATAATGAAAAGTTGACCACAGAATCTTTGTTACTAGATCAACGAATTTTGCTTCCGCATGCCATATGTGTTTTGAGAATTGGCCCATTGTTAGTTGCTGATATATCATCATTTTTTCTCAAAATTTCTGTCTTTTGCTTGGCAGGAGAGACAAAGAGTGGTATATGATGAGCAGAGGAAGCTGGCACAGCACCAGGCACAAACTAAATCCCAGATGGCTCGCTATGAGGATGAACTGGCTAGGAAGAGGATGCAGGCATGTATCATAAACATTTTAGGATGAAAGGAGTTATTTCACAGAGAGGAGTTTAATTTCTTCATATTACAGGCTGAAAATGAATATCAAAGAGCAAGGAATCAAGAGCTTGTGAAACTGCAAGAAGAATCATCAATAAGACAGGAGCAGGCTCGAAGAGCAACAGAAGAACAGATTCAAGCACAGCAGCGACAAACAGAGAGGGAAAAGGCTGAGATAGAACGTGAAACAATTAGAGTGAGAGCTATAGCAGAAGCAGAAGGGAGAGCCCATGAAGCAAAGTTAGCTGAGGATGTTAATCGGCGAATTCTGAAGGATCGTGCAAATGCTGAAATGGAGAAATGGGTTGCTACAATAAACACTACCTTTGAACACATTGGAGGTATATATTCAATCACATGCACTAGCTAAACTTTGAGAAAGCCTTGGCTATGACTTCTATAAACAGTTATGAGTCTTAGGATGGGCTGGACTACTCTTGGTTTACTGAAGGCCCTGCCTCTCTTCCCTAGCTCAGGGACCCTGTCCTTGCAGCGAATTAACTGAATGCTTGATGGTCCCTGATTTCTCTATATAAAATTCGGTGTTCTACTAATTAAATTTGACCTTAATCTTCATAAACCTGTAGTGGCATTATTTTGGTTTTCTTTGCTCATTATTTGTTTTTGAGACATTATCTTATTTGACCGTAACTGTCTTTTGTAGGTGGTTTGCGAGCAGTTTTAACTGATCAAAACAAGCTGGTCGTTGTTGTGGGAGGAGTCACGGCACTTGCAGCAGGGATTTACACAACAAGGTAAAAATTACCCTTGCTTGAAGACACATATTGGTGGGCTTGTATGCTGGTAGTCACCTTTGGAAGTTGAAATCCCTTTTCTCTGCACTTAACATGTCATTAAACTTTAAAGAATTTGAATTCATCATGCTTGTTGTTTTAAGGTGAGAATTTGTTGGGCCTTGAATTGATATGGTCTTAAATAGTTGATCAGTGATGTGCCGATGTCAGTTTACATCTCTGTGAGCGTTGGTCATGTTTGGGTATGTTGTCACACAGCTAGTGTGGAAGTATCAGTAGTTGATTTTCTATTCTGTGCAGTGTCTCTCGGGTGTGAAGTAACATTACAGCTCATGCTTCTAGTTTTTGAATTGCAGAGAAGGTGCTAGAGTGATTTGGAGCTATGTAGATAGATTACTGGGACAACCATCACTAATCAGGGAGTCCTCCAGGGGCAAATACCCTTGGTCAGGAGTTTTTACCCGTTCCTTGAGCACTTTATCAAGTGGTGCAAATAAGGGATCGACTTCTAAAAATGGAAAGGGATCGACTTCTAAAAATGGAAATGGATTCGGTGATGTGATTTTACATCCTTCTCTTCAAAAACGAATTGAACAGCTGGCTAATGCAACAGCCAATACAAAATCCCATCAGGCTCCATTTCGGAACATGCTTTTCTATGGACCTCCAGGAACCGGGAAAACAATGGCTGCTAGAGAGTTAGCTAAAAAATCTGTAAGACATCTACTAACCTTAAATTATTTTTGTTATTATTATTGAAGTCTTCGGTGCATTGATGAAGTGTTTGAATCATCAATTCACTTGTTAATTTCTATAAGGAAGATGGAGTACTTGTGTCATAAATTTGCATGTTAATACCCATAACCATATCTTCTTTTCTGCTGGCTAGCTTGTAATTTTGATTTGGGTTAGAGCTTTGGCACTTTTGGTTTTCAAATCTAAGTGCAATAGGTGTATATTTACTGGTACTTCAAATTACTCCTTTAGAGTGGGGATTTCATATGTTATCATATCATAGTAAGATAGCTTCTGAAGAATGTCTTGCTTCTTCTTCTTCTTCTTCTTCTCCTGACTTAAGATTTACATGCAGGGCTTAGATTATGCTTTGATGACTGGTGGAGATGTTGCTCCGCTGGGATCACAGGCAGTCACAAAGATTCACCAGTTATTCGACTGGTCCAAGAAGTCTCGGAGGGGTTTGTTGCTATTCATTGATGAAGCAGATGCATTTTTGTGCGAGTAAGTGGTGATTTTCTATTGGATAAAAGAATTGCATCTCAAAGAGCTTAAAAACTGTCTTTGTTAATTGCTTTATATGACAAGGCTTGAGGTATTTTTCTTCAGTATGTGAAAATTGAACTAAAATGAAATTAAACAAATAAAACAGACTAAAATCCCTTTTATTTCTGTGTGTAGTTACTGATGTTTTGTGAAGTATCAAAATTACTCCTACTTGATGGAGAGGATATTTATTTACTAGCAAATAACTATAGGAGTTCGGAATTGGATGGAACCTGTACTGTTATTATGAGTGAGCTGGTAAAATACCCCACTATATATAATAATGTCCAATTGGGAAAACTGCAGACTGGAGTTTCTCATGCACATTGCACTACCCCTAGTTATTTAGTTCTAGTAAGTTTGTTTTCAGTTCTACAAGATGTATAGTTTCCTGCATGAGAGAATTAATTATTTGCCTAAAATTGCAGGCGGAACAAGACCTACATGAGTGAAGCTCAACGAAGTGCACTGAATGCCCTTCTTTTCCGCACTGGTGACCAGTCCAAGGATATAGTCCTTGCACTTGCCACAAACCGCCCTGGTGATCTTGATTCAGCTGTTTCAGACCGTATAGATGAAGTTCTGGAATTCCCTTTGCCTCAGACAGGAGAACGTTTCAAGCTGCTCAAGCTTTATCTGGATAAGTATATAGCTCAGGCTGGATCAAGAAAATCCGGTGGTTGGCTCCAAAATTTGTTCAAAAGACAACCACGGAAGATAGAAATAAAGGGACTGACCGATGATATCTTAAAGGAAGCAGCAGAAAAAACAGAGGGATTTTCTGGGAGAGAAATAGCCAAATTGATGGCAGGTGTCCAAGCAGCAGTTTATGGAAGTCCGAACTGTGTGCTTGACGCAACCCTGTTCAGAGAAGTGGTAGATTATAAAGTTGCAGAACATCAACAGAGGAGTAAACTGGCATCAAAATCAGAACAGAAGAGTCATTAGGGTGTCTGCCTGTTGAAGTGATATTTTTTATGGGCTGTTCTATATTCGGCTAAGGATAAGGTAAACGAGTGACTTAGCTAACGAAAAAAGCCCACATTTTTTTGGTTCCGGGCATCATGTTTATCATTATTTCCCCCCTTTCATGGGGGAATCTTGAAATTTGCTTATTCTAAATTTTGTTAGATTTGATGATTGTTATCTTTATCATCCTGCTCGCTTTTGGATGGGGCAGGGAAACCTCATTGGTATAGGTGCTCTTAATTGCTCCAATTCATGGACACTCTAGGGTTTTAGGTCAACAAATAACAAGCATCAAAGGCTTCATCTGTTTTGTATTCTTAGAACTTTCAACCCAAAATTATAAGTTTGGTTCAGCCATTTGCCCTATGCAGTCTGTGTCTTTTATTACTAATTTCCATGGAGGTCTGCTAACTAAGATTCATGTCAGACCTTCAACTTCTATTGTAAATTTATCCAAAAGTGAACGTTGGAGGTGATCCGTGTTGGCAAACTCTGTGAAAACTTTATTGTAATAAAAAACATGTAAACATAAAGAGCAAATGGCTTGGTCCTAATATGGCACTTGCCACCATGAATCTTCAAAGAGACAATACCTCCTTATCATCTTTCTTGTATGAAAGTCATCAATGGAGACTCCACCTTCATCGCCTTCGTCTTTAAGATATCACCAATCTCCAACTCTGGCCAGCTGCCTTCTTTCCCATATTTCTAGCATGCGACGAAGTGAGGAAGCCCTTCTTTGCTAGGGTAATTCTTGAAAACAGGATGCTGAAACTCTTCTAGCCACGGCCCATCAACTTTCTGCGGTCCATTGCAACTTTTGAAGAAAGAAACTTGGGCATCTCTTCATGAAATTAACATGCCGTTCAAGGTTGCGACTCCCACATTGATGATTCCATGAGGCTTGCCAGGTGTTTCGCACGAGGAACGCCATGCAATTCTTGCCATTGATCTTCAACAAGTCTTCAAGCAAGACATGAACCACACCGATCTTCTCATCTTTCCTGAATCTCCTCACCCGGTAGATCTCCAAAACCAAGCAAGAATTAGGTCTCCTACGCTCGAATTCTTCATCTACAGAAAAAACGAACTTGTCATTCCAAGTGGCTCGTGTCCCCGGTTCTGTCAACTCTTGAGACAGCCTTTTCCTTAGGGTCGATGAAGGCCACGCCGTAAGTTTGCATTGGTTTTGAAGACGGCTTGCTCGTAGAAGACATGAGCTCTTGGGCTGATATGAGATTGATCTCCATGATGATTGCTTTACGTAGTGACGATGTTTCCATGCTGAGGTTTGAGATGAATATAATAACTGAGTAGGATGAACAACTAGGGTTTCTTTTATGGGTGTGAAGAGTATTTGTTAATGGTTATATATATATATATATAAGGGGAGGTAAGGTGAGAATCCGATGCTTGTTTAGGAAGGCAAGACTCATGACCAGCCTTAGCATAGTCCTACTCAAATATGAAAAAATCAAAAGGCATATTTCTAATTTTTTGACAGGAACATTTAGAAATTAATATGTATATCACTTTTTTTTTTTTTTATTATTCCATTTGCTTAAATTATTTTAAAATTTCCACCCCTAGTGCCAAATAAAAAAAACCATTAAATTGAAAATAGATAGACATTTTTTTTTATATAAAAACAACATAACATTTATATGGCTTGTAAATTGTACACTAGTTGTATGTGGAAATTCACTACTTAGGGTATATCATAAAATAGCCCAACTGGCCGCTTTACTCAGGTTAATGAAAAGGTTTTAGAAGCCTATTTCGGGGGTGTTTGTGATTATAGTTTAATGTATTTTTTAAATAATTTGTTATTTAAAAATATGTAAATATATTTTTTTTCAGATTTTTATTTTAATTATGTTATCCACACATCAAAACCATTAAAAAATACTAAAAATTATTAATTTAATATTTTTTTAAACAAAAAACACTTTTAAAAAACATCTAAAATAAATAAATAGAAGTTGCGCCAAACATCCCAAACCTCTCCGAGCCTTATAAGTTTATGCTTGTATTATGAGTTAACAACAAGGAACAATAATTTTTATTTTCAATAAAAAAAATATTTTTGGCCATTTAAATTAATCTCATGCATAATTAATTTTTTTTTTATTTCATTAAGTTAAACCAAGTATTACCATATAGCATTATATTGCAAGGCTTTTTAAATTTTCAACTACAAAAATATCTTCGAGTCAATTCTCATACATTAAAAATAAATTCAAGAAGCTAGCAAGCAAATTTGCTTGTTTTTCACGTGCAAATCACGTAACTCATTCTAGAGGACTCGTTTGAAATTCTCACATAAATAATACATTAGAAACTACTAAACACATATATATTAAGAATAAAAATAAAAAAATATTTTGTTATATGTATATATTTTTACACACACACACGCTAGGAACTTTCATCTCCATCTGAGTGCTTTTGTTGGTGCATCAAGATTTTATGATTTTCTTGATGTAATAAAATATCCTAAGATTTCAATAAAATATCGTAAGTTATGATATTCTAATCATAATCACCAAAAATTAAGCTAGGAATTAAGCAATGATGATGGTTTTTGGTAGCTAACATTGGTGTCTGTGATTCGCTACCAATCCAGAATTTCTTTTTTAAAAAAATTATATTTTA
>Ga0307515_10026027_pt1 | contig 10092 bp, 5 predicted proteins | sample 17_EM_MG_FD_194513 | JGI IMG/M metagenome (GOLD analysis project Ga0307515, IMG submission 194513) | Populus trichocarpa ectomycorrhiza microbial communities from riparian zone in the Pacific Northwest, United States - 17_EM | ecosystem: Host-associated > Plants > Roots > Unclassified | place...
TTTTTCAAAGTATTTTTTATTTGAAAATATATTAAAATAATATATTTTTTATTTTTTAAAATTTATTTTTGACATTAACACATCAAAACAATTAAAAAAATTAATTTAAAAAAAAACACAACCACAACACAATAATAAACATTTATAAGCAATGACTAAGGTTGTTTAGAAGTCATTGAATGCTAATTAGGGAGCTTAGTGTAGTAATAAGTGTGTTCAATTGAAAGAATTCTATTTCTTGTGCTACTGTATAAGAATGAAATAACTTTGGCAGCACAGTTTATTTAAGAGTTTGTTTATTTTTGTTTTTTAAAAGTATTTTTTAAAAAATTATTTTTTTTAATTTTTTTTACTTTAAATTAATATTCTTAAAGTATTTTCAAATTATGCTGATGTAAAAAATAAATTTAAAAATAAAAAAATATTTTAAAAAACAACTACAATTTCTAACACTTCATAATTGCAAAAGCTTAAGTATTTGACATGTAGTTTGTAAGAAGCACAATAATGGTGTTAACTGAGTATAAGAAGTAAAGTTCGGCTTAATTTGAGCTGTTTGTTTTTTTATTTTATTTTTTTTTAAAAATATTTTTTAAAAAATTTAAAATGTTTTTATTTTATTTTAATTTAATATTTTTTTTAGTATTTTTGATTATTTTGATGCGTTGATATTAAAAATAATTTTTTAAAAATAAAAAATTATTTTTTAAATATTTTTCTGCATGAAAAGCACCGCACCAGAACTCACCACCCCCGGGGTATTGTGCAAAAGAATACCAGATTAGAAAAGCAATCCCCAGAAATGAAGTGAAAGTTTACACAGTGGACCGCAACAAGGATTTTATACGCATTTTGTTTGGCTAGAAGATGTATGTTCGTTGGATTAGGACACGAAGAGGGTGAACATATGTACAAAATCACTGCTAAGATGATAAATTTATCGCCAAGTCTATTTCATATACTGTACAAAAAAAAGTTATACTGAGATATCTGAGGTGAAATTTACATATGATGTAGAAAAACTTCTAACAGGATCTTAAAAAAACAGCAATTCCAAGTATTTATGAGCATAGAAAGATTTATGTTGTTATTCTTGGACTGGTTCCCAAACAGAAAGAGCATGGATTATTCTCCCCTTCCATCCCTGAAGCATCCACTGGCCATCTGCATCAACAACAAAATCTTTATGGTACTCTGATTTCACCACAGATCTCACGTCCTTGAAAAGCTCCGGATCTAAGGTAAGTTGCCTGAACCCAGCTCTCAGATTTCTCGACTGCCACTGCTTGTATGTCTCTGGCCTTTCAACTCTTGATGTGCCCTCACATGCTATCACATTGATAATCTCTCTTCCGTATCGCTCTTTTTCAAACAGCATTCTGTTTTCATCTTCACGTGACACATTAGCCTCAAACATATCAAACAATGAGGAGTAATGGTAGAGTGCCTCTCGGAACCTAGTGACAAAGTATGGCGCATTGAAAGCACCATTTACAACCCCATGGATAAACATGTCTGGTTTGATCTTGTTGATCAACTTCAAAACAGCGTCTCTTGCACTATTCTCCACAACTGTGTCATCGGGGAGGTTCCTTAGCCGATATAAACTGTTGACGACAATCATCTCGTCTTTGTCAATTCTGAGATCCTCATATCTGATGGTTTCCCATTTCTGTGCTATGGCATCATACTCGAAAGGGACTTTAAACCTCTCACAATATTTTTCTAAGCGACGGCCTGTCTCCTCAACCCTTTCTGCAGGCCGGAAATCTGGTTGGGGAAGCTCAATTCCTGTAATACGTAGCCTGGGAGGTCCACCAGGTCTTTCTGATAAACGCTGGATTAGGCAAGGCCATTGAAAACCGTAAAGAATGCCAAAATCAATAATGTGTAGTCTTGTTGCTTTCTTTGCAAGTTTCAGAATTGTCCTGTTGGCGAAGAAATTAGACATCCTTTTGAATGGGCATGCTCTAACATATACCTGATAAGCTTTTACACTCTCAGCTGCTGATGTTCTGTGACTTGCAATTGGTGCAAATGTAGGTGTCATAGTGCCGGCTAAACGTGTATCAAGGGCATTAGCAAAGTAATGCGCCAACCTTTGATTTGCATCACCAAATGGAGAAGAGTGTTGCCTAATCTGCTTAAGTAGCTCACTTGCAGTTCTTTGGTCACCAATTGCCTCAGCTTGTGCACATTGGGTGAGGAGAGAGCTCAAATCCACAACTTCTTCTTTGTTTTCCTTTCTCTTTGCGCGTGCCGCTCTACCATTAGACCCTTTTCTCTGTTCATTTCTCCCTGCTCCATTTTGTGACTTGTCCAGAAGAGCACATGATGCAGACACATTCTGTGCACCTGAACAAAGCAATACCTCGTCAAACAACTCTGACTGCTCGGACTCTGCAGGAGAAAGTGCAGAATGCTTCTTGCCCCTCTCTTCTTCTAAATCATCACTATCTTCGCGCTGATGATTTTTCCTTCCCCGTGAACTATTTGGTGAGTAGCCTCTCTCCTCCTTGTCCGGAGGGTTGGAGGAGCTGCGCTCTGGAGATGACATCAAATAATCACTAGTTGAAAGAGAAATGCCGGCTTCTCCTTCCCCTTTGCTGAGCATCTCATAAGGATGCGCCGGACCTTGGAAATCTGTTCCTAGAGGGGTTTTTTCAAGGGAGAGAACCGGAGAGGATTGCGGTACTTGAGATAACACCAAATCAGCTTGATCAAAAATCCAATCGGATTTTTCAACCAAGTTGTTAGCAGTATGATAGCCGTTGGTGCTACCAGTATTGTTAATCCAAGTGACACCATCATTCGGGCTTTCAACATTTTGATTGAAACAAGAAAGAATTTGATTCGACGAATGGGGGTACTCCTGACCAAGGACATCGTATAAGGATTTCTCGGCGGCTTGGAGGGTTAAACAGTCCTGCAACATACATGTCTTACCCTCCAAGTCCTCCTCCAAAAGCACATCGCTTATGAACTTGAGAGTAACATTATTGCTTGGACCATTTACTTCAGAACATGAATTTGAGGAAGAAGATGATGATGTTGAGTCACTAGGCGATTCAGGATTGAAATAATTAAAAGATGGATTTGGACTACTCAAGGTATCATTGAGTTTATATCCATTAACAAGATCCCTATTTGGAGAGAAAGAAACTGAAGCGTGGTCAAATACGAATCTGTTCATGGAATTTGGGTATTCTTGGAAAAGGTTATTCATGAACTATCTGGGAAAATGAAAAGAAAAAAAGACGGAACTATATGGCTCAGGAGCCAATCAAGAATCAAAAGCCTGAACTTGCTAGATTAAACCAGAAGTTTTGCAGAAAAATCAAAAGATTGATATGCACACAATAAGCACACAATAAGTGTATCGCGCTAAAACCACAGTTTTTCCTTCTTCAGCAGGAGTTCACACACTCTTCTTTAAAGGGAAATGGTGAGGCAGTGTCATTTTTTAAGCCTAGAATACTGAATATTGAAGTTTCCAGGTAAGTGCGGCTAGAGGGACAGGAAGCGGCCATATCAACACTAGATTTGTTTGTCAGATATAAGTGCTTCTACTGTTCAAAAAAGTACGTGCTGTTATACAGTGTTTGCACGACGGCTGCGATTTTTCTTCTTTAAATTAATATTTTTTATATAATTTTGTTTTTTTTTTTTTAATTACATGTTCGAGTGAGCTTGCATCTATTTTAACTAATTTCATGAGCCTTCTAAAATTCATAACTCTACAAACATATAGTGACCCTGGAACTTGTAAGACTTGAACTTGTGATTTTTAGAAGCAAATTCATGACCTAATCAATTTAACTATATCTTTTAAGATTTAATTTTATTTTAACGGTTTTAATTTTTAAATATTTTTTATTTAAAAATATATTAAAATAATATTTTTTATTTTTTAAAAATTATTTCTCCATAAACACTGAATTTCAAATTTTCGGCTGGACTTTTTATACAAGTCCTTTTTTTTTTTTTTTTTGACAGGGGTAAGGTTGGTTTTACAATAATTCAAGCTTGCAGCTTGTACAACAAGCTTTGACCAGATGTGGAAACGTGAATGCATGGTTTTTAAATTCTGCAGGGCAGTTGGATGAACCTTTTCATTATACTGCCTTCATTCATTTAGTATCTTTTCTTCTCGTTAGAATTTGGTCACAGACTGATGGCATTTGAAAAGAAATAGAAGAAGATTCTCTCTCGCTCTTTTTCTCCAGAATATATTAACCATTAAGTATCTGAATATATATATTTTTATATAGAAGAAAAGAGATAAGAGGGAGAGAGTAAACATCTATGCTTGTGAAATATCTTTATCAATCTTTATTTTAAAATTTATAGTTTAATTGGTTATATTTTGAATTTATTTTTTAGAAGCTATTAATTTAAGTCTTATAAATCTTAGAATTACTAAAAGTTTTCATTATCATTAATTTCAGAATCTATAAGATTAGTCAAAGTATATATAAGTCGGGCTGAACATAAAATAAAAAATATATATTTTTATCGTTTTTGTTTTATAGTAACCATGAAAATAAATATTGATATCTTATTCATAAAATAACATAAGAATTTCTCCAATAAATGTCATTGTTTAACCAGCAAGTCTCCTAAGACCTCCATGTTTACAAGCCACTTTCTTTTGTGAAATTCCAAATAATTGTACCTCCACTCTCATCTGCCGAGAATAGCTGTCATGCACTTGGAAACTTGTGGTTGCGGTTGTGGTTGCGGTTGCTTTTAAAATAGTTTTTCGTGTCAAAATGCATGTCAATGATGTTTTTTTATTTTTTAAAAATCATTTTTGACATCAGCACATCAAAATGATTTGAAAACACTAAAAACATATTAATTTAAAGTTAATAAAAAAATAAAAAATTTTTAAATTTTATCAAAAACATTTTTAAAACGCAGAAACAAACAGGCCCTAAGAGCATAACAGAGAGAAGGAATAGGCTAGTGGATTGCTAGCTTTTTGGCCATGGTGTATGCTTTCTATGTTCTTTAATGGAGGAATATTCCTCCGTCGTCCATATCAGCTGAATCCACACCCCTCTCCTCTCACCCACACGCACTCCTCCCATCACCATCAAACACGCACGTACTGAGAAGCTTCGAGCTCACGAGTCACTGTTCCACCTGCATGCTGGCGCATACAAAGATTCATCACATTAATTTATTAATAAATACAAAGTTATTAAACTTGCTCGGTTTATAACTTGGTTTAGAGCTCGAGTTATGAGTTATGGACATGAAAACGGCTACAGGGAGAAACAAAATGCAGTCAATAGTATTTACCAACTACTATGATATTGCATGCTGCAACATCTAATTCATTAGAATTATGGTTGGAAAGTTCACTAGGATTAGGAAATAAACATGAAAATTAGGAATGCACAGCTTTAATAATACTTCTGCAACAAACCATTTTTAATTTCTCTTGAAAAAAATCACACCATTCATTCAGATCAAGCATGTTACAGATTTGAAGTTCTGTTTGCACACCTGAGAATCAAGGAAGGTGCAGGCAGCTTCCATTGCAACTTCAAGAGCCCTAAACCAGGGGATGTATATTCCCAAATACGTTGTCGAAATTCCTACTTCTCCTTCGATTCAATTCAGCACCTTCTGACTGTCATACATCACCTAGCCCTGGCGTCATCAATCGTCCTTGTAGCTCCACCACATACTGCAACACGTGGCTGTCAAGGGAATCTGGGAGCAGAACCTCGTCAGCTGTAATAATACACCGAATCTGCTCTAAGTTTACAACCATAGCCTTCTCTCTACCAAGGATTGTTGAGGGGTAAACAAGAAGAGGATCAAGCAGGCGTAAATCACGAGCAGGTAGATCAACACGAATAATTTGGGAATGGAATTTCCCGACGAATCAACACGAATCCATGACCGAAGGTCTTGGCCACGCTTTTTCAAACCTAGAACATATATCAACGCCTTGGAAAGGTTGGCGTCCAGAGACAGATAGCCGATAAGATGAATCTCTAAGGTTTATAGCTGATGCCGGTTTTGGAGGGAGCAGGCTTCCTTTAAGGTCCGCCATTAATAACACGCCCTGAATTCTGGTACATTAGGCAAATCAAAGTGTGTGCATACTTATCACCATCCTTCTTTTTTCCAGGATGTAAAAGTAAAAGAGAATGCTCGTGACACTTGTTCTCGCCTACAAAAGCCCTTCTATTTGAAGTCATTTCACTAAGAACAACGAACTTTTCTCATACCATGAGAATTAAATTAGCATAAATTAAACCAAAGAAAGAAAATAATGTCCATAACATTGAATGAACACGACATATTTAGTCTCAGCGCAACATCCTTAGCGAAGCACATTGTGCTACACGGTATAATTTTGCCCAAAGCATGACCAGAGTAAGCCAAACCATGAACCTATCTCGTGCCATAATTTGCATTAGATTCAAAAAATACTTCAGCATATTTACTTGCTAAATAGAAACAAACATCCAGGGATTGTGAACGAAACTAAACTTGGTCGAATTTTAAAAAACAAAAAAAACCTAAACAAACCTGAACAAACCTCTTAAATTTAATTAAATTTTAAAAATTTACAACCCTTGAAATCCTCGATTCAAGTTAAACAAAACAAAGAAGCTTAATTTCAAACCAGTTTAATTTTGGAGGATGAAATCGAGAAAAAAATATTAATTTTAAAAACTTGCAAAGACAAAAAAGATAGCAATAAAAAACATGAAGATCAAATTTCATAGAAAAAAAACTCATGGAGGATGAAATTATATAAAAAAACAATCAGCAATAAAAAAATGTGGATCAGATTTAAAAGATAAAAAAAAAAAAAAAATAGGATGAAATTGAAAAATAAATTGTAATTTTATGATGCAAGCATATTTTTAACTGTTTTTTTAAATGTGACTGGAGGCATTGATGTGATCAAGAAAAAAAATCCTAATATATGGACAACTTCAAAAAAAGAAAATGAAAAAAAAATACAAGGTCAAAAAAATCATATAGAAGGCAAGTTAAAACTAATAAAACTAATCACTAATGATATAAATGTTGAATGATAAAACTAAAAAAAAATCAACTTTAAAAAAGGGGAAAAAACAAAAAAAAAATCGGGTGAACCTTCAAAACCCAGAAAAAAATCTCAAACTCGCAACTCATGAAATTTTAGATCCTGGCTAAATCAAGAATCTCAATTCCTAATCAATTTAATATTAATTAGCCAAAGTAAATTCAATATAGAGTAACAAATAAAAAAAACCCAAGAAAACCTTGGTCATTTTTAAAACCAGTAGAAAATCCTAGAGAAAAAAAGAAACAAAAATAATTTTAAAAATTCATGTCAAATAAAACAAATACTAATAAAAAGAATGAGAACTAAATTCAAAAGAAAAATAAAATAAAGAGGGATGAAATAGAAAAAGAATTCCAACCTTGTAATTTTTTTTAAAATCATTTTAAATATTGAAGGAAAGGATCGAGAAAAAATAAATTTAAAGAATCAGTAAAAAAAACCTAACAAAGAATGATAAACAAAATGACCGGAGATAACGATGTCATTTTCAAGACCAACAAAAAGTCTCATAGAAAGCAAGTTAAGAAAAAAGGAACCCGGTATCCAATTGAATAAACATTGAAGGATGAAATGAGGGGGGGATTAGCTTAGACAAAGGGGAAAAAACTAAGTCAACCCGGATAAACATTCTAAACCAAGTTAAATCTTAAAAACTCGCAACTTATGGAATCTCTAGATTCAGCTCCAATCAAGAATTTTATTATGAACCAATCTAAATATATCAATTTTAGAAATTTATCAAAGCAAAAAAATTGGCAATCAAAAGAATAAAAATTAAATTTGATGAGAAAAAAAACCAAATGAGGGTGATATCGTAAAACAAAATCAATTTAAAAAATGATTTCAAATAAAAACTTGCCAAAGAAAAATAATTGACAATAAAAAAAATAAGGATTAAATTTGATAGGAAAAAAAAAGGGAGGGTGAAACCGTAAAACAAAATCAATTTAAAAAATGATTCCAAACAAAAAAATAATAATAAAAAGAATGAGGATCAATTTTGAAATATAAAAAAACTTAAGAGGGATGAGATTGAAAAGGCATACCAAATTTAAAAATTATTCAAGATAAAATAATAATGATAATAAAAGAGATCAAATATGAAGAATCAACAAATTAAAAGACTATTTTTGAATTTTTAAGGAGCTGGTGTGAAAATTTAGATGAGGAGAGAGAGACGATGAGGGGAAATGGAAGTTGGATCCAAACCGCCATGAATCTTGGGACATGTGTAGCCTTATTGGGTTGAGGACACTTGAGAACATTCAAAAGTCATCCCGGAAAGCGACATTTGGTCGTCAGACGGCACCCCACATGCCGCCTAAACAGCACAGGGGCCATCCACATGCTGACGCGCAACATACACCAACAATATTTTTTAAAATTATATGTAATAAATATAATTTACTTCAATGCCCTTGAGTATCCTTGAAATTTACAATGAAAACAATATAAAATGACAAAAAAGCTTTTTGGTGAGAGTTTTGTTCTTAAAAGCATTAAAGTAATTACTCTATTTAAAAAAAATAAAAATACAAAAATGTTTCTAAGTAGTAAGTATTGGATTATTTTATTCTGTATCAAATTAATAATTTTACTGTATAAAACAAGATTATTAATCTAACCCCCTATAATTAAAAAAAAAGACATTTGTGTTCCAGTGAAAAAGAACATTTCAGTCCCAATGTCCAGTTTTTTTTTGGTTCAAAACAACATTGTAATTATACTATTTAATGAATAAAAAACTAAGTCTTGGATTCACCTTTAGTTTGTTTTTTTTTTTAATGAATTAAAAACCCAAAATTTTACAGTTTCAACAGCACATACACTGCGAAGGGCCTAGTTATGGTTAAATCTTGAATCTCAATTGAAATAGCATTTTTGTTATCGACACATAAAACCTCCTCCAGCAAACCCTAAATAATACACAAAAGATTTAATAAAACATATACATATATAATCACAAAGAAGCAGCTTTATGAACCCCATTAGCCAAAAACAGGATTTTAATGCAAATCACATAGCTGCAGCTACTTATGCAAATAATGGTTACCTCCAATGGAGAAATCAAACAGGAAAGTTGGATTAAGACACCAAAAAAGATGGATTAAACGCTATGGAAAAACCCCAGATTCTAAGAATCCGAAAAGATGACCACCTGACAGTGTTTTTATGGGTTGTTGATTAGTAGGGCTGAAGTGGGTTTTCCGTAGGGCAAACTGCAAAGGCTAGATAGAGATGGGAATCAAGCAGAAAATCTTAACGGAATAATTTAGTAGAAAATTAATAATAGTTTAAGAGCTTGATTACGTTAAAATATTTGGAATTAAAACTAGTTTTCTTTGTTCTTAGTTCAGAAGCTTTAAACATTCCATGGCTACAATTTGGATGAGACGGTTTGCGGGCCTCACTGCCCGGTTCAACTCCTTGTCAAGCGAAGTTACAGGCCCACCATACCGAGTTTAATAACACTGGTTAAATGAACTTGTTGGTCCCTCAACAATTTTTATTTTGTTAATTCAGCCACTTGTCAATTTAATTTGTGAAAGTAAGCTTCGTACTTCATGCCTTTTTTTTCTTTTTTCTTTTTAAAAACTTTTATCCACTTCTATCCAAGTCAAATGTTAAGGTTTACTACAATTGTCTACATGTCATTTAAAATATTACAATTACAATTGCAAAAACAATCATTAAAACATTGAACCCTAAGACACATTTTAATATTTATTAAAACAATAAAATTATATTTTTGTCTTTTTAGAAGAAACTAATAAAGCTTATAATTTGGGCCGAGTCGTTTTTTTACGGAAATACATTGGGCATTATAAGATTGATTGAAGATAAATTGGTCTACACATGTTTTTTTAGCATAGTTAAATGACTTTGTTATCCTTAAAAGCAAAAAAAATATATAACCTTAGTCTAAGGCATTTTTTTTATCTTTTCAATATTATTTGCATAGAAAAATTATGTTGATATATTTAAAAGCAAATCGATATTAAACTTGCACA
>Ga0307515_10026028_pt1 | contig 10091 bp, 10 predicted proteins | sample 17_EM_MG_FD_194513 | JGI IMG/M metagenome (GOLD analysis project Ga0307515, IMG submission 194513) | Populus trichocarpa ectomycorrhiza microbial communities from riparian zone in the Pacific Northwest, United States - 17_EM | ecosystem: Host-associated > Plants > Roots > Unclassified | place...
CCATCCTTTTCGATGGAAGGTATGAATGATTAGTCATGCGTTCTTATTGGTCACTAGCTCCTCGACAAATATGTAACCTCGCCAGATCGGTCCAATGTAACACAATGACGGGGCCAGCACACACGGTGGCAAAGCTCTTGGCCTGGCGTCTAAGCCACAACTCGCCAGTCCGTCGCGCAGTAGACGACCGACGCGGAGTAGTTCAAGATTCTCAAATCTGGTCTGAATAACCCTATCCTTGTTGTTGGTGCTGGTGGTCTCAGATGCGAGATCCTCCGCACCCTCGCCCTCTCCGTCTTTACCGACATTCACGTGATTGATATGGACACGATCGATCTTAGTAACCTGAATCGCTAGTTCCTGTTTAGGTATTCACCACTAATATTATGCGTGAAGAATGTGTGCTGATCGTATATCCAGAGCCAAGGATATTGGATCATCGAAAGTGCTTACCGCTGCCAAATTCGTTGATAAGTGCGTCCCAGGATGTTCTGTAATTGTGTGCGCACTCCTCTCAGCGCGCCAATCTCGGATCCCCCTGCGAGGCCCTTTCGTTGACCATCTCTACAGATGGCACCACCGGATACAAAAGGTCCAAGCCGAGTACGAAACTACAGGGAAAAAGCTAAAGCGAAGGATCCAAGCGTTAAAGTGGATGAGCTGGAACTTCTACCTGCGGCGGCAGCCGGTGCTTGAATACCACGCGCACCTCGTCGAAGCCGTGGCACCCTTTGTCATTGTGGCCGCCACAGTCCCCGCCTCACTCCCCTTTCCGTTCTGTCCTCTGCCCCATTGTCACAGGCCACCAAAAGCCCTAGCGCCGTCAGCAAAAACGTCCCAGGCGGCGAGCCCAGCTCCTTCATGTGTAAATACGATCTGTTGTGCAGTTCTCCTTGGCAGACGGTTTCAAATCAAGCACAACTGCGAACAGAATTGGTATCGGGACTTTTTGCGCTCCCTTTGTCGCAGAAAGCCCCTTAAAGGGCGAAGACTTCGCTCGGTAGCTGCACCCTGTGCCCGACATCGACGACCCAGATCATCTGCTGCGCCACATCGATGAAATAGAAGAATGGATTCGCGATGAACTCGTAGCAGGGATGCTAGGGGAAATCTGGAATTCGATGGGCAAGCGCTCGTGTGCGCGTTCCAAGCAGCGCAAGAAGCGCAATGCGGCTTCGCGGAGGTAGCCGACGAGCATTGCTGGGGGAGCTTGTGCTTCGTGCGTAGTCGCGCATGAACGCTACGGGCATCCGTTCCACGCCCCGCGAGTGCGTCAGCGACTCTGCGATCCAGCCTGACCAGAAGCTCGGCCCGCAGGGCGCGGCGCCGGGTCGGTCCCTCGCTTGCCACCGCGCGCTCGCACTCGAAAGCCTCCACTTCCATGACCGTCGAGCGGTCCCGGTGCGAACGCGAAGTTGCGAGGGCATCTAGACCTTCGCGTCTCGAGTTACAACCTAGTGTGTGACATCATCAATACAAATGCACATCAGAAGTTCCAATCGCTAATCTCCCAGCCTCCTAGCCTTGGCTTCACTGTTCGTAAATAGGGTCCTGTGGTTGAAAATTGAGAATAAATACACATGACGAAGGAACACCACAAACCAACAGCGGAGTCTCAAGTTCCCAGGATACGGACCCCTTATTCAGCCAAGTCCAGCCAGATCACATACTAGCCTTGAGATTTGTACAAGCCTCTTCCTGAACAGGACATGCGGTTACCTGGCGACATGTCCACTTGGCTATTCGTCGTATTGTAGAGTGGCGTGTGCTGTTTCATGGCGTCGGGTTTTAGGCCACCTTGGGGAGCTGAGACTGAGAGTCCTTGGGCAGGCCTTCTAGGTTCTTCACTTCGGACATCGTACCCCGTCGAAATTTAAACCAAGACCCCATCATCCTTGCATCAGAAGTGAGCCTGGCTCACGGACACGTTCTACCTCCACTGGCATTCACTCTTGCCCACCGCTGTTGTCCTCACCTTCATGGCCGCTGTCGTCCATTGATGAGATAGACTCTCAATGCGCTTCCGCTTCTGCTACTCCGTTCTCTTTCTCCTCCTTTTCCTGTCCTACTCGTGCTGCAGCCTCTTCTGCATTCCTTTTCTACTCAGCCAACCTGTGGTTATTAATATCCAACCAAGTTGGCAAATGCTGGCCACCGCAAGCGGACTAATATTCGATCCCCAAGGGGTTCATCTCTAAATTCTAGTCGAGGGAGGGGGTACCACAGCAATCGTTCCGTGCCATGGATTGTGTTATCAACGTCATATACGAGCGTCGTCAGTCCAACTAAGCACGAACCCCCTGACGCACAGGCGTCCCCGTAAGAGCGTAAGCAGAGCATGTCGCGGAAGCGCATACTTGGTAAAAATGTCCGTGGGATTGAGATCACCAGGGTCATGCAAAACAGTGCACCCGGAGCATCAGAGTACGATGAAGCACCGGGCCTAATACAGTACCACTGGATTCGCGATCACGTCGACCGCGGTCTCGTTACTGTTTCGCACGTTCCTGGTGATCTCACTCATTATCGAATTGTCATTCAACAGAAACTCTCCTTTTTTAGGTCACCATAATGTGATGCTTCAGCAAAGCAGTAGGAACTCTGCATCTCGAATCGTTCAGAAATATTTGTAATATATATTCACTATTGACAGCATTCCTGTTGAAGCCGGTAGTGTCATGACGGTGCCGATAGGTGCGCCACAATGACGACATTGCTGTTCCTGTCTTCCCTAAATATTTTGTATATTTGTATCTCTAGCCTTCGATCATACAACACAAGGTACTGGGGGAGGTGCACAACTGTACTGGACAGAAACTTTCCGACTGTGATGGCGCCCTGATGGGCCGTCCTATATCATCTAGTCCAGAGACTATGCTTGGCGAGGCCCTTGAGGCCCTGCCCTGTTTTCGTGTGACCGACGTGTGCCAAACGTGTGTCTCCAAGACCGGAGTTGCAAACGAGCATTAACATATATTGCCCGAGATATTTGTGTTTAGTGTAGTCCGCGGCTCTCTGGTACTGACACTGGATTGAGACATTCCCGCGGTTAAAGGCTTTGAGAGTTCGACCTCGATAATGCACCGACACTCTACTCACTCAGTTTCAACTAACTCACCCGCACTTTTTGCGTCGAGGCTTCTGTCGCAGCTCCCCTCTTCTGGTCACCCAAGAGGTCCCAGGTTGACGGTGAGCATGGGACTGGGACAGGGGGCCAAGTGTTTGTCCCCTGTTTGTCCCTTGTTCACGAGCACGTTGCTTCCACCGTCCACTTCTCCGTTTTAATCCATGCCAGAACTCCCGTTTGGAACGACTCCCGTCCAACCGGCTCCATATGCCGCGTTGAAAGAGCTGCTTGCGGCCAAGGCGGAGAGGCGAGCAAGTCTAGCGCCCCACCCAACCATAGCTGGGCCTGATGAGTTTTGGGCAGAGACTCTGGAGACTCCCGACAGTGATGGAGCTGCGCCGTTGAGTGAGGCCGACCTCGCCACCCTGGAACGACAGTACCGCAAACTTAACAAGACACCCAAACCTTCAAAATCACTGAGCTACGTTCCCGTGACGATAATTATGAACGTACTCAGCCTCGCTGACGCCAAGGCGCGTCCATTGCCCAATGGCCAAGTTGTGGGGTGGTTTCTCAATCCCAACCAACTCCTTTTCGGCGATCCTTTCGCATGGTCGTTGAAACCCAATATAGTCGCCTACTTGGTGCCTAGGAAGACCGCCGAAGACTACCTAGCACGTCTCCAATCTAAAACCACGTTGTCAAACCTGAACGACCTCCGCCCAGCTTGGGCCCAAGTCATCTCTGCGGCAGAGCTCAAGGTCCGCGCGGCCGGGCAGTCCCAACTCCTTCATTATCTCGAAGCCATTTGTCGCTATCGGCCCGACCTCGTCTCAGTGGTTGCCATATCCTCCAAGCCAGACGGCTACCAATTCTACTCTCTCAACGCCGCACGCTGCTTGAAGTACCCTGATATCCTGCAGTGGAAGGACGAGAACACGCCCTCTTTGCAGAAATTCATCGCGCTGTCTACCAAACACAAGGATCGCGTTACGAAAAGATGAACTACCTCCAGGAGAGTCTACAGGTGTGGTCCCTCGAGAATGGTTTGGGACGACGCTGGGACATGGTGCCCTTCCATGCTGGCCATTATCCAGGTCGAGGAACCTGGGTTGCCTGTGCGATCGAGGCGACCAAGGGAACCGACCTATCTTCAGAACCAAAGGTCCATATCGCCAAGATCTATTGGGCAGATGCAGGGTCAAGATGGAACGAGGGGGATTTGTATCAAGATGCCCATGGGGACGTCGGAATTCCAGGTCTGGCACGTGTTGAAAGTCACTGGAAGACGGGACAGGTGGTGTCAGGGAGCCGGAAACCTGGCGGGTCGATCACTAAGCGAGAGCAGGTCTGCGTGATCCTTGGCAGTACCGGCCGTCCTCTCAACGAGTGCAAAGACGTGAATCAAATCCTGGGATGCACTTTTGATCTGCTCGAGAGTAAGTCGAATTCTCGATGGATTCAATCCAGTCTTATGAATAAATGATAGCACTAAGGGTGATGTGTCACCGCGATGTAATCCATCGCGACATCAGTTGGGGCAATGTAATGATCAATCCCATTTCGGTTGCCGGTCCAGTCGTCGACCGTTCGGATGAAGCTGAAGAACTACCTTCGTATATCTCAGGAATTCTGTATGTGTAACTCAATCCCATGCTTTCTGGTTAACTCCTGATCGTATTCTTACCAGTGAAAAGGGGATGTCTGGTTCGCTCTCGCTTCTCACCGATTTGGATTGCTCCGCCAAATTGCAAGGGCTGCAGGAAAACGCCAAAGCCGGTCGTCATTCGCGAACAGTATGTAGGTTTGTTCATAATACTCGAATCTCAACTTATCCCGTACGTATTCACAGGGCACGCCAATGTTCATTGCGATGGAAATCTCCAGCAAAAACGTGGGATCCCGATCTTTCCCATTTGAAGAGTTCGAGGCCTACCTCAGCGGGATACCACCCACAAACCGCTCGTGCCCACGCTTCAAATTCCTGGAGCAGAAGGTGACCGAGGAGCAGAATGTGATGATGCAGCTGGAGTCGACAAGGTTCGAGCGCCTCCACGCGAAATTTTCGAAGGATTGTCCCGATACCGCCCCTACCTCGAAGCCAATCCAGAAGCCACCACTCGTCCACCTCCCCAGACATGATGCTGAATCTGTATTTTGGCTCCTATGGTTCCTGCTTTCCCGCGCCAATCCTCTGGGTGGAGCCGCTGTGAAGGAGGATAGCGCCGAGAAGAAGGACTATGATCACCTCTGCTCAACTATGCTTCATCACACCGTCGGAGCGACTACTGACACACGCGAGACCCTCGCTGGAATGTTGGTCGAGGGCTACCACCAAAGCCTTCATCCTCGTTTTGCCCACCTCGGTGATATGGTTTATTACATGGGGAGATACTTTCTTATAGATCCCAAGATATGGAGCGACTACAAAAAGGATGCTTTGGTCCACGCTCATTATTTCATGGAATTTTTGCTCCTCGGGGAGATGCTTCGGAACGAAGAGGCTAGGACCCTCCCTCTCAATATAACCCAACCTCGTCCAGCAACGCACCCTAGGGCCCAAGTGCGATGGTTGCCCGTCTCTGTCGAAAGCACAAGTTCGCATAACTATGCTGTATCGCTCACTCAAGACAATGCAGTTTCGTGCTCTGTATCCAGGTTGGGTTCGAAGCGGAAGGCAGACACCGACCCACAAGGTAGCCCTATCCCCAAGCAACGCTGCACAGTACCAGCTCAGCCCCGTGGAAGCAGTCGCAGAAGTAGCCATCAAGATCATGCTGCACTGGCTGGTGCACCGCAGACTGGCGATCATGGCCGTGAGACCGAGGATGAGAATCAAGGAAAATTGCTTGACCCCGATGTGGAACAAGCGAAGTATGTCGCTTCGCAAGAAACCCCTGAGACCAAGGAGCAATTAGAACAAGAGGCGTTCAACCAATGGTCTGCATCTAACCGCTCTCTTGTCCAGGCTTTCGATGCCGCGAAGAAAGTCCAAGAGTCTATGCTGCGCGGCGAGCGATGGTTTAGTTTGTTAACGGAATAGCGATGGGTTTCTCCTGCTTGTTTGTTTTGGTACATAATATATCTTCCTTGACATCCCAAAAAAATGGCTAAAATCTCCCTTTATTTTGATATCTAGCCTTCATGCAACACAAGGTACCGGGAGAGGTGCACAACTGCACTTTACAGAAATTTTCCACTGTGATGGCGTCCAGATAGGCCGTCATCTAGAAGTGGCATCTTCTAATCCAAATACCATGCTTGGCGAGGCCTTTGAGGCCCTGTTTTCGTGTGACCGACGTGTGCCAAACGCGTGTCTCTAAGACCAGAGTTGCAAGCGAGCATTTACATATATTATCCGCAGCCCGATGCAACGCAAACACGGATATTTGTGTTTAGTGTAGTCCGCGGCTTTCTGGTACTGATATTCACTATGCCTTGCTACTTGGATTGAGACATTTCCCCGGTTATAGGCTTTGAGAGCACTAGCTCAAATATGCACCGAAACTCTACTCGTTCAGGCTCAAATAACTCACCCGCACTTTGCTTCTGTCACAGCTTTCCTCTTCTGGTCGCGCAAGGTCCCGGGTTCGGTGAGGACAGGGGCCATTTGGTTGTCCCCTGTTTGTCCCCTGTTTGTCCCCTGTTTGTCCCCTGTTTGTCCCCTGTTTGTCCCCTGTTTGTCCCCTGTTTGTCCCCTGTTTGTCCCCTGTTTGTCCCCTGTTTGTCCTCTGTTTGTTCCCTTGTTTGTCCCTTGTTCACTACAATGAGCGCGTCGCTGTCCATTCCTCCGTTTCAATCCGCGCGAGAACTCCCGTTTGGAACGACCCCCGTCCAACCGGCTCCATATGCCGCGTTGAAAGAGCTGCTTGCGGCCAAGGCGGAGAGGCGAGCAAGTCTAGCGCCCCACCCAACCGCAGTTGGGCCTGATGAGTTTTGGGCAGAGACTCTGGAGACTCCAGACAGTGATGGAGCCGCGCCGTTAAGTGAGGCCGACCTCGCCACCCTGGAACGACAGTACCGCAAACTTAACAAGACACCCAAACCTTCAGAATCACTAAGCTACGTTCCCGTGACGATAATTATGAACGTGCTCAGCCTCGCTGGTGCCAAGGCGCGTCCATTGCCAAATGAACAAGTTGTGGGGTGGTTTCTCAATCCCAACCAACTCCTTTTCGGCGATCCTTACGCATGGTCGTTGAAACCCGATATAGTCGCCTACTTGGTGCCTAGGAAGACCGCCGAAGACTACCTAGCACGTCTCCAATCTAAAACCACGTTGTCAAACCTGAACGACCTCCGCCCAGCTTGGGCCCAAGTCATCTCTGCGGCAGAGCTCAAGGTCCGCGCGGCCGGGCAGTCCCAACTCCTTCATTATCTCGAAGCCATTTGTCGCTATCGGCCCGACCTCGTCTCAGTGGTTGCCATATCCTCCAAGCCAGACGGCTACCAATTCTACTCTCTCAACGCCGCACGCTGCTTGAAGTACCCTGATATCCTGCAGTGGAAGGACGAGAACACGCCCTCTTTGCAGAAATTCATCGCGCTGTCTACCAAACACAAGGATCGCGTTACGAAAAGATGAACTACCTCCAGGAGAGTCTACAGGTGTGGTCCCTCGAGAATGGTTTGGGACGACGCTGGGACATGGTGCCCTTCCATGCTGGCCATTATCCAGGTCGAGGAACCTGGGTTGCCTGTGCGATCGAGGCGACCAAGGGAACCGACCTATCTTCAGAACCAAAGGTCCATATCGCCAAGATCTATTGGGCAGATGCAGGGTCAAGATGGAACGAGGGGGATTTGTATCAAGATGCCCACGGGGACGTCCAAATTCCAGGTCTGGCACGTATTGTAGATCACTGGAAGACGGGAAAGGTGGTCTCAGGGAGCCAGGAACCTGGCGGGCTGATCACTAAGCAAGAACAGGTCTGCGTGATCCTTGGCAGTACCGGCCATCCTCTCAACGAGTGCAAAGATGTGAACCAAATCCTGGGATGCATTTTTGATCTGCTTGAGAGTAAGTCGAATTCTCGATGGATTCGATCCAGTCTTACGAATAAATGATAGCACTAAGGGTGATGTGTCACCGCGATGTAATCCACCGCGACATCAGTTGGGGCAATGTAATGATCAATCCTACTCATACCAATTCAGTTGCTGGTCCGGTCGTCGACCGTTCGGATGAACAACTACCTTTGTATATCTCAGAAATTCTGTATGTGTAACTCAATCCCATGCTTTCTGGTTAATTCCTGATCGTATTCTTGACAGTAAACAGCAGATGCCTGGTCCGCCCTCGCTGCTTACCGATTTGGATTGCTCCGCCAAACTGCAAGACCTGAAGGAAGACGCCAAAACCGGTCGTCATTCGCGAACAGTATGTGGGTTGTTCATGATACTCGAATCTCAACTTATGCCCGTACGTATTCACAGGGCACGCCAATGTTCATTGCGATGGAAATCTCCAGCGACCACGTGGGATGGCGACCTTTCCCATTGGGAAAACTTGCTGCCTACCGCAGCGAGATGCTACCCTCAAACCGCTCGTGCTCACGCTTGGAATCGCTGGAGCAGAAGGTGAAAGAGCAGCTGAAGCATGTACGATTGGCAGCGCTCACAGAGCTCAAAGCCAGCATCAGCATGATGCTATCCTCAAACCACTCATACCTTAAACAGGAGGCGAAGGAGCAGCTGGAGCGCGAACTTGCGGATATTTTGAAGGAGCATTTCGATACCGTCCCTACCTCAGAGCCAGAACAAAAGCCAAAACAGAAGCCACCACTCGTCCACTCGTCCAGACATGATGCCGAGTCTGTATTTTGGCTCCTATGGTTCCTTCTTGCCCGCGCCAATCCTCTGAGTGAAGCTCCTGTGGGGAAGGATAGCGTCGAGAAGAAGTCTTATGACAACTTCTGCTCAGTCATGCTTAATCACACCGTCGGAATGTCCATTGAAACGCGCGAGGTCCTCGCTGGAATGTCGATCGAGAGCTACCGCCAAACTCTTCATCCTCGTTTTGCCCACCTCGGTGATATGGTTTATTACATGGGGAAATACTTTCTTATAGATCCCGAGATATGGAGCGACTATAACAAGGACCCCTTGGACCACGCCTATTATTTCATGGAATTTTTGCTCCTCGGGGAGATGCTTCGGAACGAAGAGGCTGGGACCCTCCCTCTCAATATAACCCAACCTCGTCCAGCAACGGACCCCAGGGCCCAAGTGCGATGGTTGCCCGTCTCTGTCGAAAGCACACGTTCGCATAACTATGCTGCATCGCTCACTCAAGACAATGCGGTTTCATGCTCTGTATCCAGGTTGGGCTCGAAGCGGAAGGCAGACACCGACCCACAGGCTAGCCCTGTCCCCAAGCGACGCTGCACGGTACCAGCTCAGCCCCGTAGAAGCAGTTGCAGAAGTAGCCATCAGGATCATGGTGCACTGGCTGGTGCACCGCAGACTGGCGATCATGACCGCGAGACTGAGGATGAGAATCAGGGAAAATTGCTTGACCCCGATGTGGAACAAGCGAATTATGTCGCATCGCAAGAAACCCCTGAGACCAAGGAGCAATTAGAACAAGAGGTGTTCAACCAATGGTCTGCATCTAACTGCTCTCTTGTCCGGACATTCGATGCCGCGAAGAAAGTCCAAGAGTCTATGCTGCGCGGGGAGCGATGGTTTAGTTTGTTAACGGAATAACGATGGGCTTCTCCTGCTTTGTTGACTTTGGTAATAGTATAGGACTCATTAGCGTCTGACTGTGTTATATTATTCGTATAATTACTTATCCCTTGTGACGGGCCGATTTTCTGGGGATCGAAGACGCTCCTTGGCCTCCAACCATTGCGACTGGCTGCCTGAGGGAAATATGGCAACGGCCGGGTACTGAGATCTTTTGGGCGCGTCGTCCAGGTTCGAGAGGACCACGCGCAGCCTCACAACCATCCTTTTCGATGGAAGGTATGAATGATTAGTCATGCGTTCTTATTGGTCACTAGCTCCTCGACAAATATGT
>Ga0307515_10026029_pt1 | contig 10091 bp, 9 predicted proteins | sample 17_EM_MG_FD_194513 | JGI IMG/M metagenome (GOLD analysis project Ga0307515, IMG submission 194513) | Populus trichocarpa ectomycorrhiza microbial communities from riparian zone in the Pacific Northwest, United States - 17_EM | ecosystem: Host-associated > Plants > Roots > Unclassified | place...
TGGTTTTTTTTTTTATATATATATATATATATATATATATAAAATTCAACAAACATAATTCAAATTCAAGATAAATTAATTATAAATTATGCAATACAAACACAATGTCAAACAAATATAATTTCAAAATTTAAAATATTTCTAAATTGTTGCTACCCAATTTTTTACCCATGTTTTTTATAAATTTTCAGAACAAACCAAAAATAGCAAAAAAACAATGAAAACCCAAAAAAATGCATTTTTGATATATTTGCATCGTTTTTAGCATTTTCAACGCCATCTCAGAAGAATTTAAATTTTCAAAGGTATTTTGAACACGTTCAACTTTTAACGCGTGAATTTTACAATCACTGATTTTTCTTATTGAGTCGACGTTGATATTGTTCGCTTTCAAAAATAAAAAAAATAAAAAAAAATCAAAATTGACAAAAAATAAAGAAGTTGAGGGACCAACGTGTTTTGGGGACCAAGCCACTTTGCCTATAAATAGAGGTCACAACACACACAAAAAGAGAGAGAAAATTTACAAGGGGATAATTTTGAGAGTTCAAAAGAAAGAAAGAAAGAAGAAAGAACCCTAAACCTAAACCATTTTTTCTTCTTCGTTGGCGGCTCCCCTCTCGCAGCCAACAAAAGGCCACCGCTCATCTTCTCTTCTCAACTCTCTGGCCAAAACACAGACGAGGGTCGCCGCTATTAACCTTCAGCCACACACTGTCCCCTTTCCACGCTCTCAGTCGTTCTTCCCCCAGTGAACCAACCACACCCATAGAACCCCCATCTCCATTGTCATCTCCCAAAACCAACATCCCTGCACATAAGCCTCCCATCTCTTCTGTTTCCTGGATCTCCATTTTCATCTCCACACACGATCGTCCCTCCCTTCTCTCCAGCCGATCACCCCTTTAAAACCAAACCAGAGTCTCTCACTCTTCGTCTCACCCCATCACTAGCAGTCCTCGGTTTGCCTCATCGTCGGTCAAAGGAGAAAGAGAGGAGAAGGGAGACGAAGCTTACTGTGGCTTCTGTTTGGCTAACCGACAACCATAGAAGAAAAAGGGGTCGACGATCTACCCGATCCAGTGGGTGTTCGATTGCGTGAGTCGCCGGTGAGCCACTCCACAGCAGATCTGCCACCAGGGAAGAGGAAAAGAACAACAAACAAAAAACAAAACAAATACAGATTTAAAACAGAAAACAAATCGACTGTTTGTGGTGTTTTGCTGGCTTTGCAGGTGATGTTGTTTCTCACCGCTGGCAAGGAAGGGAAGGAGGAGAAAAAAAAATAGAAAATAAAGACAAGAAAAAAGGTGAGAGACGTAGGCAAAATAAGGAGAAAGAAATGGGGCTTTTCTTTGATACTGAGAGACGAAAAAAACCTTTACTGAAACATGAAAGAAAGAGAGGAAAAAAGAAAACAGAGCAGAGGAGTAAAGAGAGAGAGGAGACCGAAACAGAGAGAGGAGAAAGGAGTCTCTCTTTGGATACCAGAGGCGAAAAAGCAGAAGCTTTGTTCATCAGCTCGTAAGTCATCTTTGGCATTCAGAACAAGTAGGGATTTGCAAGTATAAGTCTTAGTCTCTCTTTCCCTGCAATATTTAAAAGCTAGTGTCTGATGACTGTTCTCTTAAAAAACCGGTTTCTGCTTTCATTTGGGACGTTTTGTTTTTCTCTATTTTGACAGCCAAGTTGTGTTGCTTGTCCATTGTTTTTTTTTCTTCCATGGTTTAAAGTTTAGAAGGTTTGCGTATTCTTTGTTTCTACTTCTCGTTGGGAGGAACCATAAGCCTCATAGGTCTTCATCATCCATGCACTCTTTATTCAGCTGTCTTTGTTGTCCTAGAATGCTGCATAGGAGGGTTTTTTTCTAAACATAACTTCGTCCAGAGGAGAACATAAAAAGCGCAAGGGCATCTCCTTTGCAGGGTTAGTCTTTTTGGGCAGACATCTGTTGGTCGTTCGTTTCTTCTCTATGAATATCTGGTTTTTGTTTCGACAAAGCTATATGCTTACTTACTATCCTGTCGTGACGCTAAGTTCAACTTAACGTTTATGTAAAAGGTGTGTTTCTTTCCTCATTCTCATGCTGCGAGTAAACCACAAGCTGACCATCACATTATTTTACGCCCACTGGAGGAAAGATTAGCCAGCCATGGTTTTTTTTCTTTCTTTCTTTTCCTTTGTTCGTGATATACACAGCTAAAGCATGCTTCCCAGTTTTATTTTTCCTTTTTGTTTGCGTAAGGCAGGTCCCAAGTTTATGAAATGAGTAAAGGGGTGTGAGTCACAGTCCCTTTTATAACTTCAGTTTCAGAATTTCTTCTCTCTCTCTCTCTCTCTCTCTCTCTCTCTCTCTCGTGCATACATACTTGTGCCTATTTTTAAAGAATGACGGGTCAAGCCTGTTCAGGCTTCAAGTTTAAATTGGTGTGTCCAATCTGGTTTATTTGAGATGAATTGTTTTAAGCTTCTTGTGAATTTTGGAATAAATGAGTATGTTTTGTTTTGTTAATTGTGATGTTTGTGTTTAATCGTGTTGTTCGTGTTTTGACAAAAATATAAAAAATGTTTTCTTGTGTGTTGCAGACGGTCAATACTCTAATATATTTTGAAAATTCCTCTTTTAAAAAAAGAACAAATATTCAAAGTTTAAAAGAAAATGTGTTTTAATATGGATTTTTTAAACACAAAAATTATTTTCTTGCATTCTGGATTTTATAACATGTTTGTAAAACTCCAAAGGGTATTGGTCAATATTCCAAAAAATACAAAAATCTTATTTTGGGGGGAATTCATCTATTATTCACCGTTAATGTTTGGATAAAGAAATCTCAAAGGGATGAATATCCAAAATATTATTGGGAATAACTTGTTATCATTCACTGTTAATATTTGGATAAAGAAACCCTAAATGGTAAATATTCAAATTAATTTTCTAGGAATAATAAGTCATCACACATCCTTTAAAGAAGCCTTGATTATAATTGAGGACACTTCAATTTTTGACTCCACGGTTTATGAGCCGTGAGAGTATGAAACACTAAGGCAAAAATAAGCTTTTAAAGCGCCATGAATTTCCTTAGATTCCTAAATTTTTGTCCCTCCTCCTTGCGATTTACGAGTTGCAAACTCTTGAAATACTAAGGGAAAAATGAGCTTTTAAAGCACATGGAATCTCCTTGGATTTCTATCTTAATAAATTTAGTTTGAATCAAACACAGATTTCAAGAGATCTGCATTGGTTCTCCTTGACACTTTGTAGACATATCTAAAGGTATGATCCATATTAACCAAGAGTTCTTGCTTTTAGACTTTGAAACCAAATCCATTCATCATAGCAAACCTATCCTAGGAAAACTAATTAAGAGAACACCAACACCATAGCAATTATAAGGCAAATCAAACACCAAGCAGCTTACCTTAGGTAGGGCGTACTAGGGATTCTAATACCTTCCCTTTACGCAACCAGTCCCTTGCCTTAGAATCTCTGAAAGACCAGTTAGGGTTTCTAGTGACCATAATATTAGGTGGTGACTCCTTTATTCACAAAACAAAGACCTCGAAATCAATTCCCTGCTCCAGGAAGGGTCGCTGCGACGTCGAGCTCTCACGAGTGTGCGACATAAATAGTCAAGATTAAATAGATCTTTAACTTAAAGTAATTCAACTTAAACAAAATATCAAAATATTATGAAAGTAAAATGTTTTAACACAAAAGGAACATAAATCAAACATCATCTCCATCATTAACATAGAAATAAGGATCTTGATCTTGTGGTGGTATGTAGGGAAAGTCATCAACTAAACATTCCAATAATTGATCATTTCCACCAAGTTCATTCTCGTCATTAAAATATATATCTTCATCCTCTAAAGTGAAAGTAAACAAAGGTGTTTCAATAGTTTCCCAACTTATATCCTCTCCAACAAAAAGGCTAGGTTCTTCACAAATCCATTCATTCAATAGGTCAATGTTATCAAGGCTAATGAGATCTAAAGCATCCCTTATTTTGCTCAAATTTCTACAAAGTATAAGCATGAAAAAAACAACATGAATTTAAACCATATATATTGGTGATAAATCTAATTTTAAAAAATTAATATCATTGTTAATGAAAATAGTAATGAAAAAGAGCTTTTTATACTTGGATGGTTTGATTAATTAAATTGAACCGGGTTCAATTTGATTCAATAACTTTTCAAGATCGGAATGAAACATGTGAAATGAAACCGGAACATTCCGGCCGAAATTTAGCCGAAAAATCCGGAACAGACCGAGATTTGAAATGAGGTGAAAATTGTTTTGTTTTGTTATGTTTTTTGAATTGGTATGAAATGTTTTGGCTGTTCCGAACAAAACGGAACGGAATTGACAACTTCAAAACACAAATAAAACAGATTACATAATTTATTTATTAATCTAGACCATAAATAAAAACAAATTTTATATATATATATAGCTTACTTCCAATAATCTAGCATGAGGTTTGCCTTGCTGATGAAAAAGTGGAGTTGTGATTGCATGCAGGGAATGAAAGGAACAGGTGGAGTTCACTGTGAAGGTAGCTTTTCGTCATCATCTGTGACTGGCTGGAGAGTCAAGGATTCAGCACCAAAGTCTGGAACAAAATTATCGATCATATTCTTACTTTCTTTTTGGCCTCCAAGGATTTTTATCTACAACGATGGCTCATATAGAAGCCACTTGAGAACTCTACAGCATTGCCCTGCTAAATGTTTTTGGCATGCGAACGTGTTTGTATGATTTGACGTAGGCGGGCTTCATCTATTTGCATGATTATGTCGCTTTGGCTGGAGTGCTGTTGACATAACTCGCAGCCTATTCGTTATCTCTGTGAATGATGGTCTGGCTTCTGGATCGAACGCCCAGCATTCTTCCATCAGCTTTCTCCATCCAGCATCACAATTCTCTGGTATACGAGGTCTCAGAGTGTTACTTACAATTCCGCCTTCATTCAAAGTTCACAATGGTTAGATCCTTGGCGAAAATCAGACAAAAAGAACATGAAACAGTGACAAGCTGATGTGTTAAACCATCTGCTACAAATATGGCATAGACTGACACATAGTTTATTTTCAAGCATAATTAGCTTTCAGGAAAGGAATCAGATTTGTGCATGCGTGAAGGATTGATTCAAACCTTGTAAGACAGTGTCTTGAATTTAGATTTTAAACGAAGAAGTAGTCCATTTTCAAAAATCAATGAGAAAAGGAAATCGCACATGCAGACTCTAATTCAAATTAGACAAAGTGTAAGGAAAAACAGAAGGAACTTGAAAAAGTTCTTTGGAAGACGGAAGAGAAAACCATTTCATCAATCAATTAAAACCTGACCTATTATAGCACCGAATTGCATGTTGGCATATGGCTCTTCACCGGTCAGGATCTCCCACATTGCAATACCAAACGAGAAGACATCAACCTGTAAAGGAAGGATATAGAAAGTTCATGATACACTCTAAATCCCATGACAAAGAAAGTCTAGTATAGCGCTAACCTTCTCAGAGACTCGGTTGCTGTTGCCATCCAATAACTCCGGTGCCATCCATGGAAGGGTTCCACGCACACCACCAGATACGAGCGTATTCCGTTTGATTTTTGACAATCCAAAATCTCCAACCTGGAGAACAGGTAACATACATAGATGAATGAGACTACACTTTGATACAGAATGTGGAGTGAATAAAGCTGGGAGGAACTCTTTTGAAAGATGAAAAGCATGCTTGATGTAGAATCAAAACTACCAGAAGACAACAGAAAAATAAAGGATGGATAGAGAGAAGGGTTTCGGCGAACATTACCTTGCATATGGGTCGTTGGGGATCCTTTAAATTGACAAGCAAATTGTCGCACTTCAAATCAAAATGAATGATATCTCTCAAATGCAGATATTCCATGCCAAAAGCAGCATCCAGAGCAATTATAAGTTTTTTTCGACGATCTAGTGCTCTGTGCAGTGAAGAGAGATTCCATGAGCTATAGCATATTTCATGATAGATGGCACTAGGAAGTAAAATATTTTTGAGCTACCAACTCACCTATCCTTCTTTCGTAGGACACGCCTCAATGATCCATTCACCATATATTCAGTCACAGTGGCCATTGTCCCCCCAGGCCCATCAGGGACTACGCCATAAAATGCTAACACATTTGGATGGTGAAGATCTGACAGGATGCGAGCCTCTCTCCAGAAGTCTCTAGTCTGCACAAACAGGCAGGATTAATTAGATTTTTACTCAGAATAGTCAGAGAGATTCTAGAACTTATCTACCATGAAATCCGGTTGCTAATATATCTATCACTATCCAATTCAACAAAAACTTATCTTCCCATTCATTCACAGTGGATCCTCCCTTTTTCCCTATGAGTTATTTGGTCTTCGTTTTTTCCTTCTTTATTTTATGACACTTTGGACCCCTACATGTATTTTTTTGGCATGAACAGCCCACCATTATCAAGTGAAAGAAAACATGAAGGGCAAGCAATTGTTCTGAAACTGATAATTACAGGGACTAACCAATCGCTCTTGTTCTGATGAATTTCCTGAAAAACAACTCCTTTTGATTCTTTTAATAGCAACATCACTTCCCCTCCATTTCCCATAATAAACAGTTCCAAATGTGCCAGATCCTAATTCTTGCACTTCTTCAATATCCGCGTACTTTATAATCTGCATGGTAAGAGCATAAAACATTGAGTTAATTTATCCTTTATATTATCAGAAAAGGTTGATTTATCCTTTAAAAAAAGAAGAAGAAGAAAAAAAACAAATCACCTAGGCCACAAAAAAGTCAATTGTTAAAGAAAACGCATCTAAAACAAACAATAAAATTCTCATACTGCATTTGCAGCCGTAAGCATGCACCATCTAAATGATTGTAGAGAGTTGAAATCATGAGAAGAAATTAATAAAAAAGCAATGGGAATCAGTTCACATTTGAACTAGTAGAGGCTTCGAAGTATAGGCTTGTTTTTCACTGAAGTGAAGCTTTGTGCGAAAGCAGCTGGAACTGGCATTGGGGGCTAAAAGCATCCCTCAACGATTGGGCGAAATGGAACCTCATACATATTAACCTTGCAGGCTAGGCATGAAAGTGCTAAAGGAATTTTTTTCTGAATTATGAATAAAAAAATAAAGATGTGTAACTTATGAGATGTTATATCTGAACCTGCAAATGATAGATGCCTGCTTCGATTTCAGCCATCGCAGCATCACTAATGGAATCATTTGTGTCTCTGTCAGAATCTTCAATATCCTAAGAACACACGGGGTAAAGGGTAAAATAGACTAGAAAATGAAATATCATGCACACAGAGAGTCCAAATCAGAAGGATACAAGTTACCTCGGATTCATATTCTTGATCTTGACAAGTGCTTTCTGCATCAGTATCTCTATCAGATTGAAATCCCTCTGCGACCTCTTCCTCTACACGTGGGACAACATTCAAAGACAAAGGAATATCGGGAGGCGTAGTTCCAGTAACATCCTCAACAATTACCTCTGGCTCCAGCATCTTATCATCATGATGGTCATCTAAGGACCGTGACTGGACAAACTGAGCATCTCTGTCCAATGGTTCCTCGTATGATTGTCCCTTGTCACGAATCTTTTCGATCTTTTCAGGATACTCCACGGGGTCTTCATCACACAAGGAAACAAATCTAGTTGAAGCACTCCTATCCGATTTCTGAATAGATATTTAGAAATTAGAGGATTATTATTATTATTATTTTGCAAGTTCTAGTTCAGATTGGCAAAATCTTGCTATGGAGAGAGCTATACTTACAGAGCTAAGGACTTTCGGTTTCTTGTCCCTTGATTCAAGGGATGCAGAATGTAGATATTCAGGATCTCCATGGGAAATTCGTTGACCCCTGATGCTCTCAGTCATAGCACACTGCTGATCCTTGGAAACCTTTTGGTTCTCAACAAACAAGTAAGGTGCTTTGGTGCCTGATAGGTGACCCTGAGGGTGCTCCCTCGCAATATCTGCAGAATTTTCCAAAGGGTACACTGGAGTAGCAGAAACCACCCTTCCATATGCTTGAGAATCTTGAGGATGATGATAAGCACTTGGACGGTATTTCAAATTCGGTAAGTTCCTATGCTCGATGACATTATCATTTGATGAAGCTTTAACATTTCCTTCATTCTGTTCTCTGTCTACATCAGAATAGTTAACATTCCTGTCCATCCACTTCAGCACCTCTTGATCAGTGTCAATATTACCCAGCTTTTCTCTGCAAAGGTTCTCGAAGTCAGTGAATTGGTGTTTCTCATCCATTACATATGGCCACAGCATTGGCCTTTCTGAGGATGAATTTGACATTTTCAGTGAAGGTGATTTTTCCCGTTCATTATTACACAGGGACAGTGTAATAACTGCTTCTTCCAACCATTTTTTTGACACCTCACCATTCTCCCGCAACTGTGAGTCAGAAAATGCCCTTTCCATAATCGAAGGCCAGTCTGAATTGATAGAATTTTGAGGACATAGCTGATACGGAAGAAAATCTCCACTTTCGCAACGATTATGAAGATGCATTTCTAATTGTTTGCTAGTCTGATCAGTTTCAACTGGATATTGGTGATGACAGGCTTGATTCACCAATGGCATCGGTACACGAGGAAGATTATTATAATATGTAGTGTCAGATGGAAATTTCTCTTCCGAAAAAGCACCGTGTTTCTTATTACTGTCAGGGAAAGATTGATCAACATAAAATAGGCCTTTAGAATTCTTATGATCTCTGTACTGAATGTTAAGTGGAGTTACAGGAGGAGATAGATTCTTATAATCTGAAGCAGTTCCTTGATGGCTTGCAGAACTCTGTCCACTAGAGCTCTTCTGGGAACTGAGGTCCAACATACTATTAACAGCGACAGCATAATGGTAATCAGCATTACGCTGTTGTGAGGTCTTACCTTCAAAAGAATTTGGGCTGTCAGGTTCACCTGAAGAAACAAGAAATATCCGCAGTCTTTGAGTGCCTCCATTTCTTTCAAGCTCTTGATATTCCTCTATCATGTGATAAAGATCTTCATCAGAAGAAACAGAAATAAGCGCATCAAGATCCTCGCCAGGGAGCTGGTACTTGATCGTATGAGGATGGCCACAAATTGCCAAAGTTTTCTTTGCAAGCTCCCCCCTTGTAACATTTTTTCTGATGGATATGATCCTCGTTTCTCCACCCACATATCTAAGCTTCCCATCATTTGGCCTCGGTAATATCCTTCCCCCAAAGCTGCATAGAAATTTCATTTTTCCTGAGAAAGTGCTTTCTGAAACTCTAGTTACAAAAGGCTGATATGGCCAAGGGGTTTCCTGCACACATTTAGGTGGACTGGTCGGACTTGGACATAAGGTTACTTGACCATAATTACTCGTTTCATCAACATAGTTACTTGGTTTTTGTGCATTGGGGGCATACTCCCAGTGGTATCTGCCTGTATCATCATTATAAGCCTTATTTTCTAGTTCAGCAGCATGTCCTGTGGCTTCTATCCTGGAAACATAACCTAAAGCATCACAATCAGACTCCTTTCTCCTTATCCCACGAGTGCTGGTATGATTTTCAGAACCCATCAGATTATTGTGATTATGATTGAATCCCATTTTCCCTAGCTCGTGCAGTTCTGGAACTCTTCTTCGAGCAAACTGGGGAGAAAATTCCTCACCTGTCTGTACACAAATATTATTTGCATTTCTATCTGCAGCAATTCTGTCACTAGCCACAACTTTTATTTTGTCTCCAAAGAGCTTCTGGCCTGAGCTACCAGGCGTTTCACGAGTCATGGTATCAAAAATAAAAAAATCACTTTAAATAAAGCTGCATATGAATATTCACTAGCCTCTTAGGCCTTGCTTCCTCGATGCTCTTCCAAATTCCTACTGAACTCGAAACTGGACCAGATTATAGCACTCACAGTCCTGTGCAAGAAATAAATAACATTCAATGCTTATTTTCTCAATAGAAACTGATTGTCATCTTACATGAAAGAAAAAAACTGTTGGGATGCTAGCAGCATCATATTATGCAATACACAAATTCCCTTTCTTCAGTACCA